>Ga0207643_10001554_pt1 | contig 13087 bp, 15 predicted proteins | sample KBSMisM62_FD_184313 | JGI IMG/M metagenome (GOLD analysis project Ga0207643, IMG submission 184313) | Miscanthus rhizosphere microbial communities from Kellogg Biological Station, Michigan, USA - KBS Miscanthus M6-2 (SPAdes) (version 2) | ecosystem: Host-associated > Plants > Roots >...
AAGCTCGCGGTCACCGTCCGCATCGTGTGGTCGTTCCGATGAGCACCCCGAAGACGCCCGGTCGCGCCGTACGCCGCTGGGCAGCGGTCCCGCTCCTCATCGTCCTGGGCGTGACGGTCGCCGCCTGCGGCTCCTCGTCCGACAGCGCGACCACGGACGCGGCGGGATCGACCGCGGCCGACATGCCGGCCAACATGCCGGGCAAGACCGCGGCCAACCCCGAGAGCCAGGCGTTCGACTCCGGGAACGCCTCGGGGACCACCCAGGACGGCGCGGACGTGCAACAGCGTGCCGTGATCTCCACCGGCCAGGTCGAGCTCACCAGCACCGACGTCTCCGAGGCCCGCGGCCGGGTGGACGCCATCCTCGCCCGCGAGCACGGCCGGATCGCGGACGAGAACACGAGCACCGACGAGCGGGGCACCGTGACGAGCATGCATCTCGTGCTCCGGGTCCCCAGCGACCGGTTCGACCGGACGATGACCGACCTGGCCGGCGTCGCGACGCTGCACAGCTCCACCCGCAAGGGAGAGGACGTCACGACCCAGGTGATCGACACCGAGGCGCGGATCAAGGCCCAGCAGGCCGGCGTACGCCGACTCCGCGACCTCGTCTCCCGCGCGGCCACCCTGCCGGCGTTGCTCGCCGTCGAGCGTGAGCTCACCGCGCGACAGGGTGAGCTCGAGTCGCTCCAGCAGCAGCGCGCCTACCTGGCCGACCAGACCAGCCAGGCCACGATCACGGTCGACATCACCCGTCACGTCACGTCGTCCCTGCCTCCCGTGAAGCACTCGGCCGGCGGTTTCGTCGGTGGTCTCCAGCACGGCTGGAACGCGCTGGTGGCGGTCGTGGTGGGGCTGCTCGTCGCCGTCGGTGCGGTGCTGCCTTTCGCGGTCGCGATCGCCCTGGTGGGCGTGCCGGTGTGGCTGGTCGTGCGCCGGTTCCGCCGGCCGCGACAGCCCGAGGCGCCGGCCGAGGGCCAGGTCTGAGGATTCCGGGCCCACGCGAGCGTCGTACTAGAATCGGGGGCCGCCCGCCCGGACGTCCCTCCCGACGTCTGCCGTGCCGGGCCCACCGTTTCCCAGCAGAAGAGGCACTCCCGCATGGCCACCACCAACGACCTGAAGAACGGCATGGTGCTCAACCTCGACGGCCAGCTCTGGCAGGTCATCTGGTTCCAGCACCACAAGCCCGGCAAGGGCGGGGCCGTGGTGCGCTCCAAGCTCAAGAACATCGAGTCCGGCAAGACCGTCGACAAGACGTTCAACGCCGACGTCAAGGTCGAGGTGGCCAACGTCGACAAGCGGACGATGCAGTACCTGTACAACGACGGCACGTCGTACGTCTTCATGGACACCGGCAGCTACGAGCAGCTCGAGGTGTCGCCTGACATCGTGGGCGACGCGAAGAACTTCATGCTCGAGAACCAGGACGCCGTCGTCGCGACCAACGACGGCCGGGTGCTCTACATCGAGCTCCCCGCGTCGGTCGAGCTCGAGGTCCAGCACACGGACCCGGGGCTCCAGGGCGACCGGTCGACCGGAGGCACCAAGCCGGCGACGCTCGAGACCGGGCACCAGATCAACGTGCCCCTGTTCATCACCACCGGCGAGAAGATCAAGGTGGACACCCGGGACTCGTCGTACCTGGGCCGCGTCAAGTCGTGACCCCCCGGTGAACCACCCCACGAGATCGCTCGCAAGCTCCCGATTCCGCGGGGGCCCCCGGTGAACCACCCCACGAAATCGCTCGCAAGCTCCCGATTCCGCGGGGGCCCCGGGTGAGCGCCCGGTCCAAGGCGCGCAAGCGCGCTCTCGACCTGCTCTTCGCCTCCGAGGTGCGGGGCCGATCCGCCGTCGACGCCCTCGACGAGGAGATCGGCGACGCCACCTCCGCGCCCGGCGGCCGGCCGGTCGCCGACTACACCGGCGTCCTGGTGCGCGGGGTCAGCGAGCACCAGGCGCGCATCGACGACCTGCTGGCGACGTACGCCCAGGGCTGGACACTCGCGCGGATGCCCTCGGTCGACCGCAACGTGCTGCGGCTCGGGGTGTTCGAGGTGCTGTACGTCGACGACGTGCCCGACGCGGTCGCGGTCTCCGAGGCACTGCAGCTGGTGCGTGAGCTCTCCACCGACGACTCGCCCGGCTTCGTCAACGGCGTCCTGGGCAACATCGTCCGCGACAAGGCGACGATCACCGCCTGAGCGGCCTCGTGGAGGACGTGCGACTCGTCGCGGTCCTGATGCTCACGATGCTGGTCGCCGGCTGCGCCGTCGACGCCCAGCCGGCGAGCCGCTCGTCGTCGCGCCCGTCGCAGGCCGCCGCCTCCGAGTCAGGTGGTGCGACCACCAACGCCGCCGGGTGAACGCCGTGCTCGGTCACGCGACCGGACGAGCGATCCGGCAGGATGGCCCGGTGAGCCAGCCCCGCACCACCGAGCCGGACCTGCCCGAGCTCCCCGACGGATGGACCGCACGGATCCCCGAGCTCGACGACCTCCCGGCTCTCGTCGCGCTGCGCATCGCCGACCAGCAGCCCTGGACCGGTGCCACCTCGGTCGACGAGGCCGGCATCGAGTCCGAGATCGCCGGCCCGGCATCGTGGACCCGCCGACAGCTGGTGGCCGCCGACGACGCCGGCACGGCGCGCGGATGGATCACGGTCCACGACCGGGCCGCCGGACGTGCCGTCGTGGCGGGCTACTTCGACCGCACCATCGACGTGGTCGACCGGATCGCGGACGCGTTCTATGCCTGGGCGGAGGGACAGGCGGTGGCGCTTGCCCGGCTGCGCGGCATCGACGAGACCAGGCTGGACGAGAGCCCGTTCCAGGATGACAAGCAGCAGGTGCGCTGGCTGCGTCGTGCCGGCTACACCAAGCGACGCTCCTGGCTGCACATGGAGCGGCCGGTCACCCCGGACGACGTCGGCTCGCTGCCGTCGATCCGCGAAGGGGTGACCATCCGCCCGGTGTCCAGCCACCACAACGGGCTCCCGGTCGCGGGCGATCTCCAGCTGGTGCACCTGATGCTGGAGGAGTCCTTCGAGGACCACTTCAACTCCTACAGGGAGAGCTTTCCGGAGTTCGTGCAGCGGCTCCGCGAGGACCCCGGGCACCGTTGGGACCACTGGTGGTTGGCGTACGTCGCCGTGGACGGCCATGACGTCCCTGCGGGTGCGCTGGTCTGCTCGGTGCTGTCCGGGGACGCATCGGGTCGGGAAGGCAGCTACGTGGAGTACATCGGAGTCAACCGGGCCGCCCGCGGACGAGGCGTCGCCAAGGGCCTCCTGCACACGCTGATCACCGACGCGGCCGAGCGGGGACGCAACCGGGTCGCGCTGGAGGTGGACGACGACTCGCCCACCAGCGCCGACCAGCTCTACGTCTCGATGGGCTGGAAGACCCAATACGTCACGGACTCTTGGTTGAAGGACATCCCGCTTGGGTAGATACCCGTCTCGAGGACGGGGATCGGCGGAGGGCAGCAGATGAGCATGTCGGCAGGACTGGCGGGCCGCAAGGCCGAGAACAGCGAGTGGCTCGACCACGCGGTTCGGATCGGGATGGTCGCCTACGGCGTCGTACACCTGATGGTCGGGTTCCTGGCGGTGCAGCTGGCCCTTGGCGGCGGCGGCACGTCAGCCAGCCAGAAGGGGGCGCTCGCCGAGATCGCCGAGAAGCCGTTCGGCAAGGTACTGGTCTGGGGGATCGCGATAGGCATGGTCCTGCTCGTCGTCTGGCGCGTCCTCGACGCGACGTTCGGCCACCAGGAGAAGCAAGGCGCCGACAAGCTCAAGGCCCGTGGCGCCTCGGCCTTCAAGGCCGTGATCTACGCGGTCCTCGCGTTCACGGCACTGAAGATCGCGGTCGGCTCGCAGAGCCAGGGCGGCGGCTCGGAGACGATGACGGCCAAGGTGTTCAGCTGGCCGGCCGGCCAGCTGATCGTGATCGGGATCGGGCTGGCCATCCTCGGCTACGGCGGGTTCATGGCGTGGCGCGGGTGGACCGAGAAGTTCAAGGAACACCTCGACGCCGAGGGCAAGAGCGGCGAGACCGGCGCGGCGTACATCCTGTTCGGCCGGATCGGATACATCGCCAAGGGGATCGCCATCGCCCTTGTGGGAGGACTGTTCCTGTACGCCGGCTTCACCCACGACCCGAAGAAGTCCGGCGGGCTCGACCAGGCCCTGCACAAGGTGCTGGAGCAGCCATTCGGGCAGCTGCTGCTGGTGGCGATCGGGGTCGGCATCGGCTGTTACGGCCTGTTCTGCTTCGCGCGGGCGCGGCACCTGTCCCGGTGACGCACCGGTGACGCGCCGGTGACCGTCCCGCCTGACCGGTTCACGGGCCGGATCGCGGGGGTGGGCACGACCAGCGGCGTCCGGGTCGTGGTCGGCCGCTGGGACGAGTCGCCGTGGGGCAGGTTCGCCGACGTGATGCTGGCCCAGCCGGACGGGCTGCGGCTGCTGCTCGCGCCGTCCGGGGAGGTGGCCGAGTACGTCGCGGCGACGTACACGTTCGACCGGGTCGTGCTCGGGCCGGTCGCGGTGACCGACGACGGGTCGGCGTGGTGCGTCACCGCACCGGACCTGGTGATCCGGCTTGACGTTGGCCGGAGGCGAGCTCTCGGCCGGCTGCTCGGCGTCGTGCCGCGCCCGATCTCGACCTCGCCGTCGTGGGCCGCGGTGACCGACCCGGTCGCGCGCATGGCGCTGCGCGGCGTGCGGACCCGGGGCAGCGCAGGCAACGGCCGCCGCGAGTACTACGGCGCGACGGACCTGCACGCCGTCGACGCGGTGGAGGGCACCTGGCGGGACGGCCCGCTCGGCGGACTGGCGGCCGTGGACCCCGACCCGCGGTTCGGCTTCGGGTCCACCCCGCGCCGGCCCTCGGTCACCTCGCTGGTGACCACGATCGTGCGCTGACTGCTTGACTGACGCCATGGCAGAGAACAGCTGTGACGTGGTGGTGGTCGGTCTCGGTCCGGGCGGCGAGGCCGCGGCGACGGAGCTGGCGAAGGCCGGGCTCTCCGTGGTGGGCGTCGACGAGCGCCTGGTCGGGGGAGAGTGCCCGTACTTCGGCTGCATCCCGAGCAAGATGGTGATCCGGGCCGCGAACCTGCTCGCCGATGGCCGCCGCATCGACGGCATCGCCGGCAGCGCCGACGTGCGGCCCGACTGGGCACCCGTCCACGCACGGATCCGCGACGAGGCAACGGACGACTGGGACGACACGGTCGCGGTCAAGCGGCTCGAGGACGCCGGCGTGCGGTTCGTGCGCGGGCACGGCCGCCTGACCGGCCCGCGCACCGTGGCGGTGGACGGGGAGACGTTCGAGGCGGCCAGCGGTGTCGTGCTCAACACCGGCACCCGCCCGGCGACGCCGCCGATAGATGGCCTGGCGGACACGCCGTTCTGGACCAACCGTGACGTGCTGCGGATCGACAGCCTGCCCTCCACGCTGGGCGTGATCGGCGGTGGCCCGATCGGCGCCGAGCTGGCCCAGGCCCTGGCCCGGTTCGGGGTGCGGGTGACGGTGATCGAGGCGGGTCCGCACCTGCTGGGCCCTGTGGAGCCCGAGGCAGGCGCCCTTGTCGCCGACGTGTTCGGGCGCGAGGGCATGGAAGTGCTCGACGACGCCACGATCTCGCGGGTCTCGTACGACGGGCAGTTCACGGTCGCCGTCGACGGCAAGGAGCTGACGTTCGAGAAGCTGCTGGTCGCTGCTGGTCGCACGCCGAACATCGACGACGTCGGCCTCGACGCCGTCGGGCTCGCGCCGTCCGCGCGCAGCATCGAGGTCGATGACCGGATGCGCGCCGGCGACGGGCTGTGGGCGATCGGCGACATCGTCGGGCACGGCGCGTTCACCCACCTGTCGATGTACCAGTCCGCCATCGCGGTCGCGAGCATCCTCGGCAAGGACGGCCCGGCCGCCGACTACCGCGCCGTCCCGCACGTGACGTTCACCGATCCCGAGGTAGGAGGCGTCGGGATGACCGAGAAGCAGGCCCGGGACGCGGGGTTGACGGTGCATGTCGGCACGACCGACCTGTCCGCGTCGACTCGGGGCTGGATCGCGCATGCCGAGGGCCTGATCAAGCTGGTCGAGGACGCCGACCGCGGCGTGCTGGTCGGGGCGACGGTCGCCGGTCCGGCGGGCGGCGAGATCCTCGGGATGCTGGTCACCGCGGTGCACGCCGAGGTGCCGACTGCGACGCTGCGCACGATGATCTATGCCTACCCGACCCTGCACCGGGCGCTCGAGCCGGCGCTTGCCGACCTCTCCTAAGCGGTTGCGGCCAGCGCCCGTCGTACGGCCTCGATGCTCCGCGCCACGTCGTCGTCGGTGGTCGACCAGTTGCTGACCGCCACCCGCAGCACGCGCCGGCCATGCCAGGTCGAGCCGGTCATCCACGTCGTGCCGTCCGCCAGCAGGGCGTCGATCACGGCGTCGGTGCGGGCGTCGTCCCCGAAGTCCGTGCACACCTGCGTGAACACGACGTCGTTGCGTACGGTGGCGCCGAGATCCGCCAGACCCTCGGCGAAGCCCGCTGCGTGACGGCAGAGGCGGTCGACCAGGTCGGCGACCCCGGTGCGGCCGAGTGACCGGAGCACCGCCCAGACCGGAAAATGCGCGTCCGCGGCGCGAGAGCTCCAGCACCTTGTCGGACGGCTCGAGCCTGCCCGCGTGCTCGAGGATCAGGTATGGGCCCTCGACACCCATGGCCGTACGCAGGTGCTCGGGTTCGCGCACGACCACCAGGCCGCAGTCGTAGGGCACGTTGAGCGTCTTGTGCGCGTCAGTGGCCCACGAGTCGGCCGCCTCGTGTCCGGCGACGAGGTGCCGGTGCCGGGGCGAGGCCGCCGCCCATAGCCCAAAGGCGCCGTCGACGTGGACCCAGGCGTCGTGGCGGTGCGCGACCGCGATCGCCTCGGTCAGGGGGTCGAAGGCGCCGGAGTGCACGTTGCCGGCCTGGAGCAGCACCATCGTCGGTCGCTCCGGGCCGGTCTCCAGCAGGCGTTGCAGCTCGTCGACGCGCAGCCGGCCCTGCTCGTCGGCCGCCACCTGCTCAGGTGCGCCCAGGCCGAGGTAGCGAAGCGCCAGGTCGATCGTGTCGTGGCGTTCCGCGCCGACCAGCACGCGCACCCGGGGGCCGCCGCTGAGTCCGTCGTGCGAGACGTCCCAGCCCGCACGCCGGAGCACCGCGTCGCGGCCGGAGGCGAGCCCCGTCACGTTCGCCGTGGTGGCGCCGGTGACGTACCCGATCGCGGAACCTTCCGGGAGCCCCAGCAGGTCGACCAGCCAGGTGGTCGTGATGTCCTCGACGGCGGTGTGCGCCGGGGTCATGCCGCGCAGTCCACAGTTCTGGTCCCAGGCGCTGACCAGCCAGTCCGTGGCGAGCGCGGCTGGATGCGTGCCGCCGATCACGAACCCGAAGAACCGGCCGCCGGGCATCGCGGTGAGGCCCGGGGTGCAGGCGTCCGCGAGCAGCTGCACGACCGTGTCGGGGTCGCTCGGTCCGTCCGGCAGGTCGGCACCGAGCCGACGGGCGACCTCGGCGGCGGTGGCCTGCGGCGGCACCGGACGATCGGCCAGCGAGTCCAACCAGGAGGACGCCGCGCGGTGGGCGGTGTCGAGGGCGGCAGCACGCTCGGGCATGGCCCAATAGTTCCACCAGTATGTGCCATCAGTATGTCCCCGGCGCGGGTCCGGACGCCCGGTCAGCGATCAGAGCCGGAGCCGCGCTGCGTGGAGGACGTCGTACGCCGGGCGGCAGGCGTCGGCCACCGCGGCGTCGTGCGGGGAGAGGTGGACGTCGCGCGGCCGCCATGGCTCGAACCCGGTCGAGCGCTCGACGGCGTCGTACCAGTACGGCGCCCAGACGCCGTCGCTCTCCCGCGGCCCGGCCGGCCAGTGCAGCATCCGGTCGGTGAAGGCGATGCCGAGCCAGTCGCACAACCAGCGCAGGTAGGTCTCGGGCGACCGCAGGAAGTCGCCGGCGTCGACCACCGGGGGAGACTCCGGCATCGCCTCGAGCAGACGCACCTGCTGGAGGAGGCCGATGTCGGCGGGCTCGCACGCCTCCCGGGAACGGACGTACGACGCCACCACCTCGGCCGGGTCGCGCACCAGCAGCACGTTGCGGAACTCGGCGATCCAGTTCAGGTCGGCGTCGTCGGCGAGGTGGTGCGTCATCTGCTTGGCGTAGTGGACGTCGGCGCCCACGTGCCCCCGGAGCCCGCGGACCACGGCCGCCGGGTCGGTCGGCTGGGAGGCGATCACCGCGTCGCGGCCCGGGTGGTCGATCCCGGTCCGGGCAAGGTAGGCGGCGTAGAACGGCTCGTCCACCACGACCGTGTCGGGCCGGTTCTCCCAGGCCCGCATCATCGCCGTGGAGATGTTCCGCGGGCCGCTCCAGATCGCGACCCGGACGGTCATCGGCTGCGGGCGGCCACGTCCGCCGCCACGTGGTCCTGGTAGAGCCGCTGCAGCCGCTCGACGACCGGGCCGCGTGCCCCGGTGCCGATCCTGCGGCCATCCACCGTGCGCACCGGCACCACCCCCGCGAAGGTGCCGGTCACGAACGCCTCTGCGGCGTTGTAGACGTCGGTGAGGCTGAACGTGGTCTCGCGGGCGAGGAGGCCGTTCGCCCGGCACACCTCGAGCACGTTGCCCCGGGTGATCCCGCCGAGGCAGAAGCGGCCGTCGGAGGTCCAGACCTCGCCCATGCGCGTGACGATGAAGAAGTGCGTGCTGTTGCAGGTTGCCACGAAGCCGTGCGGGTCGAGCATCAGCGCCTCGTCGGCTCCGGCGGTGTAGGCCTGGATGCACGCGGTGATGTCGTTGAGCTTGCTGTGCGCGTTGAGCTTGGGGTCGAGCGTGTCCGGCGTCGCCCGTCGTACGTGCGTGGTGAACAGCGTGATGCCCTCGGTCACCGTGGCCGAGCTCGGCTCCTTGTGCTCGGCGACGATCACCACGGTCGCCGGGCCGATGGTCACCCGCGGGTCCTGGTAGGGCGTGGACTTCAGGCCGCGGGTCACCATCAGCCGTACGTGCACGCCGTCGCTCATGTCGTTGGCCCGCAATGTCGCGTAGATCGCGTCGGTGATCTCCGCGCGGGTCATCCCGGGGTCGAGCAGGATCGCCCGTGCGCCTTCCTGGAGCCGGTCGAGGTGCCGGTCCAGGAACGCCGGATGGCCACCGCTGACCCGCAGGCCCTCCCAGACACCGTCACCGAGCACGAAGCCGGAGTCGAACACCGACACGACCGCGCGGTCCCGCGGCACCAGGTCACCGTTGACCCAGACCAGCACCTCGGCGTTGCGCGGGTCATCGGCATGGTCATGGGTTCCGTGGGCCATGGCGCCGAGCCTAGGACCGCTCGAGCGCTGGAGTGCCTTTCCCCGGGCAGCTTCGCTGACCCGTCGCAGATGGTCACCGAGAGCGCGCTGACCCGTCGCACATGGTCACCGTGAGCGCGCTGACCCGTCGCAGATGGTGACCTCCAGCCCGGTGAGCCGTCGCAGATGGTCGCCATCTGGAGTTGGCGCGCATCGCCATCCGCGACGGGTCGCCCACCTGCCGGTCGCCATCTGCGACGGGTCGCCCAGCTGCCGGTCGCCATCTGCGACGGGTCACCCACCTGCCGGTCGCCATCTGCGACCCTGAGTAGGGTCAGCGGCGATGAGCGACGACGAGCACGGCTCCGGGGGCGAGAGCACGTTCACCGTCGTGCTCGCGTTCTTCGCCAACGCCGGCATCGCCCTGGCGAAGACCGTCGTTGCGCTGATCACCGGCTCGGCCTCGATGCTGGCCGAGAGCGCGCACTCCTGGGCCGACACCGGCAACGAGGTGCTGCTGCTGGTGGCCGACAAGCGCTCGCGCCGCGCGCCCGACGAGTCCCGGCCGCTCGGGTACGGCCGGGAGGCATACGTGTGGTCGATGTTCGCGGCCATGGGGCTCTTCGTCGCCGGCGCCGTGGTCTCGGTCTGGAACGGCGTGACCAAGCTGTTCGAGACCAGCGAGGACACGTCGTACTTCTGGGCCTACGTCGTGCTCGGGATCGCATTCGTCCTCGAGGGAGTCTCGTTCGCGCAGGCCTACCGGCAGACCCGGAGGGAGGCCCACGGGCTCGACCGGCGGGTGGTCGAGCACGCGCTCAACACGTCCGACCCGACGCTCCGGGCCGTCTTCGCCGAGGACTCGGCGGCGCTGGCGGGACTGGTGATCGCGACGCTCGGGATCTTCCTGCACCAGGTGACCGGTGATGCGGCGTACGACGCGGTGGGGTCGATCCTGGTCGGGATCCTGCTCGGGGTGGTCGCGGTGGTGCTGATCAACCGCAACCGGTGGTTCCTGACCGGCCAGGAGAGCAGCCCGGGCATCCGGGAGCGGGTGCTCGGCGAACTGAAGGCGATGCCCGAGATCGACAAGGTCGCCTACCTCCGGCTGGAGTTCGTCGGTCCCCGGCAGCTGCTGCTCGTGGCGAGCATCGACCTGACCGGTGAGCAACCCGAGTCGCACGTCGCCTACACCCTCCGCGAGCTCGAGCACCGGCTCGAGCAGAACCCCAACCTCGTCGACGCCGTGCTCACCCTGGCCACCCCCGACGAGGCTGCGCTCTAGCGGCCGACCTGTTACTGTCGGCCGCGATCGACATCCTTTAACGAGCCGTCCTGTGAGGCGGAGAAGGAGGTCCGGCACTGGTGTCCTTGTCCACACCTCAGCCCGCACCCCACGGTCCGACCGATCCGTCAGCAGACGGTGGTCGGACCGTTCTCGATTCCGAGGCGATCTCCCGGGCGCTGACCCGGATCGCCCACGAGATCCTCGAGCGCAACCGGGGCGGTGAGTCCCTGGTCCTGCTCGGGATCCCGTCGCGCGGCGTCCCGCTCGCCGAGCGGATCGCCGCGAAGATCTCGGAGGTCGAGCGCGTCCACGTCCCGGTCGGCTCGCTCGACGTGACGATGTACCGCGACGACCTGCGGATGCGCCCGGCCCGCACCCTGCTGCCCACCCAGATCCCGCCCGGCGGGATCGACGACATGACCGTGGTGCTGGTCGACGACGTGCTCTACTCCGGGCGCACCATCCGGGCCGCGCTCGACGCGATGAACGACGTCGGCCGCCCGCGGTCGGTACAGCTTGCGGTGCTGGTCGACCGCGGCCACCGGGAGCTGCCGATCCGGGCCGACTTCGTCGGCAAGAACCTGCCCACCTCGCTGGCCGAGACGGTCGCCGTGCGGCTCGAGGAACACGACGGAGAGGACGGGGTGTCGATCCTGTGAAGAAGCACCTGCTGAGCGCGGCCGACCTGAGCCGCGACGACGCCGAGCTGGTCCTGGCGACCGCCGAGGAGATGCGCTCGCTGGCCGACCGGCCGATCAAGAAGCTGCCGGCGCTGCGCGGGCGCACCATCGTCAACCTGTTCTTCGAGGACTCCACGCGCACCCGGATCTCGTTCGAGGCTGCTGCCAAGCGTCTGTCGGCCGACGTGATCAACTTCAGCGCGAAGGGCTCCTCCCTGAGCAAGGGCGAGTCACTCAAGGACACCGCCCTGACCCTGGAGGCGATGGGCGCCGACGCCGTCGTGGTCCGGCACTGGGCCTCGGGCGCACCGCACCTGCTCGCGCACGCGGGCTGGTCGAAGTCCTCGGTGGTCAACGCCGGCGACGGCACCCACGAGCACCCGACCCAGGCGCTGCTCGACGCGTTCACGATGTGGCGGCACCTCGCCCCGTCCAACGGGGGAAGCCTCGACGGCCGCCGGGTCGTCATCGTCGGCGACGTGCTGCACAGCCGGGTGGCGCGCTCCAACGCCCTGCTGCTGCAGACGCTCGGTGCCGAGGTGACCCTGGTCGCACCACCGACGCTGCTGCCGTACGGCGTCGACACGTGGGGTGTCACCACGTCCTACGACCTCGACGCGGTGCTGCCCAAGGCCGACGTGGTGATGATGCTCCGGGTGCAGCGGGAGCGGATGAACGCCGCGTTCTTCCCGACGGTGCGCGAGTACAGCCGACGCTACGGCATGGACGGGCGCCGGATGGCGACGCTCCAGGACCACACGATCGTGATGCACCCCGGCCCGATGATCCGCGGCATGGAGATCACGGCTGACGTCGCGGACTCCGAGCGCTCGGTGATCGTCGAGCAGGTCACCAACGGCGTCGCCGTCCGGATGGCCGTCCTGTACCTGCTGCTGGGCGGGTCCGAACCCGCCATCGGAGGAGACGAGTGAGCACGTACCTGATCGCCGGGGCATCGATCCTGGACGGCGAGCCGACCGACGTGCTGATCCGCGACGGGGTGGTGGCGAGGGTCTCGACAAGCTCGACCACCGGCGGGGCCACCGACGAGGCCGCGACAGGCTCGACCACCGAGGTCGTGGACGGCACCGGCATGGTGCTGCTGCCCGGGCTCGTCGACCTGCACACGCACCTGCGTGAGCCCGGCCGCGAGGACGCCGAGACGGTCGAGACCGGCACCATGGCGGCCGCGATGGGCGGCTTCACGGCCGTGCACGCGATGGCCAACACCGAGCCGGTCGCCGACACCGCCGGCGTCGTCGAGCAGGTCTGGCGGCTGGGCCGCGAGGCCGGCCACTGCGACGTCTTCCCGGTCGGCGCGGTCACGGTCGGCCTGCAGGGCGAGCGGCTCGCCGAGCTCGGCGCGATGGCGGACTCGGCGGCGCGGGTGCGGGTGTTCTCCGACGACGGCAGGTGCGTCTCCGACCCGGTGCTGATGCGGCGGGCGCTCGAGTACGTCAAGGCGTTCGACGGGGTGATCGCCCAGCACCCCCAGGAGCCGCGGCTCACCGAGGACGCCCAGATGAACGAGGGCGAGCTCTCCGGCCGGCTGGGGCTGCGCGGCTGGCCCTCGGTCGCGGAGGAGGCGATCATCGCCCGGGACTGCCTGCTCGCGGCCCACGTCGGCTCCCGGTTGCACGTGTGCCATGTGTCGACGGCCGGGTCGGTGGAGCTGATCCGCTGGGCCAAGTCGAAGGGCTGGAACGTCACGGCCGAGGCCTGCCCGCACCACCTCCTGCTGACCGACCAGCTCGCGGCGTCGTACGACCCGA
>Ga0207643_10001556_pt1 | contig 13066 bp, 11 predicted proteins | sample KBSMisM62_FD_184313 | JGI IMG/M metagenome (GOLD analysis project Ga0207643, IMG submission 184313) | Miscanthus rhizosphere microbial communities from Kellogg Biological Station, Michigan, USA - KBS Miscanthus M6-2 (SPAdes) (version 2) | ecosystem: Host-associated > Plants > Roots >...
ACGGGCACGTCGAGCGCGCGCTGCAGGTCGGGCAGGCCGGCCGCGGTCGCCGTGTTGCACGCGACGACCACGAGCTTCACGCCCTCCTGCTCGAGGTGCCGTCCGACCTCGAGCGCGAAGCGCCGCACCTCCGCCAGCGGGCGGGGACCGTAGGGCAGCCGGGCGTTGTCGCCGAGGTAGACCGCGTCCTCGTGCGGCAGCGTCACGAGCAGCTCGTGGAGGACGGTGAGGCCGCCCACGCCCGAGTCGAACACGCCGATCGGCCGTGCGTCCATCGCGGGATGATACGGGCGTCGCCACACACGGACGCCTTACAGACGTGGGCTACCCTGGCCGCCGTGACCGCGCCCGCCGCACGCGTGTTGCTCGTCCTGGTCGCGGCCGTGGCGGCGGCGCTCGTCGCCTCCGGCCCCGCGGGCGCGTTCTCCAAGCAGGACGTGACGATCACGTCGGCCGACGGGACGGCGCTCGCCGCGACGCTGACCCTGCCCGACGGCGCGGCCCCTGCCGGCGGCTGGCCGGCGGTGATCTTCATGCACGGCCTCGGCGGCAACCGCTCGAGCACGCTCGCGGCCGCGCAGCAGATGGGCATCGGCGACCGCTTCGCCGTGCTCGCCTACGACGCGCGCGGCCATGGGCAGTCGGGCGGGCTGATCGGGATCGACGGCCCGAAGGAGATCGCCGACGTGAAGGCGGTCTTCGCGTGGCTGCGCGACCGGCCGGACGTCTCCGACACGCGGATCGGCGGCTGGGGCGTCTCCTACGGCGGCGGCGCGGCGTGGAACTCGCTCGCGGCCCGTGTTCCGTGGGCCGCGCTCGAGATCTCGATGAGCTGGGTCGACCTCCGCGACGCGCTTCTTCCCCAGGGGCTCGCGAAGACCGGCGTGATCGCCGGCTTCCTCGGCTCGCTCGACCCGAAGCGCGTCGACCCGGAGGTGCTCGCGATCCGCGATGCCGCCTATGCCGGGAGCCTTGCGCCGGTGCTGCCGTTCGCCGCCGCACGCACGTCGCTCCCGGCGCTGAAAGGCGTCAAGACGCCGGTCTTCATGATGCAGGGCCGCCGCGACTTCGCCTTCGGCATGGAGCACGCGCTGAACGCCTACCGCGCGCTCGCCGGCCCGAAGGAGCTGTGGTTCGGCCTCTCCGGCCATGCCCCCTCGTCCGGCGTCGCGGCGGACACCCCGGCCATGCTCGCCGAGGGCGCGCGCTGGTTCGACCGGTACGTCGGCGGCAAGACCTCGATGGCGTTCGGCAAGCCCGTCGCGATCTCGCCCGAGAGCTGGAAGGGCCAACCGGTGCGGTTCGCCGGGGTGCCGAAGGTCGTGACGACGCGGACCGTGTTCGCGGCGAAGAGCGCCTTCGGCCAGTCCGGGAAGCTCCAGCGCACGCTGCCGCGCCTCGCGCGCCCGACCGAGGTGTTCGGCTCGCCGGTCGTCCAGGTGAGTGCGAACGCGACGGGCGGGTGGTCGCGCATCGTCGCCGTCGTCAGCGCACGCACGCCGGCCGGCAAGGAGATCGTCGTCGCGGGCGGCGGCGTGCCGGCGAAGGCCGGGAAGCGCACGTACCGGATCGTGCTCGGCAACCAGGCGACGTTCCTTCCGAGGGGCTCCAAGCTGACGGTGACGATCGCCTCGTCGTCGCTCGCCCAGAATCCCGGCAACCTGCTCTACCTCGACCTGCCGTTCCCCTCCACGGCGCGGCTCGAGGTCACCGGCGGCTCGCTGCGGCTTCCGCAGCTGGCGACGCCGGTCTCCCGATGAGGCGCGCGCTCGCGGTCGCGGCCGCGGTCGCGCTCGGTGCGGTCGCCGCGGCAGGTGCCACGACGAACGCCGACCCCGGAATCACGCCGACGTCGGTGCTCATCGGCGGGACCGTGCCCCTCTCCGGAGAAGCCGCCGCGTTCGGCACCGTCGCACCGGGGGCGAAGGCGTACTTCGACTACGTCAACTCGACGGGCGGGGTCAACGGGCGCAGGATCGAGTACCGCTACTACGACGACGCCTACAACCCCGCGCAGACCGTCCAGCTGACGCGGAAGCTGGTCGAGCAGGACCACGTGTTCGCGATCTTCAACGCGGTCGGCACGGCGAACAACCTCGCCATCCGCGACTACCTGAACGCGCAGAAGGTGCCGCAGCTCTTCGCCGGCGACGGCTCGCAGGCGCTCGGCGGCGCGTCGGCGCGGTATCCGTGGACGGTCGGCTTCCTCCCGAGCTACCGGGGCGAGGGCGCGGTCGTCGGGCGCGACCTCGTCGCGACGCGGCCGAGGGCGAAGGTTGCCGTGCTGCTCGAGAACACCGAGCTCGGCAAGGACATGACGCGCGGCCTGTCCCGCGCGATCGCGGGGAAGGGACCGAGGATCGTCGCCTCGGAGCCGTACGAGCTGACGTCGACCGACGTCGTCGCCCAGGTCGCCAAGCTGAAGGCGTCCGGCGCCGACACGCTCATGCTCTTCGCGACGCCGAAGTTCATGATCCAGGCGATCGTCGCGGCGAAGAAGCTCGCGTGGAAGCCGCAGCTCTACATCGCGTCCGTCTCGATCGAGCCGACGATCATGGCGATCGCACGGGCGAACGCGCCGGACCTCACCCGCGGCGCACGCGCGATCGCGTTCGTCAAGAACCCGAACGACCCGATCTGGCGCAAGGACCCGACGGTCGCGCTCTACAAGTCGATCCTGAGTCGCTTCGCCCCTTCGGCGAAGTGGAGCGACGTCTACAACTGGTACGGCATGACCGTCGCCTGGACGATGGTCGACACGCTGCGGCGGGCGGGCAAGAACCTCACTCGCGCGACCCTGCTGCGCGCCGCGCGGAGCCTCGACACCACGAGGAACCCGTTCCTGCTGCCCGGAACACGGCTCCGCACCTCGGCAACGGACGCGTTCCCGATCGACACGGTCTACCTCTACCGCTACGACAACAGGCAGTGGGTCCGTACCGCAGGGCCCTTCCCCGCACGATGACTCGACCCCCCAAGGAGGGAACACCAACGATGAGGACACGGACACGCACCGCCGTGGTCTCGGTCGCGGCGCTCGTCGCGCTCGCGCTCGCGGCCGTGGCCACCGCGGCGTACACGTCACCGAAGCTCTCGGTCTCGTACGCGCCGGGGAACATCACGAACATCGTCGCCTCCGCGTCGGTGAACGACGACGCGACGGCCCGTGCGGCGATCGTCATCCCGAACGGGAGCACGATCACGAGCACTGCGGCACCGGGCACGAAGGTGGGCACAGCGAAGGCGCAGGTCAGCGCCCTCGCGCTCGGCGGGGCGCTGCTGCCCCTCGCGGGCGACATCGTCGTCGCGCCCCCCGGCGCGGTGACGCCGGCGTCGCAGACGGGCTGCATCGGCCCCGTGACGCCGCAGCTGACGCTTCTGCTCGTGCTCCAGGCGGCGGGCCAGACGATCAACCTCCCCGCGTACATCCTCCCGACGAGCGGCGCCCAGACGGCGCTCGGCTCGACGCAGCTCGTGTTCTGCCTGCCGCCGCCGGACATCCCCGCGGACAAGGGCGGAGCGACGTTCGGGGCGAAGTTCCTGAGCGCCGACCTGACGCTGAACGGCGTCATCGGCCCGGTCGTGCAGGGCGCGTGGGTCGCGTTCTGGACCCCGTGGAACGCCGGCGTCGGGACCGTGAACACCGCCGCGACCGTCGTCTCCCCCGCTGCGATCGCGCCGGGCGGGATCACGCTCTCCGGCCGCAAGGTCAAGGGCGTCAAGCGCCTAGCGGGCCGGGTCACGCAGGGCGGCGCAGGCGTCGCGACGCGCGTGACGATCCTCGCCGGCGCGAAGCGCCTGGCGACCGTCGCGGCCAAGGCGAACGGGACGTTCAGCTACGCCGTTCCGAAGAAGTCGAAGGCGACGACCTTCCGCGCGCGCGCGGTCGTGGCCGGCCGGGCCGCACCGGCTGCATGCACGCCGTTCGCCTCGCTCGGCGTGCCGTGCGTCAACCCGACGGCGAGCGGCTTCACCGCGACGTCGGGGAGCGTCCGGCTCCGCTAGAAGAGCCAGCGACGCGGAGATCGGAGCGGGCGCCTGCGGGCGCCCGCTCCATGTCGCGGGGCTCAGGCCGGCCCGAAGCTCGGGGCGACGCCGAAGACGGCTTCCGCGACGCCGGCGGCCGTCGCGCCGTACCGGTGCGCCGTGGCGGACGGCACGAAGAACGCGTCGCCCGGGCCGAGTGTCGCCTCGACGCCGGCCGCTTCGACCTCGAGCTCGCCGCGGGTGACGTAGACGAGCTCCTCCCCGTCGTGGGACTCCTCGAGGCTCCCGTTTCCGGCGGGCACGGTCAGCGTTCCTGCCGTCAGGTGCTCGGTGCTGATCAGGAGCCCCACGAGCACGTCGCGGTCGAGCCGCCAGACGCTGTCCTCCCGGCGCAGCACGTGCAGGGAGCCCTCCGGCGGGCGCGCGCCGGCGAGGTTCCCGACGACGCCCTCGACGGCGTACACGCTCTCGTCGAGATACGGCCTCGTCCGCGCGTACGCGCCGGAGGTGCCGGTCGCCGGCGGCGGCGCGAAGAGCTCGAGCACCCGCAGCGGCTCGTCGCCGTAGGAGAAGCCGTGATGCCAGGTGTCGCGGCGGAAGAAGACGCTCTCGCCGGGGTCGGCTCGGACGATCTCGCCGGTCTCCGGGTTCGCGAGCACGAGCGTCCCCTGCAGCACGTGGAGGAGCTCGTCCGCGGCGAACACCGTCCGGAAGCTGTCCGAGTGGCGGAACACGCCGCCGGGCGGGAGGCCGAAGACGATCGCGTGGATCCGCTGCGAGGAGACGTAGATCCAGTCCTCGACGAAGCCTGCCTCCTCGTCGCCCCAGGTGTGCCGGACGGCGTCGGCCGCGCGGATCACCGTCGGCGCCTCGAACGACGGCCGCGGCGAGGGCCTATAGCCCATCGTGGCTCCGGCGGTCGTGGGCGAGGCGCGCAGCGTCGAGCTCGGAGAACGACGCGTCGTAGAGCGGGTCGGGGAAGCCGCTCTCGATCGTGCGCGCGACGCCGTCGCGGCCCGCGGCCTGTGCGGCAAGCATGATCTCGAGCGCGTGGTAGGCGTGCTCCGGCCGCGTGACGGTCGGGCGGCCACTCTCGACGCAGTCGACGAGATGGCGCAGGCCCTCGGTCCATTGCCAGTGCGGGTCGGTCTCGGGGAAGACGCGCCAGGCGCCGTCGTCGTTTCGCCAGAGCTCCCAGCCCTCGGGCGCCCAGTCGTCGCCGAGGAGCTGGATCGTCCCTTCGCTGCCGTAGATCTCGATCGCAGGCGATCGGTAGCGCTGCATCGTGAAGCCGGTCGTCACCACGGCGAAGCGCGCATCGCCGAAGTCCAGCAGCACGTGCGCGTTGTCCTCGGCCTCGACGCGGATCGGGCGGCCGTCGACCTCGCGCTCGGGAATCGCGACTCCGGTCATCGCCGTCACGCGCCGCGCGGGCCCGAATACGGCGCAGAGGCTCGTGACGTTGTAGACGCCGAGGTCGAACAGCGACCCGCCGCCGGGCGCGTAGAACCACTCACCCCACCACGGCCCCGCCCAGCCGTAGCGCGCACGGGCCGTGAGGAGCTCTCCGATGCGGCCGTTGCGCACGGCACCGTGCACCGCGCGGAAGGTCGGGCTCAGGAGGATGTGCGGCGCGCAGACGAGCAGGCCGGGCGACGTCTCTGCCAGCTCGAGGAGCTCGGCTGCCTCCCGGAGCGACGTCGCCATCGGCTTCTCGACGAGGACGTGCTTGCCCGCCTCGAGCGCAGCCCTCGCGAGCGGGCCGTGCTCGTTCATGCTGGTCAACACGAGGACGACGTCGACGTCGGCTGCGCCGATCACCGCGTCGGGCCCGCGCAGCTCCGGCTCGGCGTCGTAGTGCGCGGCCGCGCCGCGACGCTTCGCGTCGTCCACGTCGTACAGCGCGCTGACGCGCACGCGCCCCTCGGTGCGCAGCCGCTCGATCATCGCCCGATACGGTCCGGCGAAGACGCTGCCGCAGCCGATCACGCCGAGCCCGAGGCTCATCTGGCCCGTCTCGCGACCCGGTAGTACGCGTCGGTCCACGCGGGCCGGTCGACGTCGAGGCCGCGCTGGAGGCCGATGCGAGCAGCCAGCGCGGCGGCGGCGGGGAACGTCGAGACCGCCGTGAGCCTGCGGTCGGTCGTCTCGCCGCCGGGCGCGCGGATCACCGTCGCACCCTGACCCCCACAGATCGCCTCGGCTTCCGCGAGCAGAGGATCGTCGCCGTCGCCCGCGGGCAGGCTCAGCGCGAGCGCCCCCGGCCCGAGCGCCATCATCGCCGAGGTCGCGCCCTCTCGGGTCTCGACGCCCTCGGCCGGGACGAGGGCGACCTCCTTCAGCAGCAGCGCCGCCTCCAGCGCTGCCGCCCAGCCGGGTCCGCCGCCGAAGACGACTGCGGTCGCCGGGTCGATCGGGCCGATGTCGTCGACCCACGCACGGGCGTGCCCGATCGTGTGCTCGAGCTCGTCGGGCAGGCGACGGAGCGCGGCGGCGAGGCCGGTGTCGTCCGTGACGGCCGCCCACAGACGTAGCGCGGTGACGACAGCGCCGCAGAACGCCTGCGTGTGCGTGACGGCACGCTGGCTCGGCACCGAGACGAGGGCCCTGGCACCGGCGTGCGCGCCGAGCGTCGAGCCGGCGTTCGCGGTCACGACCGCGTACGGCTTCGGTGCGCCGCCGTCGACCGCCTCGACGAGGTCGCGGAACTCGCCGGAGGAGGACACCGCGAGGAAGACGTCGCCCGGCCGCCATGCGAACGCGCCGCGGGCGAGCAGGCCGCTCGGAACGGCCACGAGCTCCGGGCCCTTCCCGGACTCCAGCGAGGCGAGCCAGAGCGCCACGGCGACGTAGTACGCGGCGCCGTTCCCGCTCGCGACGACCCGCCGGACGCCGTCGGCCGCGAGCAGCGCGGCGACCTCCTCGACGTCCTCCTCCATCGTCGCCCGAAGCGTCGAGGGCAGCTCGACCACATCGCGCCAGAGCCCCGTCTCGTCGAGCACCGCGCCAGCCTAACCGGGGACGTCCGCCGCCAGGAGCGCCGCCCCCACCACTCCGGCGTCGGCGCCGAGGAACGAGCCGACGACCGGGAGCGGCGGGTCGCGCGGGTACGCCACGCGCTCCCGGAGCGCCCGCTCGACCCGTTCCCGGAAGGCGGGTGCCGTTCCCAGCCCCCCTCCGAGGACGACGAGCGCCGGGTCGAGCGCGTTGGCGAGCGTGGCGAGCACGCCTCCCAGAGCGGCCGCCGCGTCGTCGAGGATCGCCGCGTGCGCCGGGTCCGCGAGGACGTCCTCCGCGCGCTCGAGCCCGGCGGCGCGGGCGAGCGCCGGCCCGCTCGCCGTGAGCTCGACCGGCGGCGCGCCGAGCACGAGCGCCTCGCCGTGCGCGCCGGCGTACGGGCGCCCGTCGATCACGAGGCACGCACTCGCCCCGGTCCCCACGACGACGTGGAGGAACGGCGACACCCCGGCGCCCACGCCGAAGCGGGCCTCCGCGAGCGCCGCCGCGCGGACGTCCGACTCGACGACGACGGACGGCGCCCCGACGGCCGCCTCGACGTCGAGCCCGCGCCAGTCGACCGTGTCGCCGCTCGCGGGCCGCCCGTCGAGGTCGACGAGCTCGCAGAGCGCGATCCCGACCGGCAGCCGTCCGCCGCCGAGCTCGGCGGCAAGTGCCGCGCAATCGGCGAGGACGGCCGCGCCGCCGCGTTCCGGACCGGTGGCCACCCGGCGCCGCTCGAGGACCGCGCCGGACGAGGTCTCGACGGCGGCCGCGGCGATCTTCGTCCCACCCACGTCGATCCCGATCGCGACGGCCCGCGCGCTTCGGTCCGCCGCTGCCATCGCTCTATAGTCTCGTATCCGCCGCCCGGGCGGGACCCGTAGCCGAGGAGGGAATGTGAACAGGCGCCTGCTGGGAGTGCTCGTCCTCGTCGCCTTCACGCTGCTCGCCGCCGTCACGGCCGGCGCGTACGCGGGGAGGCAGGCGACGACGACCACGTTGACGATGTGGTCCTACGACAACCAGGATCCGGGCCTCGAGCCGGTGCTGAAGCAGCTCTCCAAGGACTTCGAGAAGAGCCACCCCGGAGTCAAGATCAACGTCGTCTTCAAGTCCTTCACCGATCTCGTCGGCACGGTGCCGCGGGCGCTCGCCTCGGGCAGCGGCCCGGACGTGACCGAGGGCAACCAGGGCTACCAGACCGACGCCCAGCTCGTGAAGGCGAAGCTGATCCTGCCGCTGACGAAATACATCAAGAAGTACAAGTGGGACAAGCTGTACGCGCCGTCGACGTGGGGAATGTTCCGGTGGACGCCCGACGGCAAGTCGTTCGGCAAGGGCCCGGTCTGGGGCATCGCGCAGACCGGTCAGAACGTCGTCGCTTTCATCAACAGGAAGAAGCTGATCGCCGCTGGGATCAACCCGAACAAGCTCCCGCGGACGTATGCGGGCTGGGAGAGGATGCTCGCCACGCTTCGCGCAAAACTCCCCGCCGACGACCCCGTGATCGAGGCCGGCAACAAGTCGGGCTATGGCTTCATCCACATCTTCGGCGGCATCTGGGGCGCGTATGTGCAGCCGCAGAGCGTCCGGAACTGGGTCTACCACGTGCCCGGATCCCGCTACGACTCGGCCGGGACGATCAAGGCGCTCGGGAGACTCCAGGCGTGGGCCAAGGCCGGCTACTTCAACGACGACTACAACGCGGTCCAAGAGGACGCCGCCGCCGGCGTCTTCGCGAAGGGCAAGGGCGCGATGTGGATCGGCGGCGACTGGGACTCGACCATCATCAAGGAAGGTCTCGGCGCCAAGAACATCGTCGTGACGCCGATCCCACCGGGGCCAGGTGGCCAGTGGGCGTCGATCGGCGGCCTCTCGGGCCCGTGGCACATCTCGGCGAAGACGAAGTACCCGGATCTCGGGGCCGAGTGGCTGAACTACGTGATCACGTCGACGCGCGCGAAGGCGCTCATGTTCTCCCAGCAGCAGATCCCGTCCGACAAGAGCGCCAAGGCGCCTGCGGGTGACGCGTACCTGGGCCAGGTGAGCAAGGCGTTCCAGCAGGTCGCAAACGACGACGGGCTCCTGCTCTACACCGACTGGGCCTCGCCCTCGATGTACACAACCCTGCAGAACCAGTTCCAGCTGCTGCTCGCCGGGCGCCAGACGCCGGCGGGCATGGCGAAGGCCGTCCAGGACGACTGGGCGAAGTTCGACAAGACGCTCCGCTGATCACGCCGCGTGGCGGATGAAGGAGCAGACGCGGCGCGCCCGGGAGAGCAAATCCCGGGCGCGCCGCGGAGGCGCCGGCGCGGGCCGACGCGAGCTCCCGGCGACCCGCGCAACATCGGGTGGCTCTACGTCCTGCCGGGCCTGGCGTTCTACGTCCTCTTCACGCTCGCGCCGCTCCTCCACACGGTCTACTACTCGCTGTTCGACTGGGACGGCCTCACGGCGAAGACGTGGGTCGGGCTCGCGAACTACGGCGAGGCGCTTCACGACAGCGTGCTGCGCGACTCGTTCGTCCACTCGGCGATCCTGATCGTCTACTACGCCGTCTTCCCGGTGATCATCGGGCTGGTCCTCACGGCGGCGCTCACGCGCTCGGTCATCCGCGGGTTCCGCTTCTTCCGCACCGTCCTGTTCCTGCCGCAGCTGATCGCGGGCGTCGTCATCGCGCAGGCCTGGACGTGGATCTACGCGACCGAGGGGCCGCTCAACCGCTTCCTCGAGCTGATCGGGCTCGGCTCGCTCGCGCGCCCCTGGCTCGGCGACTTCACGTGGGCGCTGCCGTCGATCGGCGCGATCGGCAGCTGGGTCACCTTCGGGCTCTGCATGGTCCTCTTCATCGCGGGGGTGCAGAAGATCCCGACGTCCCTCTACGACGCGGCGCGTGTCGACGGCGCAGGCCCGGTGCGCGAGTTCTTCGCCGTGACGTTGCCGGGGCTCCGGGCCGAGATCCTCGTCGCCTTCGTGCTGACGACGATCAACGCGCTCCGCAGCTTCGACATCGTCTACAACACGACCGCCGGCGGGCCAGGGGGGTCGACGCTCGTCCCCTCGATGTACATGTACCAGAACGCGTTTCTGTACAACCGCGTCGGCTACGCGGCGGCGATCGCGACGGTGCTGGCGATCGCGATCTTCCTGCTCGCGGCGGTCGTGCTGCGCATCGGCGACCGGGGCGAGCACCAGTGACGGCCGTCCGCATCGACCGGCTGGGGACGTACTTCGTCCTCTGCACGTTCTCCCTGCTCGCGCTCTACCCGGTGCTCTCGATCCTGTTTCTCGCGCTGCATCGGAAGACCGACCTCGTCAGCGGGTTCGCGATCCCGACGCGGATCGACCTCTCGAGCTTCGAGGCTGCGTGGACCGAGGGCCATTTCGCGACCGGCTTCAAGTCGAGCTTCATCGTCGCGGGCGCCGTGACGGCCGCCTCGGCGGTGCTCTCGATCGGCACCGGCTACGCGTTCGGGACCATGCGGTTCGTCGGCGACCGCATCGTCTTCCCGATCATCCTGCTCGGGATCATCTTCCCGTACGAGGCGACGGTGATCCCGCTCTACTACGACTTCCAGGACGTCCCGCTCCTCCACTGGAACCTCCTCAACACGTACTGGGCGCTGATCCTCCCGCAGATCGGGCAGTCGGTGGCGTTCGGCACGTTCTGGATGCGCGCATTCTTCCGCTCGACGCCGCCGTCGCTGATCGAGGCGGCGCGGATCGACGGCGCCTCCAGCTTCGGCGTGCTCTGGCGCGTGCTGCTGCCGCAGGCGATGCCCGCCGTGCTGACGATGTCGGTGCTCGTCTTCACGTACACCTGGAACGAGTTCCTCCTCGCGCTGGTGCTCGTCTCGGGCACCGAGACGCACCAGACCGCGCCGCTCGGCCTCAGCTTCTTCGCAGGCGCGTCGCGTGCGACCGACCCGACGAAGGTCGCCGCCGCGGCGGTGCTCGTCGCGCTGCCGATCCTGCTCGTGTACCTCTTCCTGCAGCGGCACTTCGTCCGCGGAATGCTCGCCGGCGCGCTCAAGGAGTGACATAGACAAATGGCACGAATCAAGCTCGTGTACCTCGGCGGCGGCTCGACCCGGGCCGCCGGGACCATGGCCTCCTTCATGGCGAACGGCGCCGACTTCGACGGCTCGGAGGTCGTGCTCGTCGACCTCGACGAGGAGCGCCTGGGGCTGATCCGCACGCTGGCCGAGAAGATGGCGCGGGCGCGCGGGCTCGACATCGCGGTCAGCGCGACCACCGACCGCCGCGCCGCGCTCGACGGCTGCGACGCGGTCCTCTCCTCCTTCCGGCCGGGCGGGTTCGCGGCGCGCGTCCACGACGAGCGGATCCCGCTCGAGCACGGGCTGATCGGGCAGGAGACCCAGGGAGCCGGCGGCTTCTTCATGGCGCTCCGCGCGATCGCCGTGCTCAAGGACGTCTGCGCCGAGATGGAGGAGCTCTGCCCGGACGCCTGGATCTTCAACTACACGAACCCGGTCAACATCGTCGCGGAGGCGGTCACGCACCACTCGCCCGTGAAGATCGTCTCGCTCTGCGAGGGGCCGATCTACTTCCGCGACGAGATCGCCTCCTCGGCGGGGCTCGACCCCGACGTCCTGCAGGTGACGATGGTGGGGCTGAACCACGCCTGCTGGGGCGTCGAGCACGACTACGGCGGCCGCGACCCGCTGCCGCTGATCGAGGAGGCGTGGGAGCGGCGCCGGGACGACCCGACGCTCGAGCCGCATCTCCGCCGCCAGCTCCGCCTGGCCGCGGCGATGGGCGCCGTGCCGGCCGACTACTTCCAGTACTACTACTTCACCGACGAGGTCCTCGCGGAGCTGGGGGGCAAGCCGACGACCCGCGCGGAGGACATCCTCGGCTGGTCGGGCGACTACTGGCGCCACTACGCCGAGCAGGCGGAGACCGAGGACCCGCAGCTCGACCCGGGCCGCTCACGCGGCGGCATCCACGAGCTCGAGCTCGCGATCGACGTGATGGACGCGATCTTCAACGACAAGGACGAGACCCACCCGGTCAACATGCCGAACGCGGGCGGCGCTCTCCCCGGCTTCCCCGAGGATCTCGTCGTGGAGGTGCTCGGCCGGTGTCACGGCGGCGGGATCGAGGTGATCCCGTCGAAGCCGCTTCCCCGGCACGTGCGCGGCCTCGTCGAGATGCTCGGCGAGTATCAGGCCCTCGCCGCCGAGACCGCCTGGGCGGGGACGCGCGCCGACGCGCTTCGGGCCCTGAGCGCCAACCCGCTCGTGCGGCAGGTCGAGGTCGCCGAGCGGGTCTACGACGCGCTCGTGGAGGCCCACCGCGACCACCTGCCCGAGAGGCTCCTCGCGTGAGCCCGCTCGTTCTCGGCGTCGACGGCGGCAACACCAAGACGATCGCGGTCGTCGTGACCGGGGAGGGCGCGGTGCTCGGCACGGGCCGCGCCGGCTGCGGGGACATCCACAACGCACGCGGCCCGGACGCGGCGGTGGCCGAGATCACCGCCGCGGTGGGCGCGGCGCTCGCCGAGGCCGGCACCGGGGCGGGCGACGTGGCGGCGGCCGCGTTCAGCCTCGCCGGGGCGGACTGGCCGGAGGACTTCGACTACCTCCGCCGCGAGCTCCGCGACCGGCTCGACCTGAGCGAGGCTCCCGAGATCGTCAACGACGCGGTCGGCGGCCTGCGGTGCGGCACGGATGACATGGTCGGGGTCTCGGTCGTGATCGGCACCTACTCGGCCCTCGCCGGGAGGAACGCGGCGGGCGAGCTCTTCCACTTCGGCTTCTGGCCCGACTCGACGGGTGCGCACGGGCTCGGCACAAACGCGCTCGCCGCGATCTGGCGGCGCATGCTGGGCCTCGGGCCGGAGACGACGCTCCTCGGCCGGGCACTCGAGCGCTGGGGCTGCGAGTCGGCCGAGGAGCTGCTCCACGCGCTGACGAGGATCGGTGGGCCGGACGAGGCGGCGGCCGGCCGCTTTGCCGACGCCGTGCTCGACGAGGCGGAGGCCGGCGACGAGGTCGCACGCGAGATCGTGGAGACCGTCGCCGGCCGGATGGGCGACTACGCGCGGGTGTGCGCC
>Ga0207643_10001562_pt1 | contig 13022 bp, 14 predicted proteins | sample KBSMisM62_FD_184313 | JGI IMG/M metagenome (GOLD analysis project Ga0207643, IMG submission 184313) | Miscanthus rhizosphere microbial communities from Kellogg Biological Station, Michigan, USA - KBS Miscanthus M6-2 (SPAdes) (version 2) | ecosystem: Host-associated > Plants > Roots >...
CACGCTAGTGTACAATTCGCCGCCTTCCAGGGAGCCTGCAAGACCATGATTGAGAGCAGATTTTCGTTGAGCCTGGCCGCTGCGTTCGTTTTCGCCGGCTTGGGTTTCAGTTCAACTACCAGTGCCGAAGAAGCCGTAAAGGGGTCTGCCGACGCTGGCGCAACCAAGGCCGCGGTGTGCACTGCATGCCATGGTGTAAACGGCAACAGCAGCAACCCCGAATGGCCGAATCTCGCTGGCCAGAACGCCGCGTACATCCGCGAGCAGCTGGCGATGTTCAAGGCGCGCAAGCGCGTCAACGAGATCATGTATCCCGTAATTGCAAATATGACGGATCAGGATTTCGCAGACGTAGCCGCCTACTTCGCGGCGCAGACTCCCGCCGGACTGGAGGCCGATCCTTCCTACTGGAAGGCCGGCGAAGCACTGTTCATTTCCGGAGACCCGGCGCGAAAGATTCCCTCGTGCACGGCGTGTCACGGCCCCGCGGGCCAGGGCAATGCCGGCGCGGGATATCCGGCGCTGCGCGCACAGCAATCCACGTACACCGTGAAGCAGTTGCAGAATTACCTCACCAAGAACCGGTATCGCGACTCCACCGATCCCGCCATCGTTCATCAGACTCGCAACAGCGCCATGATGACCACCGTCGCCGCGCGGCTGACCCCGGAAGACATTCGCAACCTCGCCTCGTATCTGCAGGGCCTGCGTTAGTAACAGGCCCGCCTTGTGACGACGCACCGCGCAATCTCCCTGCTCGCCGCGCTGCTGGCCGTCTCCTGGAGCCTGAATGCCTGCGCGCGCGCGCCCGATCCGGCGCTCTCCCAGTGGAAAGCAGGGACTAACTACCAGCTCCTGGCTTCCCCGCAGCCTACAACCGCCGCTGCCGGCCGGGTCGAGATCGACGAGGTGTTCTGGTACGGGTGCGGCCATTGCTACGCACTCGATCCGGCGCTCGAAACCTGGAAGGCCGACAAACCTGCGTACGTCGATTTCGTACGCATTCCGGTCATCTGGGGACAGACCCACCGGCAACACGCCAAGCTCTACTACACGCTCCAGGCGCTGCACCGGCCCGACCTGCACACCCAGGTATTCGACGCGATTCACCAGCACGGAATGTCTCTCAGTTCGCGAGACGACATGGAAGCACGCGCCCAGCAACTCGCGTTTCTCGAGTCGAAGGGCGTGGCAGAGAAGGATTTCAACGCGGCCTACGATTCGATGACGGTCGCAGTCAACATGCAACGTGCCGAACAACTCACCAAGAATTACGCGATCGCCAACGTCCCGACGTTGATCGTCAATGGAAAATATTCCACGGGCGTGGGCGAAGCCGGCGGCACCGAGCAACTGCTGTCACTGCTCAACGATCTCGCGGCCAGCGAGAAGAATCGCTAGCGCTTGCCACCAGCATGCTGAGCGCCTTCGTCCCGCAACCCCAAGGCCTGGCGCGTCTCGAGTTGCGTTCCGGCGCGGCAATACCGCCAGAGTCGATCTGGCTTGACCTCGTCGAGCCCACGCCCAGCGAAGAAAAACAGGTAGAGAGCTTCCTCAGCATCGATGTTCCGACGCGCGACGAGATGCGCGAGATCGAAGCTTCGAACCGGCTCTATGAAGAGGACGGCGCGCTCTACATGACCGCCACCGTGGTTACCAAGCTCGATTCGGATCTCCCCGAGAGCACGCAGATCACGTTCATTCTCTCGGCGGTCAAGCTGGTCACGAATCGCTACGTGGATCCGCTGCCATTCCGGCGCTTCATCGCTTATGCGGAGCGCCACCCGAATTCCTGCAACTCACCGCCCGCGGTGCTGGCGGGGCTCGTCGAGTCCGTCGTCAACCGCGTCGCCGACGTAATCGAACGAGTGGCCACGGACCTTGATGCCGCGTCGGTCGAGGTATTCAGCGCATCGCGGCGCAAGCGCGGTGTGATGCGCGACTTCAGAAAGATCCTCGAGCGCCTCGGGCAGAACGGCGAACTCATCTCCAAGGCGCGCGAGAGTCTCGTGAGCCTGGGAAGGCTCTTGACCTTCGTTCAGCAGAGCACCGTCGTACCGATGTCCCAGGACGTGCGGGGACGCTTCCGTACCCTGACGCGGGACGTCATGGCGATGAGCGATCACGCCTCATTCCTAGGGACGAAGGTGTCGTTCATCCTCGACGCGACCCTGGGCCTGATCAACATCGACCAGAACAACATCCTCAAGATCTTCTCGGTGGTGACGGTGTTCCTGCTGCCGCCTTCGGTGATCGGGGCAATTTTCGGCATGAACTTCTCGAAAATGCCCTGGTTACACGAGACCTGGGGGTTTTGGGCAGCCATGGGTGTCATGGTGGCATCCGCCATCGGCCCTTTTCTATTCTTCAAGCGGAAAGGGTGGCTCTGACCGGCCGGAGTTGCCCTAGAATTCGCTCCCCCGCGCCCGTAGCTCAGCTGGATAGAGTGACGGTTTCCGAAACCGTAGGTCACAGGTTCGAATCCTGTCGGGCGCGCCAGTTTTTCGTTTATTCCACAGATATACTCCGCGCCCATGAGCAAACAAGACTCCCATTTCTTCAACAATTTCAGTCTGGTTCTCGGCATTTTGTTCGCCGTGACGATTGGTCTTTTCGCATTCGCGCGCCACGTCGGCGCGAACAATCAGGGCAAGCAGGTCACCACTGATCCGCGCTTTGTCGAGAGTGTCGAACAGCGCCTGCAGCCGGCGGCACACGTCGCGGTGGCGGGCCAGGACAATTCGGCGTTGAAGATCGAAAGCGTTGGCCCTGCGATGCCGGTTGCGGCACTACCGGCAGACGGCACCGCCGCCTACGAAACCGCCTGCTCGGCCTGTCACGGAGCTGGAATCGCGGGAGCTCCCAAGGTGGGCGACAAGGGTGCCTGGGGTCCGCGCATTGCCCAAGGCAAGGAGACGCTCTACAACCACGCCCTGCATGGCTTCAACGGCAAGACCGGCGTGATGCCTGCCAAGGGCGGCCGCGCCGACTGGCCGGACGACCTCATCAAGCAGGCCGTCGATCACATCATCGAACTGAACAAGTAACGCAACGCTCCGCAGCGACGGCTGCCGCGTGATCGGGCTCGGTGGGTTTCCATCGGGCCCGTTTCATTTGCGGGGCGTCAAACACGATCCGCCATACGCAACTGCAGCGCTTCGGCGAGATGCGTGAGCGCCAGGTCGCACGACTCCGCGTTCCCGGCGACGTCGAGATCCGCAATCGTGCGCGCTACCCGCATCACGCGGTGGACTCCCCGTGCCGACAGGCCGAGTCTGCCGCGTGCCTGCGCCAGCAGTTGGCGACCCGGCCGGTCGAGGCGACAAAAACTCTGCAGTTCCTTCCCGGAGAGTTCGACATTCAACTTGCCTGCACGTGCGCGCTGCAGATCTTGCGCCGCTCGCACGCGTTCGGCGGCCCGTGCCGTGGTGAGCGCATCGACTGGCCCGCATTCGCCAAACAACTGCTCGCTCGTGACGGCCGGAACGGCGACACGCAGATCGATCCGATCGAGCAGTGGTCCGGAAATGCGTGCGCGATATCGCGCGATCTCCGGCGGTGCGCAGCGACAGTTGCCCGAGGGCTCTCCAAGGTATCCGCACGGACACGGATTCATCGCCGCGACCAGTTGGAAACGCGCCGGGTATTCCACCTGAAACGCGGCGCGCGAGATCGCCACGACGCCGCTCTCGAGCGGCTCGCGCAAACTCTCGAGCACGCTGCGATTGAATTCGGGCAGCTCATCGAGAAACAACACGCCGCGATGCGCGAGACTGACCTCACCGGGGCGCGCATGCGAACCGCCGCCGATGATGGCGCCGGCGGACGCCGTGTGGTGTGGCGAACGGAAGGGTCGTTTGCCGTAGTCGCAGGCGTTGAAACCACGCACGCTCACTGAAGCGATCGACGCCACGTCGAGGGCCTCGGCGCCTTCGAGCGCAGGAAGCAGACCCGGCAGCCGTTGCGCCAGCATGGTCTTGCCGGTGCCCGGCGGCCCGACCAGCAGAAGACTGTGACCGCCTGCGGCGGCGACGATCAACGCGCGCTTCGGCGCGGCCTGCCCGCGCACGTCGGCAATGTCGAGCTGGACGCTCAGCGAAACGCGGTCGGGCAGCTCGCCGCTGTTCCCTTCGGTATGCGGCGCGTCGCAAGCGCCGTCGCGCACCAGCGCGCACACGCCAAGCAATGAGTCTGCGCCGCGCGCTCGGCCCGGTTCCGCGAATCGCGCTTCGAGCAGATTCGCCGAAGGCACCACGACATTGCGGCCTTCGCGCGCCGCGTGCGCTGCTGCCAGCAGCACGCCTTTGACGGGCTTGAGTTCGCCGGCCAAACCGAGTTCGCCATAGAACTCGTTGGTGGCCAGGCGTTGTTCGGGGATTTTGAGCTGCTCTGACGCCAGCAGGATGCCGAGCGCGATCGGAAGGTCATAACGGCAACCTTCCTTTGGCAAATCCGCGGGTGAGAGATTGACCGTGATGCGGCCCGCGGGAAATTCGAATTCCGAGTTCTGGAGCGCCGCGCGCACGCGGTCCTTGCTTTCTTTGACTGCGGTGGCTGGCAACCCCACGATCGAAAACGTAGGAAGTCCCTGCCCCAAGTGAACTTCGACTTCGACTCGCGGCGCCGACAACCCAAGCTGCGCGCGGCTCGCGACCCGTGCGGTTCCCATGACCTCTCCCTGGCTCTGCGCATGCCAACGTCCGTGTTGGCCGCTATCCGGACTCCGCGATCAGCGCGCGGCGGCCTATCGATTTATGGAAAGTGCTGCCTTGGCTTCGAGCTCGGCGACGCGCTGTTCCAGCGCCTCGAGGCGTGCACGCGTGCGTTCCAGCACCTTGCGCTGCGCATCGAATTCTTCGCGACCGGCTAGGTCGAGCTTGCTGAGATTGGCGCGAAGCACGGCCCGGAAGTTGTTTTCCAGGTCTTCGCGCAACCCGCTGGCACCGGATGCGAGCCCGGGGGGTAACCCCTGCATCAGGCTGCGAAGCAACTCCTCGACTCTGGGTATCTCCACTGGCGGCTCTCCTAACAAGTTGCGGGCGCGACGCCCTGTTTTGTTGCGTGTGCAATTCCACCGCCCCAATTTTGGGCGCGAAGGCGGGAACACGGCCGCCTTTCGCGCTGCAGCGGCCCCCTCTTCGCTCACTAGGGGGCTGGCATGGAACCTGCACTTTGCAAACAGGCTGAAGGTCGACTGATAGGGAGCATACGCGGGCGCGAAGCGCCCGCTCCATCGGATAACGATGCCAAAGCGATGAAAATGATCACTGCAATTATTCGCCCGTGGAAGCTCGACGACCTGCAAATGGCCGTCGCGCGTCTCGGCGTGCAGGGGATCACGGTGACCGAAGTCACCGGTTACGGAAGGCAGCGAGGGCATTCGGAGCACTACAAGGGCTCCGAGTATCAGGTGGAGTTCGTGCCGAAGCTGCGCGTCGAAATCGTCCTGGACGACACCTCGGCCGAGGCCGTCGTCGAAGCAATCAGCAATGTGTGTCGCACGGGGAAAACCGGCGACGGCAAGATTTTCCTGGCGCCAGTCGGTGAAGCAGTGCGGATACGCACTCGTGAATCCGGCGCGGCGGCAGCCTGAGATGTCGTTGAGGAGCTTTTACATGCATCAAGATAAGAAGAGAACGAAGGGTAGCAGCCTGATGCGCGGTCTCGGCGCAGCGCTGTTGTTGACGTTGCCGGCACTCGTGTTCGGGCAAGACGCGGCGGCGGAAGTCGCGCCTGTCGCGAACAAGGGCGATACCGCATGGATGATCACGGCAACCTTGCTCGTGATCATGATGGCGGTGCCCGGCCTGGCTCTGTTCTACGGCGGCATGGTGCGTTCCAAGAACGTGTTGTCGACGTTCATGCAGGTGTTCGTGATCTTTTCGATCGGCACTGTGCTGTGGGTAATCTACGGCTACAGCTTTGCGTTCAACGGACCCGGTATGTGGTTCGGCGACATGAGCCGATTCATGTTGCACGGACTCACGGCGGATTCGAACGCAGCGACCTTCACCAAGGGCGTCGTGATTCCCGAATACGTGTTCGTGGTCTTCCAGGCGACATTCGCGGCCATCACCACCGCCCTCGCAATCGGCGGCTTCGCTGAACGCACCAAGTTCAGCGCGGTGCTGATCTGGGCAGTGATCTGGTTCACCTTCTCTTACCTGCCGATCGCGCGCATGGTCTGGTACTCCGAGGGCTACCTGTTCAAGCTCGGCGCCCTCGACTACGCCGGCGGAACGGTGGTGCACATCAACGCGGGTATCGCAGGCCTGGTGGGCGCACTCATCGTCGGCAAGCGCACGGGCTTCGGCACCGCTGCAATGCCGCCGCACAACATCCCGTACGTCATGACCGGCGCCTCCCTGCTGTGGGCAGGCTGGTTCGGCTTCAACGTGGGTTCGGGTCTCGAAGCCAACAACTTTGCCGGCCTGGTGTTCCTGAACACCTATGTCTGCACAGCGATGGCGGCGGTGGCCTGGTCGTTCGGTGAATGGATCTTCCGCGGCAAGCCGACAATGCTCGGCGCAGCTTCGGGCGCCATCGCCGGCCTGGTCGCCATCACTCCGTCCTGCGGCGTGGTCGGTCCTTCTGGCGCGATCATCCTCGGCCTCGTCGTCGGTCTGATCTGCCTCTGGGCCTGCGCCAGCCTCAAGAAAATGCTCGGCTACGACGATTCGCTGGACGTGTTCGGCGTCCACTGTGTCGGCGGCATTGTTGGCGCTCTGTCCTGCGCAATCCTGGGCCATCCGTCCCTGGGCGGCGTCGGCGCTTTCGAGAGCATCGGCACGCAGCTCGGAATCCAGGCAACCGGTGTGGCCATCACGCTGGTCTGGTCTGGCGTGGTCTCGGCAATCGCGTTCTACCTGATCAAGTTCACGATCGGACTGCGTCCGAGCGAGGACGTGGAGCGTGAAGGTCTCGACACCACCGAGCACGGTGAGCGTGCTTACGAGTTCTGATCGGCGACTCTAGAGACGAGATATCTCGTCAGGCCCCGGCAGCCCCGCACGGCTGCCGGGGCCTTTCCTTTTCTGGAGCCCTGCCGGGGGAATCCCTGGATTCGGCCGCCTTTGGAGGCATTCCCCACTGAAAAGGGGCTTGTCTGTGATGGACATCAAGGGTTCTCATAGGCCAGCCCTGCAATAATCCGGGCGTACCGGAGGAAGGCCATGCGTCATACCAAAGCTCTTGCCGTCATTGCGGGCGTTCTCGTCGCTGCCACCCTCGTTGGCGGAACGGCGCACGCAGGCGACATCTATAAGTACGTCGACGACCGTGGCAACACGCTGTACACCGACAAACCCATTCCGGGCGCGGTACTGGTGACCACCGGTGTCCAGCGCCCAGCAGAGGTGGCCGCGCGCACCAGCGCTGCCAACCAGGCCGCCACCACTGCGCAGCTCACCGCAAGCAATCAGCGCATCGCCGCCGGTCAGGATGACGCGCGCATCGCCTCGAATGTCGCCAAGGATCTCGAAGCGTCACGTGCCGAACGTTGCAAGAAAGCGCGTGAGGTCTATCAGCACTCCATCAACTCGCAGCGCCTCTATCGCCAGACCGCTGATGGCAAGCGCGAATATCTGAACGACGCCGAACTCGAGAAGCAGCGCCTCGACTCCGCCAAGGCGGTCGACAGCATCTGCGGCCCACAAGGCTGAGTTCCGTCCAAATGCGGAATAAACGCCGTCCTTTGGACGGCGTTTTCCTTTGTGGCGCTAGCGCCTGATAATTCGCGCCTATGATGCGCGTCGGCTTTGCAGGTCTCGGTGCCATGGGTGCTCCCATGGCAAAAAATCTCCATCGAGCCGGATTGCTCCAGTCCGTCTGGAACCGCACGAGAGTCAAAGCCGCGGAACTTGCCGCCGAGCTTGGCTGCCAAGCCCCGCCATCACTCGCCGAGTTCGCCGCCGGACTCGACGCGGTCGTCATCTGCGTCTCCGCCGATGCGGACGTGCGCTCCATCGTCGAAAGCCTGGCACCCGCTCTGCCGCAGAACGCGCTCGTCATCGACTGCTCCACAGTCAGCGCCGACACCGCGCGTTGGGCCGAACAATTGCTGGCCACCCGCTCGATTCAGTTCGTCGATGCGCCGGTGAGCGGCGGCGTGGAAGGCGCGCAGAAAGGTACGCTCGCCATCATGACGGGCGGTGATCGCGCGGCGTTCGAACGCGCTCAACCGATTCTCGCGGCCATGGGCAAGACTATCGAGCATTTCGGTCCGGCAGGTTCCGGCCAGGCGACCAAGGCCACCAACCAGATCATGTGTGCCGGAATCATTCGCGCCTGCGCCGAGGCCATGGCTTTCGCAGGTGCCCACGGGCTTCCGCTGGATCGCGTGGTGTCGACGCTCGGCGCCGGCGCCGGTTCGAGCTGGTACTTCGTGCATCGCGCCCCGAACATGGTGCGCGGCAGCTATCCGGCGGGCTTTCGCATCAAGCTGCACGCCAAGGATCTCGGCATCTGCCGCGACATGGCGGCGCGTTTCGGCGTGTCGCTGCCGGTGGTCGATTCGATGCTGGCCGAATATGCGACGCTGATGGCGCAGGGCTACGGCGACGAAGACATTTCCGCGACACATCGCCTCAAGCAGGCCTTGTTCGAGGCCGCCGCGAAACGTAACGAATGAGTCCCAAGCCGCCAGGTCCCGCTGCGGTTGCCGAGGAGTCACGGCAGCTCTATCTACCCAACTTCTGCGCCGCTTCCACCGTCCTGGTGATCGTCGTCATCTGCGAATTGACGGCGCTGCTCCTGGCGCTGGCGCGCAACTCCGCGGCGCTCGGTTTCTGGAGCGATCTCGGACTCACCTCGATGTTCCTGCTGTGGATCGCGTTGTGCGGCGCCGGTCTGCTGTGCCTGCTGCGCAACTATCTCAGTCGCCAGAGTGTTGCCGTCAGCGCCGCGCTGGTCCTCGCCATCATTCTCGCGCTCGTCACGCTGGTGTCGGGCGTCGCCTACTACTTCGGCAGCAGTGCGCTGTTCCCCGATGAACACTGGATCTTCCTGGCGCGCAATGCGGGAATAACGTTCGTCGTGACCGCACTGGCGCTGCGCTATTTCTACGTCACCCATGAGTGGCGCCATAACGTCGAGCTGCAGGCCAAGGCGCGGGTACACGCGCTTCAGGCGCGCATCCGCCCGCACTTCCTGTTCAACAGCATGAACACCATCGCCGCGCTCACGCGCAGCAACCCGGCGCGCGCCGAAGAAGCCGTCCAGGATCTCGCCGACCTGTTCCGCGCCAACCTCAACGAGAAACGCAACCAGATTTCACTCGCCGAAGAGATAGACGTGGCGCGCACCTACCAGCGCATGGAACAGCTGCGCCTGGGCGAACGGCTGCACGTTGAATGGAAGATCGAATCGCTGCCGACCGACGCGCTGGTGCCCGGCCTCACCTTGCAGCCGCTGCTCGAGAACGCCATCTATCACGGCGTCGAGCCGCGACCCGACGGCGGCGTGGTCACCGTCACGGGTGAATTCAACAAGGGCATGATCACCATCGTGGTCAAGAACCCGGTACCGGCAGCGAATCTCACCATGCGCGACGGCAATCGCCTGGCGCTCGCCAACATCAAGGAGCGGCTCGATCTCATGTACGGCGAACGCGCGACGGTGAAGGCAGGCCGTTTCGACGATCAATACATAGTGACCCTGCGCTTCCCGTTCACGGCGACACCGGTCGATTCAAAATGAATTTGCGGGTGCTCATCGTCGATGACGAGCCGCCGGCGCGCGAACGCCTGCGCTCGATGCTCGCAGAAACCGGCGAATTCGAAGTTGCCGGGGAAGCGGGTCATGGCGAGCAGGCCATCGACCTGGTCGAGAAGCTCACGCCCGATATCGTGTTGCTCGACGTTCGCATGCCGGGCATCGATGGCCTCGAGGTGGCACGTCACCTGGCGGCGTTGCCCGAGCCGCCGGCGGTCATCTTCACCACGGCGTTTGATGAATACGCATTGCAGGCCTTCGACTCCGAGGCCGTTGCCTATCTGCTGAAGCCGATTCGCGCCGAGAAGCTGCGCGCCGCGCTCGCCAAGGCGGCGCGCCTCACGCGTCCGCAATTGCAGCAGGTGGCGGCCGCGGCGCGCGAGCCGACGCACCGCCTGCACATAGGCGTGCGCGGCCGCGAGGGCCTCAAGCTCATTCCCATTGAAGAAGTGTTCTATTTTCACGCCGACCAGAAATACACCACGGTCAAGCACCTGAAAGGCGAAGACCTCATCGAAGATTCGCTCAAGACGCTGGAAGAAGAGTTCTCGGCAAGTTTCGTGCGCATTCATCGCAATGCCGTCGTGAACACACGTTACCTGGAGCGCATCGCGCGCGATGCGAGCGGCCAGCATTTCGTGCACCTGCGCGGCTTGCCGGATGCGCTCGAAGTCAGCCGGCGCATGGCGGGCGACCTCAAGGACCGCTTCAGAATTTAGGCTCGCTAGCGCGGCCGATCGAACGGTCCTGCCACACGCAGCGTGGATCCTGGAACCGCGCTCGCATTCAGCCACGCGCGAAACAAACTGTTGTCGTCGGCACACTCGACTTCGAGTATTCCCGCGCCGGCGCCGATGACCGCAAGACGCTCCGCGTCGCCCGCATGATTGCGCACGTCAACGAACTGGCCCGGGTGCGCATCGAGCCTGCCTTCCACGAAGCGCAATCGCAACCGCAGCGCGCGCAGCGGCAGCGGCTCGAGCGCGACAATCTCGCAGCTCGCGGAGTTTGAAACCCTCACCGGCACACGCCGCGCCTCGAGGGAAAGATCGCTGCGCGGCTGCGCCTGACAAAGCAGGACTTCGCCCTTGGCGACTTCCGCGGCCGTGATGCCGGGCGGTGTACCCGAGGGGTATTCGATGCGCCCGGAGAGGAGTTTCGATTTGCAGGAAGCGCAGCGCCCTGCGCGACAGCTGTAGGGAAGCGGGATTCCGGCGGCCAGCGCCGCGGTCAACACGTTCTCGCCGGGCGACACCTTGATGTGGTGACCGCCCGGCTCGATATGAACGTCGAAAAATTCCCCTGCTGTTTCGCTCAGGCGGTCTCGTCCTTCTTGCCGAACAATCTCTTGATGAACGCGCCGAGCGCGACGAGGCCGATAATGATGAACTTCTTCATGGCCAGCAGGAATACGCCGAGCTTCGCGAACAAGCCGAGCTTGGCGCCAACGCCCGCGGCGATGAGCGCACCCAGACCGTACTCAGCCATGCGGTCCGTCTTGGAGTCGAACTCGGCGTATCGGTAACCCTCGTTGAACTCGGCGACCTCGATCAGCGGCCGCATTTCCCCGCGGATCTGTTCGAGACGGTCCATGCCCGCGACCGCATTCATGGACAGGACGCCTTCACGTCCGAGCACGCGCACGTCGTAGTTGAGCGTGTTTCCCGAAGATCCTTCGAATTTAAGCTCTTTCGCCCAGTAGAGTTTCTTGGCAGACGCGTCGTAGTGCGGCTTTTCGGCCCAGCCGATCAGATGAACGGCTTCAAACCCCGCCTTCTTGCGCTCGCCGTTGTAGTCTTCGGTGCCTTCCTTCATGTCCTTGAGCATGTCGTCATAGTCGATTTCGGCGGCATCGGCATCGTCGATGTGGCCGTCGTCGTCGTACGTCAGGATCACGGCCCAGCCGGACTCACTCCACGGATCCACGTCTGTGGGAATGATGGTGCCCTGTGTCGTCGTGTCGCTTTCGTTGCCCCAGGCCATCAGCAGCTTGTTGGTTTCATTCGGGTCGAGATAGCGGTATCTCTCGCCGAGATGCAGCGTCGCCACTTTGTTAGGCAGCGTGATGGTGCCGGTCTGATAATTCAATTCCGGGCCGGCAGGCGCGACAGCTTCGGGTTCTGTCGCTTCGGGCGGCGTATCTTGCGCGAATGTCGGTAGCGCAATCGCGGCGCAGGCCAGCCAGGCAGCCGTTATATTGACTCTTATGTTCACTACGCTCATCACGACCCTCCCAGGTTGATCTGGGCCGGACGCTAGCACAACACGAGGAAATCAATGTTCGACAACCCCGACAAATCTGAAATCGATGCCTTCCTGCGCCGCATCGGCACAGTGGCCATCCTGGGGCTGTCCGAGACGCCCGGGCGGCCGAGCTACAACGTCGCCAAGGGGCTGCAGAAGTTTGGGCTACGAATCGTTCCAGTGAATCCGTCGGCCACCGAGATTCTCGGCATGCGCGCCTGGCCGGACCTGGAATCGGCGATCCAGGGCGGCGGGCCCATCGATGTGGTCGACGTGTTCCGCCGGCCTGAACACGTCGCCGCCATCGTCGATGATTGCATTCGCCTCAAGGTGCCGGCGCTGTGGCTGCAGGATGGCGTCATCGACGAAGTGGCCGCGCAGAAGGCGCGTGACGCCGGCATCTTCACGGTCATGAACCGCTGCATGTTCCGCGACCGGTCGGCCTTGGGCTAACTATGGTCTGACTAGGGCAAGCGGCACCAGCGTCACCGGCCCGAGCAGGCCTGCTGGCTCGATCTCCCAACCGGCGGCATCGAACTGCCGATACTTGACGTTGACGAGGTTGATCTCGCGCATGAGCTTCCACGGCACCTTGCGCACATCGAGATCGCGGACGCGGTTCGACGCCAGATTGGTCACTTCGATATCGAGCACGTTGCCGCGGGGTTTCAGGTCATCGAGACGCACCTTGAACGGCAGGCTCCACGCCGTCGCGACTCGCTTGCCATTGAACGTCACGCGCGCTGTTTCGCGCACATCACCAAGGTCGAGCTCCCAGGCGTCCGCGCGCTTCCCGGGCGCGTCGAATTCCACGCGATAACGCGCGGTGCCCGCAAAGCGCCTGGTCTCGCGGTCATCGAGCGTGGTCCAGCTCGCAAGCTTGCTCATGCGCGTGGGGCGCGGCAACACTGGACCTCCCTTGATGAACTCGAGGCTCCACTCGCCCTGCAATGCGATGCCCGCAGCAGTGGGCTTCGAGTAGCGCCAGGGTTGTGCCTTGTGCGATCCCTTCGTACGCCAGGTGCGCACCAGCGTGGATTCTCCGGACGCGAGCTGTAGATAGACCC
>Ga0207643_10001568_pt1 | contig 12990 bp, 8 predicted proteins | sample KBSMisM62_FD_184313 | JGI IMG/M metagenome (GOLD analysis project Ga0207643, IMG submission 184313) | Miscanthus rhizosphere microbial communities from Kellogg Biological Station, Michigan, USA - KBS Miscanthus M6-2 (SPAdes) (version 2) | ecosystem: Host-associated > Plants > Roots > Rhizosphere...
TCATAACGCTCAGCCGGCAGCCATGCGTCGCCGAGATCTGCGTCGGACACTTCAATATGCTGCGCGATCAACCACGCATCGTCGAGACTCAACTCGCCGTCCGCAGTAGTTAACTCCGCGGTTTCGAAGAACTCCGCCGCTGCCGTTTCCCCGCGTGCGCGAAGTTCGTCAGCAATCTGGCGTGCTCCACGCTCTTTTTCGAAAAACTCCTGACGCGTTTCACGGGCACGTCTTTCAGCTTCACCGCTACGAGCGGGGTTTTGCAGAATCGCGTCGATGATCTCAGGACACCGAATCAAACGCTGCTGATTCGCCGTGAGAAGCTCCAAAAGGGAACTGTGCGTCGTCGTTGCTGCGAGCTTTGCCAGTGCATCATCGGGAGTTCGCGTGTTCAGGATTGTCGCTTCGTAGAGTTCCTGATTCGCATCGGATTGAGTCGCCAGGTAGGCAAGAACGTTTGGCGCGGTATCGTCGGCAGCGGCTGCGAGCAGAAGATCTTCCGGCGCCTCGGAGCTCAGCGTTTCTTTTGCAGCTGAGGCGATTTCGGCATTGTCGTTACTCGTGAGAGCAACGAGAACTTCCAACAGATCGCTCTGTTGCAGCGGCAACATGCCGCGTGCTGCAGCAAGACGAGCAGGTTGCGGAGCACTGCCGCTGATGATGGCTTGAACGACTGGGTTTTTGGATGAGATCTCTGAGCTCAAGGTGAGTTTGTACTTTGTGCTTGGTACTTTGTACTTAGTGCTTTGCTCTCAATGAATTCACTAATCAATGCAAAGTGCTAAGTAGAAAGCACCAAGCACAGGCTCAGCCCGCAATTCCGTGGCACTTCTTGTACTTCTTCCCCGATCCGCACGGGCAAGGCTCGTTGCGACCAACTTTCGGTTGGTCCCTCACAACCGTCTTTACCTTGCCCTCTTCTTCACCTGCCGGCGCCGCGCCCTGATTCGGCCCCGTGAACTTCAAGGAAGCCGGACGACGCGCCATGCGTCGTTGCTGCAAGTTCTCGGGCGCCTGTTCTGATACCACTTGCAGATTGAACAACGATCGAATCGTCGTCGTGTCGATACGGTCAAGCATTTCCTGGAACAGATCGAAACTTTGTTTCTTGTACTCGACGAGCGGATCCTTTTGCCCGTACCCAACCAGCCCGATGCCCTGTTTCAAGTGGTCCAGCGACAGCAGGTGGTCCTTCCACTGCGCATCGATAATGTTCAGCATGATGATGCGCTCGTACGTGCGCATCGCCTCTGGTCCAATCTGCTGTTCCTTCGTTTCGTACTTGCGCTTCAGTCTCTCCCAGACCCTGTCGACCACTTCCTGCGAATTCATGTTAGGAATGTCGAGCCCTTCGCGATCCGAGTCGAAGTCGTAGATCGTTTTGATCTGTATCTTGTAGTTGACGATGTCCCAATCATCCTGTGACACGTCGGGATTCAAGTATTGCGTGGTCAGATCCGATAACAAGTCGTAAGCAACACCCGCCGACGGCGGATCACCCATCAGGTATTCCCGCTGATCGGGGTCTTCCATCAACTGACGACGCAAGCCGTAAATCGTCTCGCGCTGCTTGTTCATGACGTCGTCATACTCGAGCAGGTGTTTGCGCGCCTCGAAGTTGCGGCCTTCAACTGACTTCTGCGCCGCCGCAATTCGCTTCGAAACCATCTTCGACTCGATCGCGACGCCTTTCTCCATTCCGAGACGCTGCATCAACGCCTTAACCTTGTCGCCGGCGAAGATGCGCATCAGATCGTCTTCGAGCGACAGGAAAAACCGCGACGATCCAGGGTCGCCCTGGCGGCCGGCACGTCCGCGAAGCTGATTGTCGATGCGACGCGATTCGTGACGCTCAGTGCCGATGATGTGCAAGCCACCGAGACCGACTACTTCCTGATGTTCATCCTCAACGATCCGCTTCGCTTTCGCGTACGCGGTTTGCCACTGTTCCTCAGTCGCCTCGTCGGGATCGACCTCGTCCTTCTTCAAAAACTCGCGCGCCATGAAGTCGGGATTACCGCCGAGCAAAATGTCTGTGCCGCGGCCCGCCATGTTCGTCGCGATCGTGACCGAGCCTTTCCGTCCGGCCTGCGCGACGATCTCAGCCTCACGTTCGTGATACTTCGCGTTGAGCACGTTGTGTTCGACTTTTTCCTTCACCAAACGGCGCGCAATCAGCTCCGAGTTTTCAACTGAAACGGTACCAACCAACGCCGGCTGGCCTTTCGCGTGACACTCTTTGATCTCTTCGATCACTGCATCCCACTTCTCAGGTAACGTCCGATAGATCACGTCTGAAAAGTCGGTGCGAACCATCGGCATGTGAGTTGGGATAACGATCACGTCGAGTTTGTACGTCGACGCAAACTCGGCTGCTTCAGTTTCCGCCGTACCGGTCATCCCGGAGAGTTTCTCGTAAAGTCGGAAGTAGTTCTGCAGCGTGATCGTCGCGAGCGTCTGGTTTTCTTTCTCGATCTCGACGCCTTCTTTCGCTTCGACGGCCTGGTGCAATCCGTCGGACCAGCGACGACCTTTCATCAAACGGCCAGTGAAGTCGTCGACGATGATCACTTCGCCATCCTGCACGACATACTGATGGTCCAACTTGTAAAGCGTGTGGGCCTTCAGCGCCTGTTCGACGCAGTGCAGCAGCTCCATGTTCGACGGGTCGTAGAGATTTCCGACGCCCAGCAGTCGTTCTGCTTTGTCGACACCTTCTTCAGTCAGAACTGCGGTGTGCGCCTTTTCGTCGACCACGTAATCGCCGGTCTTTTTGCCGTCGACGTCTTCGCCCTTTTTCAGGTTGGGAATGATCGCGTCGGCGTTCCTGTACTTGTCAGTCGCTTCGTCTGACGGGCCAGAGATGATCAACGGCGTTCGCGCTTCGTCGATGAGGATCGAATCGACCTCGTCGACGATCGCGAAGTAATGACCGCGCTGCACACAAGTCGCGAGGTCAAACTTCATGTTGTCGCGCAGGTAGTCGAAGCCAAACTCGTTGTTGGTCCCGTACGTGATGTCCGCAGCGTATGCGGACTGGCGTTCGAAGTCGTCCATGTCGTTCTGAATACAGCCGACTTCGAGGCCCAGGAATCGATGAATCTGGCCCATCCACTCTGCGTCGCGCGAAGCGAGATAATCGTTAACGGTAATGACGTGAACGCCCCCGCGGCCCGTGAGCGCGTTCAGGTAAGAAGGCAAAGTCGCAACGAGCGTTTTCCCTTCGCCCGTGCGCATCTCGGCGATCTTGCCCTGGTGCAGAACGATGCCGCCGATCAACTGCACGTCGAAGTGACGCATCCCGGTCGTGCGTACGCTGGCTTCGCGAACGATCGCGAACGCCTCGGGCAGTATCTCGTCGAGCACTGCGCGTTCGAGTTTCTTTCGTTCTTCCTTGTCAGTCGGGTTTCCGACGGCGCTCTGAACTCGCTCTTTGAAATGGGCCGTCTTCGCGCGCAACTCGTCGTCGGAGAGCGCCTGCATTGAGGGCTCGAGGGAGTTGATCTTCTCGACCATCGGCATAATAGACTTCAAGAACCGCTGGTTGCTGCTGCCAAAAACCTTAGTTAAAAATTTATCGAAACTACTCATGCTGAATAATTTGCTCCAAACGAATTCGATATTAAACAAAGTTTCCCGCAAAGGCGCAAAGACCGCAAAGGTTTGCTTGAAGTTCTTACTTTGCGCCCTTTGCGTCTTTGCGGGAGAACTATTACTAGCACTTACGCTCCCGGTTGCATCTGCTTCTTGATCATCTCGACAACGGTCTGCCGCGGCATTGAAAAGTTGACCACGACCTTCTTCCCATCGGGCGCTGCGTTCGTATTCCTCATTATCACTTCTTCATCTTTGCCTGCGCGCGACACGGCGTTCAAAACGAGCAGCGCATTCAGGGCCTTCGCGAGCGACTCAGCACGTTCCGGCGAAGCTGCTTCCGACTCCACCGATGCCAGCACTTCCTGCTCGCCCTGCTTGACGGTGATCTTCACCGTTGCGTTTGGATTGTCTTTGCTGATTGGCTGCAGGTAGACCAGAAATCCGCTGTCGTTCAGCGCTGCGACCATTCTGCCAAACAGATCCACGAGGTTTTCGTCACCAACTTTCTTGGTGAATCGAGGGTTCTTCAGTTTTCCCTTGTCATCGAGCTCAGCTTCGATGACTACTTCAAAAGGCTTGTTCAGATCGAGTTTGCCCTGGTTCTTCAGATCGTTTGCGTAAGCCGCAAAATCCTTCAGCACTTTCTTGTTGATCTGATTCTCGTCCGGAAGCGGCACATCATTTTGCTCGGCAGTCTTCTCAAGCTGCTTCTGTGCTTCTTCCGACGTCAACGGACTGCCACTCGGAGAAGCTTGCGCGACGGCCGCAGACGGAGAAACCGAAGCACCAGGACTCGCTCCAGGTGACGGGCTCGTTTCAGGGCTCGGTGAAGGTGATGCTTGCGGATCCACGTTTCGATTTGATCCAGCCTGCGAGATTATCCGCGCAGCGAATGGGTCGACAGCCGGCTGTCCGGGCACTTGCCCCTCGATTTGAGCTTCAAGAGCAAAGTAACCGTCGGGATAACGAAACTTGTCCAGTTTGACGATCTGCACGTCGTCGCCGATTTGAGTCGCCTGGTAATCCTTGTCGACAAACTTCGTGCTTGCTATCAACGCTGCGATGTTGACCGTATCGCGCAGTGCCGGCACGTAAATCACCGCCCACAAAAGCCCAAAGTGCACCGCGAGCGAAGCGACCACCAGCTTCGTCAATATCTGCCATCGCGGGTCGCGATTAACCTCAAATTTTTCGAATAACTCAGCCATTCTCTAAATCTGTCCGTGTACTCCGGAGTTAGACGCCATTGTAACTCTCAAGGTTCGCGTTAGCACTGCCACAATTGCAAAGTTAGAATGAACCTCGTGCGCCGCAACAATCGGAAAACTTCGGACAAACGCAAAACGCGCGGCGCTCCCGGCCGCTACGACCAATCTGCACGTAAATCCGGCCACCACGTCGCAAACGAACAACCAAAGCGCGTTGTTCCCCAATCCCGAGCTGTCAAGCGGCTTCTCGAAGGTATCGGCACGCCGCCGCCGAAGCCGTTCAAGCCCGACCCCTTTCAGCTTGAAGCGCTCGGAGCACTCGAATACGAAGACGTGTTAGTCACCGCGCCCACCGGAAGCGGGAAGACCTGGATAGCACGCGAGGAGATCCGGCGGCTTTTGGGTAGTGGACGCCGCGCCTGGTACACATCCCCGTTGAAAGCACTCACGAACTCGAAATACCAGGAATTCATCGAGGAATTCGGCGCCGCGCAAGTCGGCATACTGACCGGCGATCGGAAAGAAAACTCAGACGCGCCGCTGCTGGTGGGGACAACTGAGATCTACCGCAATCAGCTTTTTGATTCTTTACGTGGCGGCAATGAAGTCAGTGCGGATCTGGTCGTGCTCGACGAAGCGCACTACCTCGCAGATGAAGATCGCGGGCACGTTTGGGAAGAAGCTATCATTCTCACGCCGCCGCGCATTCGATTGTTGCTGTTGTCGGCAACGATTGGGAATGCACACGAGTTTGCTTTGTGGCTCGAGGAAGTTCGCGGTGTGCGGTGTGGTGTGATTACGGGTCCGCCGAAACGGCCTGTGCCGTTGCGCGCCGCCGTGCTGCTGCCGGATAGGCGGTTGCTTCCGTTGTTCAATGAGGCAGAGAAGTTGAACCCTGAAATTGCGCAGATGATTGAAAGAGAGGAAGAGGAGCGCAGTCACCGGAGGGGTTATGAGTCGAGGCGCAATTTTTGACAGGATTGCAGGATTTTTCAGGATTAGCAGGATATGAAGCTTCGCATGCCCGAGATGCCGTCAGCGACGTTGCTCGCGGCGCTCGATAGTTACAACTTACTTCCCGCGATCGTCTTCCTGCCGACGCGGCGTCGCTGCGATCAGGCTGCGTCGGAAGCAGCACTCGCGCGACGCGATCCGAGCGACAGCCGGCGTGAAGCGCGTCGCGACTTCATGCGCTCGTTTGTCGACCAGCATCCGGAAGTGCGCGGTCACCGGCATTGGGACACGATCCTTCGCGGTGGCGTTGCGTCGCATCATGCAGGTCACATTCCCGCGTGGAAACTCGTCATCGAAAAACTCATGAGCGCAGGACTGCTCGACGCGATCTTTGCAACCGCGACTGTCGCCGCCGGCGTCGACTTTCCCGCGCGCACGGTTGTCTTGACAGGCGCTGATGCGCGCACCGGCAGCGGTTGGCGACCGCTTTCGGCGTCGGAGCTCCAGCAAATGACCGGACGTGCGGGGCGTCGGAGTCGTGACAATGTCGGCTTCGTTGTTGCAGCACCGGGAATACATCAGGATCCGGAACGCATCGCACAACTCCTGAAAGCTCCGCCCGATCCACTCGTCAGTCAATTTCGAGCCACCTACACAACACTCTTGAATCTGCTCGACGCGTACGGAAGTTTCAGCTCAGTTCGCGAGATTGCTGAACGCAGTTTTGCTTATCGTGATTTCGCCCACCAACTCACGCAACTGGAACGCAGCCGCGAAGAAAGCGCGCACAAGATCCAAACGGCGTTGAAGGAAGCCGGGTGCGAGATTCCGATGTCGTTGGTCCTTGGACTGGAGCGTCTACTCGGTGTTCGCGCGCGCTTGCAGGAGGCAAAGCCGCAAACACGAGCCGAGGTTTTTCATCGCTGGCTCAACGAGGTTGTGAAGCCCGGGCGCGTCGTTGGAGTGGGCCGCACTGGCCGCCGGCTAGTGATGGTGACTGAAAAGCGCGAAGGCAACATTCGTGGTTTTCGTGAAGACGGGCGTCAAGCAAGTTTCCCGCAGGAGCGAATCGGGCGCGTTTATTCGCCGGTCTTTCGTCTTCGCGAAGAAGACATCGAAAACGCTTTCGAAGAGATTCGCCGTCGCGGCAAGGAACTGACGCTGGTCGAGCCGCGGCTGCGCGACGCAGATGACGAAGAGACGGATGCACTGAAGATCGTCGACGACTCGATCGAGAATCTCCTGCCACCTCATATCGCCGAAAAGCAACGCTGCATGGAAGTCGTTTGGCAACTACACACGACGGCCGAAGACTACGAGCGCGCTTCGCGCCGGATCGAAGCGCTGCGTGAAGAAGTTTGGCTGCCATTCGAACAACGGGCCAAAGTTCTCGCGATGTTTGGCTACCTCGACTACGAGGCTCAAAAAGTCACAGACCGCGGACGCTGGCTGGCGGATTTGCACATCGATCGACCTCTCTTAGTCGGCGAAGCTCTCGAAAACGGTTTGTTCAATTCACTGGAACCGAAACAGCTCGCCGGAATCATGGCCGCACTCACGGCCGACGAAGATCGCGACTACGGCGAGCTTGAGTTGGATGACGACGTTGTAACTTCTCTCTCGCGTTTCGAAGACATTGGATTCAAAGTCTCTGCTGAGGAGTGGAAACACGGTCTCGAGCCCGCGCCGGAGTTGAACTTCTCCGCGGCCGGCGCTGCGGTGCGTTGGGCCGGTGGCGCGCTGTGGTCCGACGTAGTCAGAGAAACTCGCGCGGAAGAAGGCGATCTGTTTCGAATGTTTTCGAGAACCGGTGAAGCGCTCTTGCAGATTGCTGGTCTACATCGCAGTCATCCCCAGGCGGCACAAATGGCGGCGACAGTCGCTGAGATGGTGTTGCGTGAGCCGATTCGATAGGATGAGCCACGGATTTTCACGAAATAAAAAACCGATCAGAACAGATAAGAAAGAAGAGAGAGAACTTTTATGTCCACTTCCGCTGCCCAGCAACCCTCCCCACAGCTTTTCTTCCAAACGATAAACGCGCACCAGCGCACCGAGGCTTTGAAAGCCGCAATCGAGCTCGAAGTATTCACAGCCATCGGCGAAGGCAACTCCACCGTGGCAGAGATCGCAAAACGATGCCAGACGTCCGAGAAAGGAATGCGTGTTCTGTGCGACTTCCTCACGACCATGGAGATGCTCAACAAACAAGGAAATCAATATGCACTGACACTCGACTCTTCCGTGTTTCTCGACAAGCGTTCGCCTGCGTATCTCGGCGCGGCAACCGAGTTTCTTTGCTCGCCGATGCTGACCGAAGGTTTTAAGCAAATGACTGAGGCCGTGCGCAAAGGCGGCACCGCAATCGAGGGCGCAGGCACGATCGGTCCTGAGCATCCCATCTGGGTAAAGTTCGCACGTGGCATGGCTGGGATGATGTCGATGCCCGCGCAGTTGATGGCAAAACTGGTTGACCCGAACGCCGATAAGAAACTGAAGATTCTTGACATCGCCGCTGGTCACGGACTGTTCGGGATTGCGTTTGCGACGCAGAATCGACAGGCTGAAGTCACGGCGGTTGATTGGAAGCCGGTGCTGGAAGTGGCACGGGAGAATGCTGAAAAGGCGGGCGTTGCTGACCGGTACAGCACCATCGACGGCAGTGCTTTCGATGTCGAGTTCGGCAGTGGTTACGATCTCGTTTTGTTGACCAACTTTCTTCATCACTTCGACACGCCGACCAACGAAACGCTGTTGCGGAAAGTGCGCGCGGCGCTCGCGGATGGCGGACGCGCAGTGACGCTGGAGTTTGTGCCGAATGAAGATCGCGTGACGCCGCCGGAGGTTGCCGGGTTCAGCATGGTGATGCTCGTTGGCACGCCTTCAGGTGACGCGTACACATTCGCGGAGCTGGAACGAATGTTTAGCAACGCGGGATTCTCGCGCAGCACGATTCACGCGCTCCCGCCGACGTTTCAACAAGTGGTCGTGTCAGAGAAATAGTTGTAGGGGCGGCACTCCGTGGCCGCCCCTGCGTGGGATTCAAACTGCGTGGAATTCAACGGAGGTGCGGCCACGGAGTGCCGCCCCTACAAAACTATGCGCCCACTCTTATTCCTTCTCTCTCTCGCATTTCTCTTTCCCACGTTTCAATCGCCACAAGCAAACCCTAACCAAGCTGCTTACCTCCTCAAGCCTGCACGTGTTTTTGACGGCGAATCAGCTCAGCTTCACGACAACTGGGTCGTGCTCGTGCGTGGTGACAAGATTGTTCAGGCTGGACCAGCAGGCAGCATCACCGCCGTGTCAGGTGCGAAAGAGATCGATCTGCCTGGTCTAACGCTGATGCCGGGTCTGATTGAAGCGCACTCACACGTGCTGCTGCATCCTTACACTGAAACTGTTTGGAACGATCAAGTCGCCAAGGAATCGCTGAGCCTGCGTGTTGCGCGTGCGACGAATCATCTTCGCGACACACTCCAGGCGGGCTTCACGACCGTTCGCGATCTCGGGACCGAGGGAGCGGGTTACGCTGACGTTGGTCTCAAACAAGCTGTTGAGCAAAACATCATTCCCGGGCCACGAATGCTCGTCACCACGAGAGCGATCGTCGCAACGGGCAGTTATGGGCCAAAAGGTTATGCGTCCGAATGGACTGTGCCGCAGGGCGCTGAAGAGGCTGACGGCGTCGACAGTCTCACGCGTGTCGTGCGCGATCAGATTGGACATGGCGCCGATTGGATCAAGATCTACGCAGACTATCGCTGGGGTAAATCAGGAGCGGCGCCGACGTTTTCACTCGACGAACTGAAGCTCGTCGTAGAGACGGCAAAGAGTGCGAACATTCCAGTTGCTGCTCACGCAACGACGGCGGAGGGAATGCGACGCGCAACGCTGGCGGGAGTGGAAACGGTCGAACATGGCGACGGCGGGACGCCCGAGGTATTTCGGTTGATGAAGGATCGTGGTGTTGCGCTGTGTCCGACGCTCGCGATTGCCTCGCCAAACAACACCGAACGCAAGCGCGCGGCATTTCGAGCTGCACTGGAAGCCGGTGTGACGATCGCGACCGGCAGTGACGTCGGCGTGTTTGCTCACGGGACGAACGCGCGTGAGTTGGAGGCGATGGTCAACTTCGGGATGACGCCCATCGATGCGCTGAGATCCGCGACGTCGGTGAACGCCCGTGTGCTGCACATGGCCGACAAAGTCGGATCGATCAAAGCGGGCTTGTTGGCGGACGTTATTGCGGTCGAGGGCGACCCGACGCGCGACATCTCCGCTACCAAGCGCGTCAGGTTCGTGATGAAGGGCGGAGTCGTCTACCGAACGAATTAGCCACGGATGACACGGACAAAAGCACGGATTTTATTCGTTAATCCGTTTTCTATCCGTGTTATCTGTGGCTCTACTTCGCCGTCAGGCGCTTCACGGTCAGCAGCAGTTCCTCAGTCTTGAACGGCTTTCCCACAAAATCGCTGAACCCGGATTGCAGCGCCCGAATCCGGTCCCGGTCCGTGTGCGCTGTCACGGCAACGCACGGAATGTGGGCCGTAAGTGAGTTCGCCTTGAGCGCTTTGAAAACCTCCCAGCCGTCCAATTCGGGCATCGAGAGGTCCACCATGATCAGATCCGGCGGGCTTTGACACGCCAAATCCAGACACTCCTGCCCATTTCTGGCCTCGCGAACATGGTAGTTCGCATTTGCCAGTAGCACTCTGAGGAGCTCACGGTTGTCGTCGTAGTCCTCCGCAATCAGTATGGTAGGTGGCATATCGATTGTGGGCGATTGCCCCGGTTTCGTTTAATTTACCAGACCAGCGCCCACATGTGTAATCCGAAATAGTTCGGGTCAAAATGGCCTGCCGGAAAAACGATTTCTTGACTAGCTGATTACCAGCCGTCCATAATGAAGTCCCAGAGTTCTTGCGGCCCCTGCAAGGCTCTCCATTGCACGTTAATAAGCCTTGGGTTGCGCGCGCACGCGCCTTAATCCCTACCTTAAGACCTTGAGGTTCGTCAAAACAACACCATCACACGGAGGAGCGAGCTGTGGCCAACGGACATCTGGAAGATAGTTTGCAGCGGGAGATTGAGAGTTATCTCGAGAGTCGCCTGAGCGCGGTCAAACAGGAGATAACCACCCTGCAAAGTCTACTGAACGAATCGCTTTCGACTTTTCTCGAGCGCCAGGGCGACGTGCAGATGGAAGGCAGTTTGGTTGCGGCCATAACTGAACATCTCCACGCGGCTCACGAACGCGGTGTCGAGTTGGCTGCCTCCGAATCGTCGCGGGCCAAGGCGTCGAGCGACATGGCCATCGTGAAGGCCGGGATCGCGGAGATAAACGAGCAGAAGTCTCAGGCCGACATCCTCAAAGCCCTGGTCAATCGTGCCTCGTCATTCGCGCCGCGAGTCGCTTTCTTTGTAATCAAAGGCGACCGGGCAACCGGTTGGCGCGGTCGTGGTTTCGAAGGAACGGTGGGCGACGAAGCGATTCAACAGATCATGATGGGCATGGATTACGATACGGTTGTGAGTAACGCGGCGAAGAGTTTGACGACCTGGAGTGGTGGACCAGGTTCGCACGCGGATGATCACATGTTGCTGAACCGTCTCGGCGAAGAACCTCCGCAACGAATCGTCGCGATTCCGCTTGTCGTGCGAGGAAAAGCGGTTGCGATTCTTTACGCCGATTCCGCAGCTCTCGATGCAGAGTCGATTAATCTCGAAGCGCTGGAAACGCTGGTAACTGTTTCTGGAATGGCAGTGGAACTGCTGTCGGTTTCACGAACTGCGCCGAAGAAAGCAGCGGAAGAAACTGCGGCGCCTGTCGCTGAGTCGCAACCTTCGTACGAACCGGCGAGCGAGTACGTCGAGCCGCCGACTGTGAGCGCAGTTGAACCTTCATACAGCGCAGTTGAACCTTCGTACTCGGACACAATTCCGACTTTTGAGCCTGAGCCAACGCCAGTGCAGCCTGAGTCGCTGATGGAAACGGTTCCAGTCGACGAACCGGCCGGCGGTTTCGAAGAGACTCCGTCGGAAACTGCGAACTTCGGCGAAGAGCCTCCAGCATGGGCGCCCACTCCGGTTGAAGAAGCGCCTGCTGCGCCGCGTCGCCGTTACGGACAGGATTCAGAATTGCCGGTGGACGTTTCGAGTGAAGAAGAGCGACGGTTGCATAATGACGCTCGTCGCTTCGCGCGGCTGCTGATCTCGGAGATCAAGTTGTACAACGAGCAGAAAGTTGCGGAAGGACGATTCGAGCACGATCTTTACGATCGTTTGCGCGAATACATCGATCGCTCGCGCGAGATGTATGACAAGCGCGTGAAGGCGGAAGTTGCATCTCGATACGATTATTTCCACGGAGAATTGGTGAACACGCTCGCCGAAGGCGACGTTTCTAAACTCGGTTCGAATTATCCAGGCGCGACAGTCAACGCGTAGCGCGTTGGACTTTGGACTTAGGTCTTTGTACTTTGTTCTTTGTGCTTCGTGCTTTGTCTTGAGCCTAATCTCTTGAGAAACACCAAAGGCCTGAGACCAAAGACGTAAGACCAAGGACAAAGGACAAAAATACAAAGTTCTAATGGCCAAGCATCGTTTAGTTTTTATTTTCATCGGTGTTGCACTGGCCGCTGTTGCATCCCTTCCGTTCCTCATGAGCGCGAGTTGTTTGACTCGCCCGCAAACTCCCGGAGAACAAAAAGCACTCGACAGTCTGCGCAGCATGACGCGCAATGACGTGCTGCCTGCAGAAAACGTCGTCGCCGATATCGAGAATCAGTTTCCACGAACCAAAGCCGCGGCACTGGCGCGAATCCTGCGCGCGCGAATCAAACTCAACGCGCGCGATTTCGCCGGCGCGGCGACGCTGTTGGATACGGGACTGATTAGCGATCAAACGTCGATCGCGGATTACGCTCTCTTCCTGCGTGCGAACGCACTCGAACAAGCGGGAAAAACTCCCGAGGCGCGCGCCGTTTACCAGCAGTTAATGCAGGAACACGCAACGTCGCTGCGCGCGCGTGAGGCTGCGCTTCGCGTCGCGGATCTGATGATGAAGAGCGGCGATGCCGCGGCAGTTCCACTGCTCCTCAAGAATCTATCGGAAGTGAATGACGGCGCCGCGCTGCTCGCCACCGCCAAGGCTTATGAGCAAACTTCTCGGCGTAATACTCGACGATTCTTGGACTGGCAAAGCGGCGATCAAAGAACGTGCTTT
>Ga0207643_10001569_pt1 | contig 12958 bp, 11 predicted proteins | sample KBSMisM62_FD_184313 | JGI IMG/M metagenome (GOLD analysis project Ga0207643, IMG submission 184313) | Miscanthus rhizosphere microbial communities from Kellogg Biological Station, Michigan, USA - KBS Miscanthus M6-2 (SPAdes) (version 2) | ecosystem: Host-associated > Plants > Roots >...
GATGTAGAGATCTTTGGGCAGTTGCGTGACGGGCTCGCCATGCACCATGGCGAACGGCATCTCCACCTGCTCGGGTGAGGCGGCGGCTGCGTGTTCGGCTGCGGGCTCGTCGGGGTTGTTGACCACCATGCGCAGGTCAGGTCTCGGGGCTTTCTTGCTGCTCATCGTCAATCCACCCGTAGATTCATGGCGCGACGCACGTCGTCGAGCGTGGCGCGGGCCGCATCGCGCGCTTTCTCGCCGCCTTCGGCGACGATGTTGCGTACCAGTTCGGGATTCTCCTCGAATTCCTGCGCGCGCTTGCGAATACCGCCGATCTCTTCCACGACTTTCTCGATCAACGGTTTCTTGCACTCGAGGCATCCGATCCCGGCCGTGCGGCAGCCGTTGGCGGCCCACGTGCGAGTCTCCTCGCTCGAATAGATCTTGTGCAGATCGAACACGGGGCAGATATCGGGGTTACCCGGATCCGTGCGGCGTACGCGGGCCGGATCAGTCTGCATCTGCTTGAGTTTCTTCGCGACCTCGTCCGGGTCTTCACGAAGGCCGATAGTGTTGCCGTACGACTTGGACATCTTGCGTCCGTCGAGGCCCGGCACCTTCGGCGTGGCGGTCAGCAGTACGTGCGGCTCCGGCAGGATGCTGACGCTGCCGCCTTCCAGGTAACCTAACAACCGCTCGCGGTCGGCGACCGTGAGTCGGGTGTTGATGTTGACGACTTCGCGCGCCTTCTCGAGCGCCAGCTGATCGCCGTTTTCCTGGAATTTCTTGCGCAGCTGCTTGTACATCGTACTGTTGCGGCCGCCGAGTCCCTTGACGGCGTTCTCGGCCTTGGCCTCGAAGTCCGGCTCGCGTCCGTAGAGATGATTGAAGCGGCGCGCCACTTCGCGGGTGATTTCCACGTGCGCCACCTGATCCTCGCCGACCGGTACGAACGCGGGACGGTACAGCAGGATGTCCGCGGTTTGCAGCAGCGGGTAACCGAGGAAACCGTAGGTGGCCAGGTCCTTTTCCTTGAGCTCGGCCTGCTGGTCCTTGTAGCTGGGCACGCGCTCGAGCCAGCCGAGCGGCGTCACCATCGACAGCAGCAGGTGCAGCTCGGCGTGCTCGGGCACCTGCGACTGGACGAACAGCGTGGCGACTCCCGGGTTAAGGCCAGCCGCCAACCAGTCGATGAGCATTTCGTGGATGAATTTGGGGAGCTGCTTGGTGTCTTCGTAGCCCGTGGTCAGGGCGTGCCAGTCGGCGACGAAGAAAAAGCACTCGTACTGGTACTGGAGATCGACCCAGTTCTTGAGCGCGCCATGGTAGTTGCCAAGATGCAACTGACCTGTCGGCCGCATTCCGGAAAGAACTCGTTTGGCTTGCGGATGACTGCTCACGTGAAGCGGCGAAGTATAACGGGGTCTGGCTCCGATTTCGGGTCCGCGAAATCGGTGCCTGACCCCATTTCCTAGATTCCCAGCCTTTCCAGCGAGCCGCGACCAATCCTTGTTACAGAGGGCGGGGTTACCGCCAGATCGACGACGGTGGTGGGCTCGATGCCGCAATGCCCGCCATCGAGCACACAATCCACTTGATGCTCGAGCCGGTTTCTGATCTCGCGGCCATCGGTCAGCGGCAGCTCGTCGCCGGGCAGCAGCAGCGTCGAACTCATGATGGGCTCGCCGAGCTCGGCGAGCAGCATGCGCGGCACCTCGTGGTCCGGCACGCGGATACCGATGGTGCGCCGTTTGTCATGCTGGAGGCGGCGCGGCGTCTCCTTGGTCGCTGGCAGCAGGAAGGTGTATGGCCCCGGCGTCGCCGCCTTGAGCATGCGGAATTGCCAGGTTTCCACCTTGGCGTACTTGCCGATCTCGGCAAGATCGCGGCACACCAGCGTGAAATGGTGGTTACGGTCCGCGTCGCGAATGCGGCGGATGCGGTCAAGCGCATCCTTGTCGCCGATGTGGCAGCCGAGCGCGTAGCAGGAGTCCGTCGGGTAAACGATGAGCCCACCGTCGCGCACGATCTCGGCAGCGCGGCGGACCAGCCGCAACTGCGGGTTATCGGGATGTAGCTCGAAATATTGGCTCACGGAACGGGTGTCTTCGGGCGCAAGACACAGCGCCGCGTGCTGCCGGTATCATACGCGCCCCCTTCCGCCCGGCCGCCGAAAATCCCGGCACTCACGATGCAGACACTTCTCGAATACGCGCCCTGGATCGTCTTCTTCCTCGTCTACAAGTTCGGCGGCGGCATCTATCCGGCGACCGCCGCGCTCATGATCGTGATGACGCTGCTGCTGGCTTACTACTGGCTGCGCACGCGCAAGATCCCGCAGTTGCACCTGGCACTCACCATAATGGTGCTGGTGTTCGGCGCGGCCACGCTGATCCTTCACGACGTGCGGTTCCTGCAGTGGAAGGCATCGATCGTCTACTGGCTGATCGGCCTGCTATTCGTCGGCAGTGTCTGGATCGGCAAGAAGACGCTCCTCGAACGCGCGATCGGGGCTGGCCTCCCGGAAGACGTCACGGTGCCGCCCGCCTCCTGGCGCAATGGATCGCTGCTGATCGGCGGTTTCAACGTGCTGCTGGGCTTCGTGAACATCTGGGTAGCGAAGAACTACAGCCAGGATGACTGGGTTTTCTTCAAGGCCTGGATCGCGATACCCGCGGCAATGATCGTCATGATCGGCGTCGTGCTCTACCTGCTGCGTGGCGTGTTCACGAAAGCGTCGAAGGAATCAGCGCCGTGAGCGCGGGTTCGCGAGTGGAACGTCTGCGTGCGGCGCTCGAATCCGCTCTGCATCCGAGCCTGCTCGAGATTCGCGATGACAGCGCCAAACACGCCGGCCACGCCGGGGCTCGCGAAGGCGGCCATTTCCACGTCGTGATCACGGCGGCGGGCTTTGCCGGCGTTCCCGCGCTGGAAAGGCATCGGATGGTCTATGCTGCCGCCGCTGAATTGATGGGCCGCGACATCCATGCGTTGTCGATTGACGCGCGCTCGCCCTAAGTTTTTCAACCAGTTGAGAGATCAAATGAAAGCTATTCGTTTCATGGCCATGGGTGTGCTGCTTGCGCTCGCCGCCTGCTCCAAGCCTGCCCCGACCGAGAAGGCCGCCGAGACCCCCGCGGTACCCGCCAAGCCGCCGATCGTCACCGTGAACGGCAAACCCATCAGCGAGCAGCTCTACGAGGAGTACGCCAAGGCGCTGGCCCGCCGTCCGCTGAGTGAGCTCTCTCCGGAAGACCGCGAGCAGATCAAGGAAAACCTCGTGCGTGTTGAACTCATCGCGCAGGACGCCGAGAAGTCAGGCCTGACGAACGATCCGGAAGTCACGACGCGTCTCGCACTCGGCCGACTCGAGGTGCTTCAGCAAGCAGCCGCACAGAAGTACATGAAGGAGCACACCCCGACCGACGCGGAAATGCGCGCCGAGTTCGAGGCGCAGATCGCCTCAGCGCCGCTGATTGAATTCCAGGCGCGTCACATCCAGGTGAGCAGCGAAGACGTCGCGATGAAGGTCATCTCGCAACTCAAGGCCGGCAATGACTTCGCCGGACTGGCCAAGCGCCTGTCGGCCGACGCCGCATCCGCGGCCAAGGGCGGCGACCTCGGCTGGTTCGGGCCGCGCGACATGGATCCGGCGTTCACCAATGCAGTCGCCGCGCTGAAGAAGGGCGAATTCACCAAGACCCCGGTCCAGACCGCAGCCGGCTGGCACGTGATCCAGTTGCAGAACACGCGCGATCGCGCGCCGCCCGCGTACGACGAGGTGAAGGACCGCCTGGCGAAGATCGTGGTGTCCAAGCAGTTCAAGCTTCACTCGGACGAAATGCTGAAGACCGCGAAGGTTGATCCGCCGCTCACCACGATGAAGGTGGCTGCGCCGGCACCGGCTGTTGCCCCTGCACCTGCGCCAGCAACTGCTCCGGCACCTGCTCCGGCCAACTAGTCGCGAATTGGACAGCTCAGCCGCCGCGCCTGGGATCAACCCGGGCCCGGCGGCTGTTTTGTTTTCAGGATCAGTTCGAGCGCGGCCTCGTCGAGAATCCTGACTCCCAGCGACTGCGCCTTGGCGAGCTTCGAACCCGCGTCCGCGCCGACGACCAGGAAGCTGGTTTTCTTCGACACACTGCCCGATACCTTCGCGCCCAGTTCGCGCAGGGCGTCCTCGGCTACATCTCGCTGCAGTCCAGCCAAGGTGCCGGTGATCACGACGGTGAGACCGGCGAGCGGCAGGCTCGCGCGTTCTTCCACCTTGATCGGCTCGTAGGTAACGCCGCTCGCCTTCAGCCGCTCGACCACCGACTTTGCGAGACTGCTCTGGAAGAATTCGAACACCGAGCGTGAAACGATGGGCCCGACGTCGGGCGTCGCCTCGATCTCCGCGGCGCTCGCGACTTCGAGTTTTTCAACACTGCCGAACTGCTGCGCCAGCGCCAGCGCGGTGGATTCACCGACCTGCGGAATGCCGAGCGCGAACAACAATCTGGGCAGCGTGGTCTTCTTGCTCTTGGTGATCGCATCGACGACGTTCTGCGCCGACTTCTCGCCCATGCGCTCGCGCTCCGCGAGCGACTTTGCGTCGAGACTGTAGAGGTCGGCCGGCGAGTTCACCGTGCCGTCGTTTACCAGCTGCTCTATGAGCTTTTCACCCAATCCCTCGATGTCCATGGCGCGGCGTCCGGCAAAATGCATCAACCACTCGGCGCGTTGCGCACGGCACTTCAACACGCCGCCGGTGCATTTGTAGACGGCCTGCTCTTCGAGCCGCACCACGGGTGAACCACAGACGGGGCAATCCGTCGGCATGACGATCGGGCGCGCATCGGCCGGGCGCTTCTCCGGCATGTAGCGCACCACTTCCGGAATGACATCGCCGGCGCGCCGCACGATGACGGTGTCGCCAATCATGAAGCCCTTGCGCGCGACTTCGTCCATGTTGTGCAGCGTGGCGTTGCTGACGGTGACGCCACCGACGAACACGGGCTTGAGCTTCGCCGCGGGCGTGAGCGCCCCGGTGCGCCCGACGTTGAAGATCACGTCTTCCAGCAAGGTGAGCTCTTCATCGGCCGGGAACTTGTGCGCCAGCGCCCAGCGGGGCGCGCGCGAGATGAAGCCGAGCTTTTCCTGGTCGGCGCGGCTATCTACCTTGTAGACCACGCCATCGATCTGATACGGCAGCTTGGGCCGGCGAGCGCCGATTTCGCGGTAGTACTCGAGGCAACCTGCGACACCGATGACCCTTTTCGCCTCCGGGCAGGTGCGGAGGCCGAATGAGTTGAGCCAGGGCGAAAGCGCACTCTGCTTTTCAGGTACGACGCCGCCCTCCACCACCCCCAGCGAATAGAAGAAGAGATCCAGCGGCCGCGTAGCGGTGATGCGAGGGTCGAGCTGACGGAGACTGCCCGAAGCCGCATTGCGCGGATTCACATACAGCTTGTCGCCGCGTGCTGCCGCGTCGCGATTCATCTTTTCGAAGCCGGCGAAGGGCAGGAAAACCTCGCCGCGCACTTCGAGCACGGCTGGCGGCTTCCCGCGCAGTCGGCGCGGCACGGAGCGGATGGTTGCGACATTTGCCGTGACGTCTTCTCCGGTCACACCGTCACCGCGCGTGGCGGCGCGAAACAATTCTCCATCGCGGTACATGACCGAGATTGCCAGACCATCGAGCTTGGGCTCGGCTGCGTATTCGACGAGCCCGGCCCTTTCAGATTCAGAACGCCCGAGCCGCTCGCGCACCTTGCGATCGAAATCGGCAAGGTCCTCGTCGGTGAATCCGTTCTCGAGCGAAAGCATGGGAATCGCATGCTTCACTTCGCCGAACTCGGCGGCAGGAGAGCCGGATACACGTTGCGTCGGTGAATCCGCGGTCACGAGCGACGGATCCGCTGCCTCGATCTCGCGCAGCTCCTTTATCAGCCGGTCGTATTCGGCATCCGGGATCGCCGGTTCGTTGAGCACGTAGTATCGATGGTCGTGACCGTTGATTTCGTCACGAAGTTGCGCGGCACGCTGCGCAGCGGACTTGTTATCGCCTGAGGTCGCGGCCATCGATCAGTCGGAACCGGAAGCTCGCGCGGAAGGCGGTGGTTCGATCGCCTGGCGCAGACGCGCGATGCGCTGCGACGTGAGCTCTTCGCCATGTTGATCCGCCATTTTGCCGTTCAGGCGATCGGCAAGCTGACGAGCCGCGCGCACCAGTTCGTCGAACGTCTCACGTTCCGGTTTCGGCCCCGGCAGCACGGCAAACAGGTTCAGGCCCGAGAAACGCTGCGAATCCATGATCGAGGGATCAAACGTACCGGGCTGAGCAAGCGCTGCAGCGCTCAACACCACGCGCCCTTCATGATCGGGCAAGTGGAAAATATCGAGTGGCCCATGCCAGAAGCCGGCCCCGCTGAACGCCTGACGCAAGGCGCGACCCTGGAATCGCGGCTCGCTCTTCGGAATCACACGCAAGGTGACGATGCGCCGTTCGCTTTCGTTCGGCCAGGCCAGCACCAGCTGAGGTCCTCGCACCGGCTGTTCATCAAAGACTCGCACTTCGGAAACGTCGTCGTCCTGGCCGATGTACGGTTCGTCGCGTGCGCGCCGTTCTGCCTCGCGCGAAACACCGCTGTCGTGTGCGACGTCAACCGCGACGTCATCGGAAATCGAAATGCCGAGCGCACGCCGCGTGCCGGATTCCGAGGTGCTGGCGAGCTCGATGACCGGCAGCGAATCCGCCGCGGCAGCGCGCGTGTCGCGCACGACGTTGATGTCCGGCAGCGATTTCAGTGGCGAGGGCGGATCGGCAGCGTCATCGCGGACCGGCGTGGCGGCCAGCGGACGAGCGCCGCGCGAGCGCCACCATTCGTATCCCGCGATGCCGGCGACGAACAGCACGCCGATCACGAGCAGAATGATGCGCAGCTCTGGCATTCAGTGCGCCCTTGATCAGCCCGTGGCCATGCGCACCGCCTCGTCGACGTCCACCGACACAAGGCGCGAGCAGCCCGGCTCGGTCATCGTGACGCCAATCAATTGCGAGGCGAGCTCCATGGTGGCTTTGTTGTGCGTGATGAATATGAACTGCACGCGCTCGGACATCTGTTTGACGATGTCGCAGAAGCGGCCGACGTTGTGTTCGTCGAGCGGCGCGTCCACTTCGTCCAGGATGCAGAACGGCGCGGGATTGAGATCGAAAATGGAGAACACCAGCGCCACTGCCGTGAGGGCCTTTTCGCCACCGGAAAGCTGATGAATGCTCGAGTTGCGCTTGCCCGGCGGGCGCGCCATGACGGCAACGCCAGCTTCGAGAATGTCGTCGCCGACGATTTCGAGATAGGCGTGGCCACCGCCGAACAGCTTCGGGAACTTGTCCTTGAGGCCGGCATTGATGCGGTTGAAGGTGTCTTCGAAACGCGTGCGGGTTTCCTTGTCGATCTTCTTCATGGCCTCTTCGAGCGTGGTGAGCGCGGAAGTCACATCGGCGAACTGCCGGTCGAGGTAGTCCTTGCGCTCGCTCGCTTCTTTCAGCTCGTCGATGGCGGCGAGATTCACCTGGCCCAGCTTCTCGAGGTCGGCTCGTGCGTTGTTCAGCGACTCTTCGAAGGCCGGCACCGCCGCATCGGGAGCGAGACCTGCGAGGATTTCGGCGAGGTCGAATCGCGTGGCGGCGAACTGCTCAACGATGCCTTCGCGGCGCACTCGCGATTCCTGTGCTTCCAGGCGGGCCTTTTCCATCGCCTCGCGCGCTGCATTGACGCGCGTCTCGGCATCCAGGCGTTTCTCGTCGAGCGAGCGCAAGGCGTTGTCGGCTTCTTCGAGCGCGCGACGCTCGGTCGCCAGCTCGGATTCGACTTCCAGTCGCCGCGCGAGGAAGTCTTTCAACTTTCCTTCGAGCTCCACGATCGGCAGGTCACCATCGGCGAGCGCCGCTTCGAGCTCGGTGCTGCGAACCTGCGTCTGCGCACGCTGGTCGGCCATGCGCTTGAGACCCACACTCATGGAGGTCTCACTGGAGCGACGCGATTCGATGCGGATCAGCAGGTCGCGACAGGCGAGCTGCGCCGCCTGCGAACGTGCGCGCGCACCCTGAACGGCTTCGCGGCGCTCTTCGCGTTCGTCTTCGAGTCCAGCGCGGCGCGAATCGAGCTCAGCGAGAGCTTCCAGGCCGCGATCGAGTTCGGCCCCTGCACGGGCCAGCGTGTCCTTCCCGAGCCCGACTTCGCGAGCAACTTCCGCGGCCTCTTCCTCGAGGCGTTCCCGCCGCAGCGTGGATTCCTGCGAACGGGCGCGCTCACCTTCGAGCTGACCGAGCAGGTCCGCGTGTTCGCGGTGTGCGCCCTGGATACGGCTCTGCGCTTCGTCGCGCTCCCGTTCCGCCGTGGCAAGGTTCGTCCGGCACGTGGCCAGCAACGTTTCCATCTCACGGGTATTTTCTTCACTGTGCGCGAGCTCGACCTTGAGCTGCTTGACGCGCTGTTCCCGCTCGAGCACGCCCGAGTGCGGATCACCGCCGCGGTTGACGCGCAGCCAGTCGCGCCCTATCCACTCGCCCGAGCGGGTGATGACCGACTCATCGTCGGCAAGCTCCCGGCGCATCTGCAAAGCGGCAGAAAGCGTTTCGGCGAGGCGCACGTGCGACAGCAGCCGCACGATGGCCGCGGGGCCGCTGACCACGCCCGACAGCATGGCGGAGTTGCCGTCGGCTTCGATGTGCCCGCCCGCCTGCAGCAGCGAAATGCGGCCCACCGGCAGGCTGGGCAGAACATCGGCCACGGCATCGAGCTCGTCCACACATAACGCTTCGAGATAGTCGCCGAGCGCCGTTTCGACGGCGCGTTCCCAACCGCCGTTCACCGACAACTGCGCGGCGAGGCGTGGCTGCTTGCCAAGCCCGGAGGAATTCAGCCACTCGGCCGTGCGCGAATCGCCGCGCTGAAGTGCCGCCTTCTGCAATGCCTCGAGCGATACCACTTCCGCGCGACGTTTTTCACGGTCACCGCGCGAGTTTTCGAGATTCTTCTCGGCGTCGAACTGAGCGGCGCGCAATTTCTGCGAACGGTCGAGCGCGAGGTTCAGTGCCTGCGAAAGTTCATCTGCCGTGCTGCGGGCCAGGGATTCCTTCTGCGAGAGCTGCCCCAGCAGCGCCGAGGACTCCTGGGCCATGAGGCTTTCGCGCTCGACGGCGAGGCGGTCGGCCTGGCTGGCCAACCGGCGCAATTGATTCTCCAGCTGCTCGATACGGGCACGTTCCACCTGCGTGGTCTGGTGGGCCGCACCCTGCTCGCGGTTGAAGCCTTCCCAGCGTTGTTGCCAGTCGGCGAGCGCGTGTTCGGCTGTCGCGAGATCTTCCGCCAACGCGCTTTCGGCGGTCTGCGCCTGCACGAGGTCGGGCGCCAGCTTTTCGATCTCGGCGCGCAACGAAGCGATCTCGCGCTCATCACGCGAGATGTGGCTCTCGAGCTCGGCCAGCGTCGAGCGTGCCTGCGCCAGCTCGTTGCGCTGTTGCTCGCGCAGCTCGCGAATGTGCGTGATCGATTGTTCCGCACGGCTGATGTCGGCGCCTACCTCGTAATAACGCGCCTGCACCGAGCTCACGCGCTCGGACTGTTCGTTCTGGTATACGCGCTGCGTCTCGATGGCGGCCTCTGCCGCGCGCTGGTCGGCCAGCGCCTGTTGCATCTTGAGCTCGCATTCACGCACCGCGCTGTCCTGCACTTCAGCGCCGGAATCGATCTCCCGCAGTCGCAGGGCGAGCAGCTCGGCCGTGAGCCGGCGTTCGGTTTCCTTGACGACCTGGTAGCGGCGGGCGGTGGCGGCCTGGCGCTGCAGATGGCGGATCTGCTTGTCGACCTCGTCGCGCACGTCCTGCAGACGCTCGAGATTTTCGCGCGTGTCGGCGATACGCGCCTCGGTTTCCTTGCGACGCTCCTTGTACTTGGAGATGCCGGCGGCTTCCTCGACGAAGGCACGCATGTCGTCGGCCTTGGCCTCGATGACGCGCGAGATCATGCCCTGCTCGATGATGGCGTAGCTGCGAGACCCCAGGCCGGTGCCGAGGAACAGCTGCGTGATGTCCTTGCGCCGGCAACGCGCGCCATTGAGGAAATAGTTAGACGTGCCGTCGCGCATCACCTGGCGGCGCAGCGCTACTTCCGCGTAATCGGCGTAGGGACCGGAGATCTTGCCGTCGCTGTTGTCGAACACGAGCTCGACCGAGGCGGTGCCCACGGGCTTGCGTGAGGCGGAGCCGTTGAAGATCACGTCGATCATGGAATCGCCGCGCAGGTGCTTGGCGGAGAGCTCGCCCATGACCCAGCGTACCGCGTCGATGATGTTCGACTTGCCGCAGCCGTTGGGGCCGACGACGCCGGTGAGGTTGCTCGGGAAACCCACCGAGGTCGGATCCGCGAATGATTTGAATCCGGCTACTTTGATCTTGGTCAGGCGCATCTATTTTTCCGAGTCGGCGAAGCGGTTGAATTCGCGCCGTAGTGTAAAGTAATCGCAATCTTTTTCAGGCCGTAAAAATTGCGGCTCGCCGACAAATCCCGGCTACATGAACATGTCTACGCAACCCGCTACGAGCCTTGAAACTTTTCCGAATCCCGCGCGCGACCGCGACTACACCATCCGCATGACGCTGCCGGAATTCACCTGTCTGTGTCCGAAGACCGGCCAGCCGGACTTCGCCACCTTCGAGCTGGAATATGTGCCGGACGAACTGTGCGTGGAGCTCAAGGCGCTGAAGCTGTATTTGTGGTCGTATCGCGACCGCGGCGCCTTCCATGAGGCCGTAACCAACCAGATCACCGACGATCTGGTGAAGGCCTGCGCACCGCGTTTTCTGCGGCTCGCGGGCAAATTCAATGTGCGCGGTGGCATCTACACCACGGTGGTCGTCGAAAGGCGTAAACCAGGCTGGACACCGCCGCAAGTGGTGGACCTGCCTTGATTTCGCGTCCAAAGGGCGTTGAAACATCGCCGTTTTCATAGCGCTGTACACGCAAAAGTTGGCCGGTATAATCCCGCGTCCTGCAAACCGGCCCCCCTTCTGGACAAGGGCCTGGAGCGACACACAATGCCGACCAAACGAGCGGCTGCAAAGCCCGCCAAGCCAAAGAAAGCCGAGAAACCAAAGTTGACCGCAAAGAAGCCGGCGGCTAAGCCCGTCGCAGCCAAAGCCTCTGTAAAACCCGCGCCAGCCAAAGCTCCCGCCATAGTGAAGCCTTCTCCAAAGGTAACGCCGGTGCCGGTCGCGAAGCCGGCACCTGCAGCCAGCGCCACTCCCGTGGCACAGGCCATTCGCAAGACGGCGCCTTCCGAACGCATCGTGGTGACCGCCAAGGGCGTGCCCTCTTCGCAGAGTGGCCTCGCCGCCAGCGCTCGCGCCAATCCGGTCGATGGAGAAGGTGACGACACGGATGCCGGCAGCCTGCTCGCAGGTCCCCGAAACGTAACGCCGTACATCGCCAAGCGTGGCGAGCAGTACATGAACGCCGTGCAGCTCGAGCACTTCAGAAACATTCTGAATGGCTGGAAGCGCGACCTCATGGAAGAAGTCGACCGCACCGTCTCGCACATGAAAGACGAAGCGGCCAACTTCCCCGACCCGAACGACCGCGCCACGCAGGAAGAAGAGTTCAGCCTCGAACTGCGCACCCGCGACCGCGAACGCAAGTTGATCCGCAAGATCGACGAAGCGCTGAAGCGCGTCGAAGACGGCTCGTACGGTTACTGCCTCGAGACCGGCGAAGAGATTGGCGTGAAGCGTCTCGAAGCGCGGCCGGTGGCCACGCTGACCATCGAAGCGCAGGAACGCCGCGAGCGTCGTGAACGCCAGTACGGCGACCGGGACGATCGATATCGTTGATCGAGTGACACGAAGTGTCTCTTGAAACTTCACGGACGCCGCCCCTTCAGGGCGGCGTTTTCCTTTGTGGGGCGTGAGCCCCTGAAAACTCCCCTGGGAAGGTTCGCGCCTTCTCCCACCGGCCCCCTGCACTCCGGTTCTCTGTTGGCGGCGGTTGGCAGCTATCTAGACGCACGCGCGAATGGCGCACGCTGGCTGGTACGCATCGAGGATCTGGATACGCCACGCGTGGTTCCGGGTTGCGCCGACGCCATGTTGCGCACCCTCGAAGCCTTTGGCTTCGAGTGGGACGGTGAAGTCCTCTTCCAGAGTACGAGGCGCGCGGCGTACGCCGAAGCGATTGCGACGCTTACGAATGCCGGCCGCACTTTCGCGTGCAGTTGCTCGCGCAAGGATCTCGCGGGCGTTGACGAAGAGGCACAGGGTTACCCAGGCACCTGCCGATCCGGACCCACGAAGGCTGGGCCCACCGCGTTGCGCTTCCATGTGCGCGAACGGCCTATCCACTTCCACGATCTGTACCTGGGCCCCCAGCACTTCGATCTCGCGCAGAGTGGAGACGTGGTCGTACAGCGACGCGACGGAATCGCGAGTTACCAACTCGCGGTGGTGGTCGACGATGCGTTCCAGGGTGTGACCCGAGTGGTGCGCGGAGCCGACCTGCTGAGCAGCACACCGTGGCAAATCGATCTGCTGGATGCGCTCGCGCTTCCTGTACCTATCTATGGACACCTTCCACTGTTGCTGGAGCCGGACGGCACCAAACTATCCAAAACGCGCAACGCGACCCCAATCGATCCCGCGGCGGCGCCAAAACTGCTTATTTCAACCCTTACGTATTTGTCGCAGGCCCCACCCCCCGACCTGGCCGACTCCTCTATTAAAGATGTGTGGAATTGGGCAGTTGCGCACTGGCGGCCGCAAGCGCTTGCGGGCAGGACCGAGGTCCGGCTGTCCGCTCGGGGAGACAGCGAAGCAGAATCGTAAGGTGAAAATTGTGGGGTGCAAGAAGGTGTACTAAGGTAGGCCCCACACGGAGGATGAAGGCATGAGCGAACCAAGAGTAATCAAGAAGTACCCGAACCGACGTCTCTACGACACGGT
>Ga0207643_10001571_pt1 | contig 12950 bp, 9 predicted proteins | sample KBSMisM62_FD_184313 | JGI IMG/M metagenome (GOLD analysis project Ga0207643, IMG submission 184313) | Miscanthus rhizosphere microbial communities from Kellogg Biological Station, Michigan, USA - KBS Miscanthus M6-2 (SPAdes) (version 2) | ecosystem: Host-associated > Plants > Roots > Rhizosphere...
TACGAGCCTGACAGGTGAAGAGAGTTCGATTTAATGCCTGGAGTACGATGCAGGTTGTAGTCGTTATGTTACTTCCAGAACTTGAGCGTGGATACCAGGCGGCAGTCGTAACACTCTTGGAACCCCAATATTTGCATAGCTCCGACTAACAAAAATAGAGACACCGGTACTTGAAGGGCGCAGGCTACCGTAATTTCGGGAATGATGTCAACCTGAAGTTACTATGCTCAAAGTATGCAGTGGGGCAAGTGCAACTTGAGCCTTTGCGTACATCACGTAAGTACATCACGTAAGTCTTGACAACACCTGTGAGCTACGTTAGCTTCGCTCATCCTGTACCTGACTGGACGACAGTGTTTGAAATAGCCTCACGTTAGGTATTTGTCGATCTAAGCCGTGCCTTGCGCGGCTACGGAAAGAAACGGCTGGAGCGCCAAGGTCCCCCAAGTTTTCGGAGCTGACGTCAGCTAGAGATTTCCAGCGTGGTTCGTCAACAACGTGTTTCACCTGAAACTCATCTGATCATTCATCTCCCCAGCCCGAGAGACAATGTCTGAAAAGCCTGGCATGAAAATCTGAAGCAGTAAGAACGACAGTTCATGTTTACCCAAAAAAGGATGTCGCCGTAATGAGAAGGGTAGTAGTAACAGGCATCGGAATGATTACGCCTCTTGGCATGGAATGTGAGAGCGTCTGGTCAGCTCTGTGCGCTGGTAAGAGTGGCATCTCGAAAATTGAAAAATTCGATGTCTCGGAGCTCAAGTCAACGATCGCCGGTATTTGTCATGACTTTCAGGCGCTGGAATTTTTCGACGAGCGCGAGAAGCTGCGGCTGGATCGAGCATCGCAGTTGGCACTCGCCGCGGCCACCGTGGCCACTCGCGACGCCAAACTCGACGATCGCGAACTGGATAGCTACGACACGGGTGTGATTCTAGGAACCGGATACGGGGGAATAGAATCGACCGAGGAAGGATACGGCTCCTACTACGGGCATGGCAGACGTTCCGCGATAACGGTTCCGAAAGCGATGAGTAATGCGGCGGCATCGAATATTTCGATACGTTTCAAATCGCGTGGTCCAAACATGACCATTAGCACAGCTTGCTCATCCGGGGCGAACGCCATCGGGCAGGCCTATCATATGATCCGGTTTGGGATCGTCGAACGCATGATTACGGGAGGTGTAGATGCGCCGATTACTCCTGTCGTAATGGACCACTGGCAGTTTCTGCGAGTACTTTCAACGAAAAATGAGTTGCCCCTGCAGGCCTGCAAACCTTTCAGCGCCAACCGGGACGGCTTTGTGTTGGCAGAGGGTACCGGCATCGTTATTCTGGAAGCTCTGGACAGAGCGTTAGAACGCGGTGCTCACATCTACGGCGAGATTGTAGGTTATGCGTCTACCGCAGATGCGTCGCACATCACGCTGCCGGATTCGGAAGGGGAATCCGAGGCGATGAGAGGCGCACTAAAAGATGCGCGTTTGGTTCCTGCGGACATTCAATATATCAATGCGCATGGAACGGCGACGAAATTCAATGACTCGTCCGAAACCAAGGCTATTAAGCAAGTTTTTGGAGAGCGCGCCTATGATATTCCAGTGAGTTCCATCAAGGCGGCGCTCGGACACTCAATGGGAGCGTCCGGTGCCGTTGAATTCATCGCGACGATCCTGGCGATCGAGCGAAATCTGATGCCACCAACGATAAATTACGAAGAGCCTGATCCGGAGTGCGACCTTGACTACGTGACTGGTGGTGCTCGTCCGCTTTCGACGCGGGAGGGCCTCCGAACAGCCTTGTCAAACTCATTCGGCTTCGGTGGGAACAACGCCGTTCTCGTAGCACGTCAGTACGCTGAATGAGTATCTCTACGGTCAAACGCCTCTCATACTAATAAACAAGCTTACGCAATAGGAAATGGAAGATGAACGAAGAAGCTGTTGCAGCCATCGAGAGCAAAGTCAAAGACATCGTTGTTGACGTATTGCGCGTTAATCGCAGCGAACTCAACCCCTCTACACATCTTATGAAGGATCTTGGCGCAGATTCACTTGATGCGCTCGATGTCGCCCTCGCCGTAGAGAAGACCTTCAACATCAAGATACCCGACGAATCCCTCAGTTCCTTCTTGACTATTGGCGATATTGTTCGCGGCATAAGTCAATATGAAAGCCTTTCACGCGCTATCATCTCCGGATAGCCTGCTGGAAGATTACGTTGCAGTTAGTATCGGTGAATGAGTGTGCTTGATGGAAACAGGTGTAGACAACCTGAGATCGGATCGGATTAGCGCTCGCATACAAGCATGGCGGGAGCGTATCGAGCAGGCGAAAGACAGCCAACTGTATTTTTATAATCAACCGATTGACGAGTTGCGAGGAGCTGCACGCGTTGTAGTCAATGGCCGCGAGATGCAAATGTTTGCCTCTTACAGCTACCTCGGCCTGATTGGGCATCCGAAAATTAATGCAGCAGCCAAGGCGGCGATCGAACAATATGGTAGCGGCACTCATGGGGTGCGGATGCTGGCGGGTACGTTGCGCCTTCACTCTGAGCTCGAAGAGACCATAGCCCGCTTCAAGCAATCCGAAAGCGCTATTACTTTTTCAAGCGGTTATATGACCAATGTGACCGCCGTCTCGACGATGGTGAGCCGTGAGGACGTAGTACTGAGCGATAAGCTCAACCATGCCTCGATAGTAGATGGCTGCCTGTTGTCGGGAGCAGGTTTCCTGCGTTTCCGTCACAACGACATGGCTGATCTGGAGTTTTGTCTGCAAAGGATAAATCCGGATGCAACCAAGCTCGTCGTAGTGGATGCTGTCTTCAGTATGGACGGCGATGTCATCAATCTTCCGAAGGTCGTCGAACTGTGCCGCAAATATGGAGCGTGGCTAATGGTTGATGAGGCGCACTCTTTGGGTGTGCTGGGAGAGACAGGACATGGCATTGAAGAACATTTCGGCATGGAAGACGCCATCGATCTCAGAATGGGTACTTTGAGCAAAACCATACCCTCGGCAGGCGGCTATCTGGCGGGCAAAAAAGACTTGATCGAGATGTTTCGTCATTCGGCTCGGCCCTTTGTCTTTTCGGCGGCGATCACGCCGGCTCAGGCCGGAGCCGCAAAAGCTGCCTTTGAGGTCATCGAGCAGGAGCCTGAGCGTGTGGCAACTCTGAGGGAGAATACCAACCGTTTCATAAATGGGTTTAAGCAGTTGGGCTTTGACACGATGCAAACGTCGACCGCTATCGTCCCCGTGCTCTGTGGCACCGATGAGCGTGCGTACGAGATGGTCAGGTACTGTCAGCACGATGATATTTTCGTGTTGCCTATAGTCTCACCCGCTGTGCCCGATGGACTCGCCCGGTTGCGGGCCACTGTCACCGCGGCCCATACCTCTTCAGATATCGATCAGGGATTAAGTGTGTTTGAGCGGGCGGGTAAAAAAGTAGGCATCATTTGACAATGACAAATGAGCCGAGCCTCAACGGAACCAATCCGACGCGCTGATTCGGGCGCTTTCAAGAATGGAACACAAGCGCACAGTTTTCGTCACCGGCGGGAGTGGCTTCATTGGTTCACGTGTAGTTCGTCAACTCGTCAGTCTCGGTTACAGCGTCCGGTGCCTTCTCCGCGAGACCAGCGATACCGCGCGTATCGACGACCTCCCCGTTGAGCGTTTTTACGGCGACGTGAGAGATCAGTTGTCGATTGAGAAAGGCCTGGAAGGTACCGCCGCGTGCATACACCTGGCGGCTATCGTTGCCTGGAATCTCATGAACTCTCCCGTCCTTGACGAGACAATTATCGACGGAACACGCAACGTGCTTAACGCGGCAGCCACTTGTGGCACCGGCCGGGTGGTCTACGTATCCTCAGCTATCGCGATAAACGCGTCGAATGAGCCGCTAATATTCGACGAGTCAAGTCCCTTTGAATTGCTTGAAACGCCGATGCGTTATGCAATCGCCAAGCACAAAGCCGAGCAACTGGTGCTGGAATATGTGAAGAACGGTCTGGATGCCGTAATAGTGAATCCGGCTGAGGTTTATGGACCATACGATACGTCGATGACCACCGCCTGTAACATTCGTGACTTTCTTAAAAACTACCCGTGTATAGCGTGTCGCGGTGGCACCGCCATCGCCCACGTCGACGATGTAGCTGATGGGATTGTCAAAGCATTAGAGAGAGGGCGCTCCGGTGAGCGGTACATCCTCGGAGGTGACAATCTGACGATAGAGGAGTTGGCCAGGTTGACTCTCGAGATCGCAGGACAAAAGAAACCCGTGCTTCGTGTTCCTAACCGCCTGCTCATCGGCATGACCAAGCTGCTCGAGTGGCTACGACTGCCTTCACCAGTAGTTCCCGGTGTGCTTGATTACGCGACGCGCTTCTCATTCATGGATAGCAGTAAAGCGAAAAATGAATTGGGCTATACGCCCAGGCCCGCACCTCAGGTGCTCGCTCCTGTCGTCGAGTGGTTGCAAGCGTCAGGGCACGTGTAGGAGCCTGCTTGATACTCGTCACCGTTTTGGAAGTCTTTCACTTCAAGGCGCCTTGCACGAAGAGTCATTTGGCTTTCACGTTGCGGCTTCGCCGCCGGATGTGAGGCGGGGCTCCGCCCCGCCGTAAGTTTGATCCATTGTTGATTTGGGCTAGGCCCTTGGTTTGGGCTAGGCCCATAAACACAGGGCAAAGCCCGAACCAAGGGCATAGCCCACCACTTAATTCCAATATCGACGGCGGGGCAGAGCCCCGCCTCACATCCGGCGGCGAAGCCGGAGCGATGGAGTCAAGTTTCAGGATCGACCTTGAGCTTCAAGACGGTATCTCACATCCGGCGGCGAAGCCGCGTCGACACGCGCTTAAAAGACTTTTCGTGCAAGCCACTTCAAGGCGTTCACGTCCGCCGCACAGATTGACTCGTTCTGAGGAGCGACCAACGCGCCAGGCCCCAGGCGAGGATAACAAAAGCACTCAATGTCAAAGCCGGTCGATACCGCATATCGACTTGGGAGAACAACGACATTAGCCCCATCAGCGGCAGGAGAAGGATTATCAACCATTGGGCCCAGCGTGGGACCGGAGTGCGAAAAGTTCTGCGGGCGTTGGGTTGTTTCTTTCGTAAGACAATGGCGGCGAGCATGAACGCTGCATATACGAAAGACACAATTGCGGAGCCGACAACGCCGGCCAGTAACGCCAACTCGAACCTGACGATCACGATAGCAGAAAGCGCGGCCAAAATACCCAGTACGATGATGGCGCCGACGGGCGCGCCAGTTCGCAGAGACATTTTCGCGCACCACTTGGGTAAATTACCTTCTCGGGTGAGTACATAGATCAATCGTGCTCCACCCATGATCCCGGCATTGAAAGTCGTAAAAATAGCGAGCATCGAGATTCCCCAGGCGACTAAGATTCCACTTTCACCGAGGAGGTTGACGAAGTACGCCACCTGTGGAACAGGCGTCGCCGCGATGGTCTCTCTGGATAGCTGGAACTGAAAACCCAACGCCATGATCTCATAGACAAGGAAGAGCGTAACGATCGCCAGTGGCATAGACAAAGGAATCCTATGTTCATAGGATTTCGGGCTGAATCCCAACAGCGTTACCCATTCAAATCCGGTAAAGAGAAACACTGACATAATGGTTGCGGCGGGCAGGAGTTTGAACTCCCCAAGCCCACCGCCTATGGCAAGAGATAGGTTCCCGGTACCCGCGGGTGCATATACGATTCCATACAGACCCAGAGTAATGACTAATAAGAAAAGGATCGTAGTGGCAATAATTTGTAGCCCCCGAGGCAGTTCCAATCCCAGGATATTGACAATGACGGTGAAGGTCATCAGTCCCAGAACAATGCCCATCGTCGGCAACTGCGGGAAGATCCTTTTGGTGAGCAGTGCGAACAGGTAGCTCTCGACACCAGCGATTAACACCATGAAGAACAGATACAGATACACGAGCATCAACGAAGTATGATTATCAAAAGCGACCTTTAAATAGGTGCGGATTCCCGGCGAAGAGGGGTACATGCTCGCCAACTCGGCCACCGATCCAGAGATCAATATGCAGAACGCTCCTGACAGAAAGATCGAGATCATGACCCACGGCGTTCTCGTGATTTCGAAGAGGCCCGAGAGCATCATAAAAGAGCTGGTTCCGAAGGCCATCCCCGCGCCGAACGATATATAAAAAATGAGTTCAAGGTATTTTTTCAAGCTAGATTCCTCTTCACATTTATGCGTTCTCGCGATAGAGAAATAGGTCCTATAAGACCTATAAGTCCTATAGGACCCGTGGACCAAATCGTTGACGCCGCATATGAGGTTTTTGAGAGTGCGCGGCCGTCACATTCCCCAAATAACCATCGAGATAGCTTCCAGCTTCACCTTGTCTTTTTCGCTGGAGAAGACTGCAAGCTCACCATCGATTAGGGCATTCGCCGGATTATAGTCTCCCGAGAAAATCCTGATTAGGTTTTCTTCTGAAGCTTGCAGGTGTATCACGCTATCGAAATCCTCGCCGTCCGAGCCCGCTTTAATCGCTTTGATCGACAGGTCATTCACGATCATGGTTAACACCGATTCGGTATCGGTTGCCTCGACCACGATCGAGCGGTCCCAACCTCGGACCAGTTTTTTGACGCTTTCATTCGCATTGAAAGCGTTTTGAAAACCATTCAAGCAATCGTCAAGAGTAGTGTAATTCGATGTTCCCATCACAACCGGTCCTTGAATTGATAATGCCTCAATTTGAAAATTTGATCGCAATTACGCCGAAGGCGTTCGCTAATTTCAGCCCAGGGTTCGAGCCCGCGAGAACCCTGGGATCATTACATCTAAGGCATTCTAACCCTGAAAGGGTTCGTCAACCGCCGAACCCTTTCAGGGTTTAATAACAATTTTTTTTAATCGCTTCCCAGGGTTGTCGCTGCGCTCCAACCCTGGGCTGAAATTAGCGAACGCCTTCGGCGTAATTGCGGTCAAATTTCAAAACTGAGGCACTACGTGAATTGATACGAGGAGAAACCTACTCCCAGGGTTGTCCGATTCCCAGTATTTGACGGCCCATGATCAACTTCAATGTATCATCGCTCGGCGCCATAACAGAGCCAGCCCTCGCGTCTCTGAAATGACGTTCGACCGGGTGCCCATGTCTGTATGCCGTGCCTCCACATACTTGAAATGCTTTGTTGGTTACATTGATCGCCATCTCGCAGGCTGAGATCTTCACCTCCGCTAATTCTATGAAAAAGGGATCATTCGGATTAGCCCTGAGCACTTGATCGAGGAGTTCTGCTTTTGCCAGTTCATCAAACAACGCCAGCGCGTTATCTGACAACTGGGCGACGCGATAAATGAGATGGCGGCTCTGATCAATACTCAATTTCATTTCGGCAATGTAACGCTGAACCGTCTCCATATTCGATAGAGCAACTCCCGTGTCGGAATGTATGCGCTTTTTCACATGGGCTATCGCCGCATCGTAGGCGGCCTGAGCGATGCCCAGGTAGAGCGCGGAAAGACCGACCTGATAGATTGGCAGGGAGTAGGCGAAGATCGTCGAGAAACCGCAGGTCTCATGACCCAGACGATTGAAGGCGGGAACGCGGCATTTGTCGAAATGCACCGGAGTGCTGGAATTGCCGCGAATCCCAAGACCGTCCCACTTGCCGATGGGCTTTATGTTTTCATCTTTTCCATCAATCAGAAAGAGGCTCAGGTCGTTGGGACCAACTTCAGAATTAGCGCGAACCGGGACGAGGTAAGAGTCAGCATATCCGGCACTCGTGGCAAATGATTTGAACGAATCAATTATGTAATCGTCGCCATCCTTTTGCGCATAACTATCCATATGCCACAAACGATTTCCCGAACCGGGCTCGCTCATGGCGAAGCTGTTCAAGCGTTCACCGTCGATAATTGGCTTGAGGAACTGTTCAACTTGCCGTCCTTCCACTAGCGCGGCTATGACCAGCAACCCGCTCATGTGCATGGTGTAGCACATCGCCGTCGAGGCACATCCCTGTGCCAACTCCTCGATGACGAGTGCCAGGCTCTTGACGGTTCCACCTGGGCCACCTTTTTCTTTAGCTACCGTCAATCCCATTAGTCCGGCCTCTCCGAGAGCCTTGATGTTCGCGGTCGGGAACAAACTCTCGCGATCGATTTGGCCGGCGTTTGGCGCCAGCACCTCAGTCGAGAGGCGATGCGCTACTCTCTTCCAGTCAGCTTCTTCCTTCTCGATAGCGATGCCTTTGAGGTTCAGGGGCATTTATCTTTCCTTCAATTGGTGATCTGACTCAGATCAGTAACCGATTCATTAGAACGCACGCTTAAGAATCTCCTGATCGCGATGACGTGCGGACATTCTTGAGTGATCGATAGGCGTTTTCTGACCCGAGAATGAAGCACTATAGTAGGAGGGCTTTCTCTTAGACGCAACAGTAGAAAAGTTAGCGTTGACTTCATGATTTGATTAAGAGTAATCTCCCTTCCCACCGGAGTCTCAAGTAACGTCCAGCGCTTGCTGACGCTATCTTTGTTGAAGTTTCTGAACATTCGGATGATCGTTTTCGAATAAAATCAGAGACGGTTAAGCCGGAGTCCCTGCGGGAATTCCTCACCGTCTCATGGAGTTTTATCCAGCGCTCCACTATCAACTCATTTCAAACTGACAAGTGTTTTAAATGTAAGGAGGGACCTTTGAAATGGCTTTGGCAAAGCAAAACGCGTCCAGCTTCCTGAAGAGGTGGAACATGCGCGTGGAGGACCTGGCTGGATACGTTCGACCGCTCGATGATACAGAAACTTTGTTGCTTGTAGGCTCAGTGCCTGAGGGACTCGCGAACCCACTTTCTGACGTTGATCTTTTCATTATCGGAGACCGTGAACTCGACGAGGGCGTCGTAATCAACGAGTCAGATTTTCAGGAGATGTCCATCAATGTGACTAATGGACCCGAGATTAACGTTGAATACTGGCACTCCAAGGATCTTGAGCAGCTTGAACGAAGGCTAGACAATGTCTTTACGTTGCTGCGAGATCCTTCCCTGGTGGGCGGTGTGTCGAAGCTCAAGCGGATCGAACGTTTCGATGACACAGAGCTCTTGATCCTTCATCGAATTCGGATGGGCCTCGTCCTCGCCAACGCGGAGAATGCCGAAAAATGGCGCCAACGATTGTTTCTGGACCAACTGCCGTTATATGTGATTTTGCACGGACTTGGTACTCACAATATCTACCGCGAAGATGCTATTGCGCAGATTCGTTATGGTGACAGTCTCACTGCGCTCGCGATGCTCCGGATCACGATGGACCACCTCGCGAGCGCCGTGCTGGCCTCGGTCGGAGAAACGCATCCCTACCCCAAGTGGCGTGTGCGCCTGCTGAACTGGTACAAAGGCGATCTCGGCGATGAGACCGTGGAAAAACTCATCGGCTATCTTTTTCCTGATCCGAAGTCGAATGCGTCCGAGACAGTTCGTGAGGCGTTGGAGTTTGCGGATGCCGCTATTGCCGGAATTGCTTCACGCTGTCCGCAGATCATTTCAGCGATGCTGGCGATGAGTAACTTGTTCACTTTTGTGAAACAACCAGATGAGTTGTCACAGCAGGAAACCTTAAACTCCGCGAGCCAGGTTGACTCACAAAAAAAGAGCGTACCGTGATGTCTGACCGCCGGCAGTTTGACACTCTATTAACCGAAGCTTCCTAAACCCGCAGCGGAGCTCGACAGGCACACTCAACTCTTGGTATATGCGCGACTTTTGGCAAGCTATTAAATACGGCGCGCGCAGGGTCCGAAATGACGCCAGCTTCACTATCGTTGCCGCAATCACCATCTCGCTGGGAATTGGCGCAAATACGACGATACTCACCGCGATCGATGCGCTGCTGCTTCATCCATTCTCTTTTCGGAACGCCGAGCGTTTGGTCGTTCTCAACGAAACCCTACCGCAGTTTGGCGTGAAGGACCTGGTAGCCCCCGGCAACTTCTACGACATCAAAAACGGGAATTCAGTCTTCGAAAAAATTGCGGCGGCAGCCGTCTGGTCTTCGCACTTGACGGAAGGCGAAAGGCCGGAACGCCTCTACGGATCACAAGTCTCCGAGGATTTCTTTTCTTTGCTCGGCGCCGCGCCCACGCTGGGGCGTACGTTTGTTCCGGAAGACTTCCAACCGGGGACCAACTTTGTGGTTGTGATCAGCGATGGTTTGTGGAACCGTCGCTTTGGCGGGAAGCGAGAGATCCTGGGCCAGGTGCTGCGGATCAACGATCGAGGTTATACAGTCGTTGGCGTTATGCCGGCGAACTTTTCTTACCCGCGCGGCGGTACTGAAGTCTGGATACCCTTCGTTCCCGACAGTGAGTCGGGCGCCGATCGCAGTTGGCGCTATTTGCAGGTGATCGCACTTCTGAGATCGGGACTCTCAATTCAAGAGGCGCAGAGTCAACTGGATGTCATCGCGCAACGTTTGGTGAACGCCTACCCTGAAGCTAATAAGGATCGTGGATTACGCATTACCACGCTCGTCGAGGCTGAGACCACGGCGCCGCGTCCATATTTGTTAATCGCTTTTGCGGCTGCCGGCTTTGTATTGTTGATCGCATGCGTCAACGTAGCGAACCTTTTGCTCTTGCGAGGGATAACACGTGAAAAGGAGATAGCGATTCGGGTTGCTCTCGGTGCACGCCGGTGGCTAATCGTGCAGGGCTTACTGATTGAATCTGTGTTGTTGGCATTGGTTGGCGGCGTCCTGGGCCTTCTGTGGGGAGCCGGAGCCGTGGAGTTGCTTCGCGTGGGGATGCCCGCAAACCTGGCTAAATCGATTGGTGGCTGGGAGACTCTCAGACTTGATTGGAGAGTGTTCGGCGTTGTGCTGCTTTTGTCAGTGGTCACTGGTGTAATCTTCGGTCTCATTCCGGCTATACACTCGGCAAAAAGCAATCCGGGCCCGGCGCTGAAGGAGGCCGGCCGGTCTTCGCTTGACGCTCGTGGCCGCAATCTCACACGAAGCATGTTCGTGGTCATCGAGATTGCGCTTGCACTCGTGCTTTTGATTGGGGCAGGTTTGATGATGCGCAGCTTTATTGCCTCAATGAATTCTGAATTAGGTTTTAAACCTGAACAGGTGTTGACGTTCCAGATAGATCTTCCATTTTCAAGATATCGCAAAGAGCAGCAAACGATTGGTTTTTACGAACAACTTTTGGCCTCTATCAGAACCAAACCGGGGGTGAGTGCAGCGAGTGCTGTGAACGCACTGCCGGCGACTTTCAATCAAGCGAGTGAGGGATTTGTTGTCGAAGGGAGATCCACGGCTGAGCATGGACCAGAGTTCTTTGCGTATACGCCTGTAGTGATGCCTGGATACTTTGCTGCGATGAACATCGCCCTCCTTCAGGGTAGGGATTTTTCAGACAACGACACTGAGCAATCGACAGCGGTCGTTATAATCAGCAACAAAATTGCCCAGCGTAGTTTTCCCGGCGAGAGTCCGATCGGCAAACGTCTGTTGATTGGCAAAGATTCGCGTCCGCGGGAAGTCATTGGGATCGTGGCTGATATTAAGCATGAGCCTTTTGTTTCCAGGCAAACTGAAAAGTCGGAAATGGCGATCTATACTCCGCATAAACAGAATCCCTGGCATTTAATGAACATGGTCATTCGCACCGCTAGCAATGACCCGGCTTCAGTGGCGTTTCTGGCGCAGAGTGATGTAAGCAGACTCGATCGTGCCCTGGCGGTCTACAACATCAAAACGATGAACGAAGTGATTGCCGACTCTTTAGCGCCGCAGCGTCTGACATCCATTCTATTCTCGGCATTCGGTTTCATGGCGCTTGTGCTGGCCGCCGTTGGACTCTATGCAGTTGTTTCTTATTCCGTTGCGCAGCGTACTAACGAAATTGGGATCAGGATGGCACTCGGCGCGCAAGCTCGCGACATCCTGTACCTTGTGATGGTGCAGGCAGCGAAGGTGATCGTTATCGGTGTCAGTATCGGTTTAGTCCTGGCTTATTTCGGCACGCGCTTGATGTCCAAAATACTCTTTGGTGTTGGTACGACCGATGCGCTTACGTTTGTAGGAGTGCCTTTATTCCTTACTCTCACCGTGCTCATCGCCTGTTACATACCGGCCCGTCGCGCAGCTAAGGTTGATCCGTTGTTGGCGCTGAGACGCGAGTGAAGAACCCGATGATGAACGTAAGCAGCAATATGCCTGCCGGATAAAACAATCCGCCATAGATGCTGGACGTCGACGAAATCAAACTAAGACCAACGACGGGTAACGCGCTGCCAAAGACGCTATTCCCCAACTGGTATGACAACGAAAGGGAGACGCAGCGAATGTTTGCGGGAAACAGTTTGACCAGATATGCGGCAATCGGTCCGGATACCATAGGCATGATCAAAGCCTGGATAAAGAGAATCGCAGAGAGGGCGATGATCTTTGGATTATCAGCCACGTTGAGGGGAAGCAAGGTGCCGTTTGCCTGAGGCGACACTGGCGTTAGCTTCACGCCACCGGACGATGGATTCTTCATCATGCGAATGCTGATGGCTTCATCTCTTGTTGCCGCCGCCATCCCCCTATAGATCGGAAACAGGGAAAGAGCCGCGAACAGACATCCCACTATCACAATCTTCCTCGGACCAACCTTGTCCGAAAGCCAGCCAAAGAAAACAAAAAACGGCAGCGACAGGAGAAGCGCTACGAGAAACAGGGAGATCGCAGAAGCAGGTTTAACGCGAAGCACTTCTTGAAGAAAAAACTGTGTATGAAACTGGCTGGTATACCAGAGTACGCCCTGACCTGCGGTTGCGCCGAACACTGCGAGCAGCACCAGTTTCCACACGGATTTCTTACCGTTATGCAGCCGGCTCGGACCGGCACTTTCGGAAAGAAACACTGGTGATTCCGG
>Ga0207643_10001572_pt1 | contig 12949 bp, 13 predicted proteins | sample KBSMisM62_FD_184313 | JGI IMG/M metagenome (GOLD analysis project Ga0207643, IMG submission 184313) | Miscanthus rhizosphere microbial communities from Kellogg Biological Station, Michigan, USA - KBS Miscanthus M6-2 (SPAdes) (version 2) | ecosystem: Host-associated > Plants > Roots >...
CGATCCACCGTGCTGCGCCAGGCGCTGGCGTGTAATCGGTGCGTGACTTATAGTCTCTCGCGACGTACCTGCGCTCCGGGGGAAGTCCATGCGTAAGATCAGCGCCGCCGTGCTCGCTGCGTTCAGCATCATCAGCCTCGTCTTCGTCGTCCAGGCGCGGGCCCCCCAAGGGGCGCCTGCGGTACGCGGAGCGGAAGAGACGTACCGTCCGCCACGAACACCGTGGGGCGATCCGGATCTCCAAGGCAAATGGCCGAGCGGTCACATGGCCGGCGTTCCACTGCAGCGCCCCGAATCGTTTGGCACGAGGAACGTGCTCACCGGCGAGGTCTGGGATATCGGCTATCTCGGTGACTGGACCGTCTATCGGATCAAGCTCGCCACCGGGGAGATCCTGCGCGTGACCCGCGCCAACGCTTCGCGCTTCGTCGAGAACCCCATCGACTGGGACGAGCAGGTCTATGTCGCCTTCGCGCCGGATGCGGCCGTGATCCTGGCGGAATAGCCATGGCCGAGCGTCCCCTCTCCCGGCGTCTGATCGCAGGTCTCGTGCCGCTCGTGCCCTATCTCTGGCTCTGCGTGCTCTTTCTCGTGCCGTTCTTGATCGTCCTCAAGATCAGCCTCTCGGATCCGGACGTCGCGCAGCCGCCCTACAAGCCGGTCTTCGACTGGGGCGACATTTCCGGCTTCTTCGGCGGGCTCGCGACGCGCATCACGGTGATCCGCGACATCAGCGCGCACTACCGCCAGTCAGTCTTCGGTTTCGCGTGGGCCTTTCTGCCGCCAATCGTGATGGCCGCGGGCTTTACCCTGGCCGGCAGCGCCAACGTCATCAACATCGCCGCCACGCCGCTGCCGTACGCCGCCTACGTCATGTTCAGCATGATCCTGTGGCAAACCTTCGTCGAAGCGCTAAATGGACCCGTCGTCGCCGTGATGAACGCGCGACAAATGCTCTCACGCGTCAACTTCCCGCGCGAAGCCATTATCCTGGCGAAGTTGGGCGAGATCGGGTTCAACTTCTGCATCAAGCTGGTCCTGATCATCGCGATCTTTGCCTGGTATCGAATGCCGATCACAAAGGCCGCAATCCTTGCGCCGTTTGCACTGCTGTCTCTCATACTGCTGGGAACGTTTTTCGGCCTCTTGCTCGCGCCACTCGGAGTGCTGTATCACGACGTCAGCCAGGGCCTGATCGTCGTGAGCGGCCTCTGGCTTTTTCTCACGCCGATCGTTTACCCCGTGCCGCAGGCTGGAACCTTCGCCACGATCGTCAAGTTGAACCCCGTGACACCGTTGCTGGTGACGGTTCGAGAGCTCGCGACTACCGGCGTCGTTTCGGATCCGAGCCGTTTTTTCATCGTGACCGCCGCGACTGTCGTCGGCTTGTTTCTGACGTGGGTGATCTTTCGTCTCGCGATGCCGTTCGCGATTGAGCGGGTGAGTTCGTAATGGCCGCAGAGAGAGTCAGTACGATCATGACCGGAGCCGATGAAGCTGAGACGCTGGTGTCAGTCGAAGGCGTGTCGAAAAAATTCTGCCGCAGTCTGAAGCGCTCGCTGCTGTACGGACTGCGCGACATCGGTGCCGAGTTGTCAGGCCGCAGCAGGCATAGCGACGTGCTTCGTACCGGTGAGTTCTGGGCGCTGAACGGATTGAGTTTTGAGCTGCGACGCGGAGAAGCGCTCGGCCTCGTCGGTCCAAACGGCGCAGGCAAGAGCACGCTGCTCCGGCTCATCAGCGGCTTGATCAAACCCGATGCAGGCACGTTGCGGGTTAGAGGACGCGTGGCGCCGCTCATCGCGCTAGGCGCCGGCTTTAATCCGATTCTGACCGGACGCGAAAACGTCTACGTGAACATGTCGATACTCGGCCTCTCGAAAAAAGAGATCGACGCAAGATTCGACGAGGTAGTCGACTTCGCCGAAATCGGTGATGCGTTGGCGGCTCCGGTCCAGACTTACAGCTCCGGCATGGCGGCGCGACTTGGCTTCGCGTGCGCGGTGCTCACCGATCCTGATGTGCTGCTGGTCGACGAGGTTTTATCTGTAGGCGACATGAAGTTCCGGATGAAGTGCCTGCGCCACATGGGCAAGCTGTTAGAGCGCGGCACGTGCTTTATTCTGGTCTCGCACAACCCGCACGCGATCCTGACCGTTTGTCCGCGAGCGGTCTATCTCTCGCACGGTAAAGTGGTGGGGCAGGGTGAGACGTCGCTGGTCCTGAGCCAGTACGAAAGAGACACGTTCGGCACTTCCTTTGAAGACAGCAGTGAGCCGCTGCGCTTACCCCCGAAACCTCCGGAAGAGAGCTCGGGCCTGGACATCACGAGCGTCTGTTTCAAAGACGAGTTTGGCAACAGTCTCGGATCGCCGTTGACAGGCAAACCGGCTTCGATTTGCGTAGGCTGCAAGGCGAACCGGGCGATGAATGGGATTAATTTGATCGTCGCTGTTTCGAATCTGTCGGTGGAGAACGAGCGCGTCCTTTATTTAAGCAGTCATTACGATGGACAGCCGATGGATGTGGAGCCCGGTGAAGTGGAGCTTCAGCTCGAGCTGCCTTACTGCGGTTTATCCGCTGGGTTATATAGCGCTAAGATCGTCGTCACTGAGAAGAGCGTGCAAACGCTCGATGCCGTGGAGTCGTTTCGCTTTCGCGTGAGATCTGAAAGCACTGCCGTCCAGAACCTCTTTTATCAACCGCGCGAGTGGCGCGCGAAGAGAATTGAACGATGAGCGGCGTGAAGAAAGCAGTCAAAAAAATGTTTCGGACGGCGGGGCTGGAAGTGACGCGTGTCGCGCCTCCGGCGCCGGTGGATACCGCTCCGAAGTACTTCAATTACGACTTCGAAACAGACGAGACTTTCAAGTCGATCTTTCGCGAAGGCGTGCGCAGGAGCGCCAGCCAGCACGATCCGAATGTGGTCCACCAGCGTTTGTACAACACCGTGCAGTTTCTCAAGCACACGATGGATCTCGATGGCGACGTTGCCGAGTGTGGCGCTTTTCGTGGGCTCTCGTCGTTCGTGTTCTGCAATTACATTCGAATGTTCGCGCCGGATTTCGATGGCAGCCGCTATCACATCTTTGATTCTTTCGAGGGTCTCAGCGACCCGCGGCCTGAGGACACGATTTCGCGTGACGAATACGGCGCTGTGGGAGAACACTGCCAGCCACGCGGTGCTTTCTCGGGGGCGTTGGAGATTGTGAAGGCGACGCTAAGCGACTTTCCATCGATCGCGTACCATCAGGGATGGATTCCGCAGAGTTTTTCGACGGTTGAGGAGCGCGAGTATAAGTTTGTACATCTCGACCTCGATCTGTATGAACCGATCAAAGGCGGGCTCGAATACTTTTATCCGCGCATGGTCCGTGGAGGCGCGATCGCTGTCGACGAATACGCTATTCCGCGCTGGCCAGGAGCGAAGAAAGCTGTCGACGAGTATTGTGCGGAGCACGATCTGGCGCCCGCAGTTTCGTTGACGACCGGCAATGGCGTGTTGATTAAGAAATGAAGCCACAAAAAAGCACAAAAGGCGCAAAAGATTTTAGTAAGCAAGTGGCGCGAAGAATTCTGCCGGAGAAAACATACCGGCAGCTTGCTGATAAGCTGCGTGGCGGTCCACCTGCGGACGTGGCTGCGGCGTTGCGACATGCGATTGAAAATCAGATGTTGTCTGATGAGTCGTTACTCGAAATCAGGAACGCAATCAACATCAAGCGGCGCATGGATTACGCACCCCAGGATATCTACCTGCACGTTGATTCGTCCACAGAATTACAAACGCGGCTGCGCTCATGCGCGAAAGAGCCTGACACTGTCGAGTGGATCGAGTCGATGAAACCCGGCGACACCTTCTACGACATCGGCGCGAATGTCGGCGCGTATACGCTCATCGCCGCCAAAGCGTTTGGCGGGCGAGTGAAAGTCTTCGCCTTTGAGCCGGCATTCCTGAACTTCACGCAACTGTGCCGGAACCTTGCGCTGAATCAATGTCAGGATAGTGTTACGCCTTTGTCGATCGCGCTGTCAGACAAAACCTCGCTCGACTCGTTCAACTACCACGATCTGATTCCCGGCAGCGCACTGCATACGCTCGGTGAAGCAATCGACTACAAGGGCGACCGCTTTGAGCCGGCGCTAAAACAATCCGTTCTGAGTTTCAAAACCGACGATTTGATCGCGCAATTCGATCTGCCACGGCCAACGCACATCAAGATCGACGTCGATGGTATCGAGTTCTTAGTACTGAAAGGTGCTGACCAAACGCTTTCCGACGGCACGTTGCGCAGTATCGTCGTCGAATTAGAGGCGGGCGAGAGCGAGCAGCAAATTACCGGCTATCTCGTGCAAAAAGGTTTTCGCCTGGATGCGCGTCATGGACGCCAGACCCCGGGAATGTTTAATTGTATCTTTGTGCGAGCGTGACCGAACGCTGCGGGGCGTTGGCTCGACATAAACGCCGAAGGCGTTGGCTCGACATAAACGCCGAAGGCGTTGGCTAATGTCAGCCCAGGGTTGGAGCGAAGCGACAACCCTGGGTCACTCATCAATAGATTTGGTCCAACCCTGAAAGGGTTAAAATCTCGGGAGGACGGCGTGCGCGACAAACCCTTTCAGGGTTAATGCGTAATTTGTGATTTGCACCCAGGGTTGTCGCTTCGCTCCAACCCTGGGCTGACATTAGCGAACGCCTTCGGCGTTATTTGTTTACGCTTCGCGGATAATCAACGATGCTTTCTTTTAAGAATGCCAAATTTCGTTACGAGCCGTTTCCGATCGGGGTGGCGAGCGGTGTGTTTGAGGAAGAGTTCTATAAGCAACTGGTTGAGACGTTTCCGCCGGTCGAGCTTTTTAGCTTCATGCCGCTGCTCGGCAATAAGTATTCGCTTTCCGAGGTGAACAATCCCGACAAATACCATGAATACGTGCGCACTACGCCTGTGTGGAACGAATTTCATCGCTGGCTCAAACGTGAGGAATTTCCCGGTGAGATACTCGCGATGTTGCGCGAACACAAGATCGATCTCGATGTGCCAGGCGCGGCTGCCGCCAACGGTGCGGGAGGTTCGCGATTGAAACGTCTGGTGTTCGGCGATCCCGGGGCTCCGCCCCCAGTGTTGAGCGCAAGGTTTGAATTTTCGATGCTGCCGGCCCATGGCGGCTTTATCAAACCTCACACGGACAGCCCGCAAAAGATCATCACGCTCGTGGTCGCGATGTTGGAAAAAGGCGAGTGGAATCCGGCGTTCGGCGGCGGGACAGACGTGCTTCGACCGAAGGACATCACGAACAATTTCAACTTCAAGAACAACTACCTCGAGTTTGATGAGGTGGAGACGCTCACGACGTTCGAGTATCAACCGAATCAGTGCGTCATCTTTATCAAGACGTTCAACTCATTACATGCAGTGCGCCCGATGACAGCGCAAGACGGTCAACTAATGCGCAAGACTCTGACCGTCAATATTGAGAAAGCTCACTAAGAAGTGTCCGCAAGCTCAGAAACACGTCCCAGGGTTTTGATCTCGTCTCGCTTTGCCGTCGCTTCAGCGTCCGCTCCAGTTGTCTATAGACCGTCGCAACTGCCGCTCATTTCCGAAGTCAAACACAAACTGCAAGACGGCGAGTATCGTCTCGAGCGGTCTGCTTGTCCGTGTGGCGCGGCGGATGGACCAGTCATTTCCGAAGTCGATCGCTACGGGCTGCCTTTGAGTTTCGTCCTGTGCGCGTCGTGCGGCACCATTCGCGTCGATCCGTATCTCGACGACGCAAGCCTCGCTGATTTTTACACTCGCTACTTTCAGGAAATGTATGGCAGGGTGCCTGACGTCGAGAGCTATTTCCTGAGACAAGCACAATACGGACGAAGAGTTCTGGCTTCGGTGCAACACTGGCTCAAGCCTGGAAGTTGGGTCTACGAAGTCGGTTGTGGCGCGGGCGGCGCACTCGATGTGTTCAAGCGTGCTGGTTTTCAGGTTGCCGGGTGCGACTACAGCGCGGAGCTGCTCGCGGCCGGCAAAGAGCGCGGCGTCAGCAACATCTACCACGGCTCGCTCAAAGACATTCCTGCTGAAGTACCGAAAGCCGATTTGATCTACCTGAACCACGTTTTTGAGCACATGAACGATCCGCTCGGCTTTTTAAACGACTGTCGCAACCGGCTCGCGGACGGCGGCAGGATCGTGATCGTGGTTCCTGATGTAAGCCGCATCGACAGCTTTACCGTACCTGCAGGTGATCTGATTCAATTCCTGCACATTGCGCACAAGTACAATTTCTCACTCGAAGGCATTCGCAAGCTGAGCGCGCAAGGCGGGTATAACGTGCAACATATGACGCCCGATCCGAAGATCCAAACGTCGCACTCGATCATGCCTGAGCTGTGGATCGAGTTAACGATCAGCGCGACCACGCAAAGAGTCTCCGAACGAAGTAGCCAGGGCGATAAGATGCTTCACTATCTGCAGCGGACAGAGAAGCTGTACGCGCGTGGTTTGTGTCGAGCACAACTTGCACAGCGAATCGATCGCAGCAAAAAATCGCTTGGCAACAACCTGGCCCGGCTGCGCAGAGCAACTCCGGCAAAGGTTATCCACAGATTACGCAGATTATTGTTTCATTCTGTGTAATCTGCGTAATCTGCGGATGAATGAATCGAAATGGACAATCACACTTCCCAATTCTCAGAGCTGATGGCGCACGAGGCCGCAGCGATCGGGTGCGCGGCTAAACGGCTGCAATCCGCGCAACTCAAACGCGCGCTCACGTTGCTCGCCGGTTGCGAGGGCAAAGTGATTGTCACCGGAATCGGAAAGTCGGCATTCATCGCCCGCAAGATCGCAGCGACGATGACGAGCACGGGCACGCGCGCCGTCTTTCTACACCCGTCCGACGCACTACACGGCGATATCGGCATCCTGCATTCGTCCGACGTGGTCGTGATTTTGACCAACAGTGGTGAGACTGACGAAATCCTCGGCATGTTGCCGTACCTGAAGAACCGCGGCGTGCCGCTCATCGCCATCATCGGCAACGTGAACTCAACAGTCGCACGCAATGCAGACGCAGTGCTGGACGCCTCCGTCGATAAAGAGACGTGTCCTTTTAATCTGGCTCCCACCGCGAGCACGACGGTTGCGCTTGCGATCGGCGACGCCCTCGCGCTAACCGTGATGCAGATCAAAGGACTGACGCCCGAAGATTTTGCGCTCAATCATCCGGCCGGACGGCTTGGCAAACGACTGACACTTAAAGTCTCAGACCTGATGCGCAAAGGTGACGACAACCCAACAGTTCTCCCTTCAGCTTCGTGGGTCGAGGTCGTGTCGGCAATCACGCGCGGCGGACTCGGCGCGGTCAACGTTGTGACCGACGCGGGTATGTTAGCGGGCATTATTACTGACGGAGATCTGCGGCGCGCGGTTCAGAAGATCAATCCAACGGAATTTGGAACGTTGAGCGCGGAGGGCTTGATGACGCGCAATCCGACTACGACCAGTCCGGACGAACTCGCTTACGCAGCGCTCCAGTTAATGGAGAATCGCCCTTCGCAGATCTCTGTGCTGCCGGTAGTCGACGGTGATCGCAGGTCAGTTGGTCTGTTGAGATTGCATGATCTCGTAAGAAGCGGACTTTAGCCGAATTATGAACGACTCTCGCGTAAAAGTATTCATCGGTTCCGGTGAGGCCAGTCTCATCGAACGCAAGGTCGCCATCTATTCGCTGCGCAAGAACACCAAACGGAACCTCGACATCTACGTCTGCAATGGCACGCATAACGCCATTGAGTTGAACGACGAGGAACCGTTTCTCGCGCCGATGTCTTTGCGCGTGAAATATCGGAACATAACCGAGTTTAGTCTTTATCGCTACCTGATTCCGCAGTTGTGTGATTACCAGGGCCGGGCGATCTATATCGACTCCGACACTATCTGTCTCACCGACATCGGCGAGCTCTTCGACACGCCACTCGACGGCGCGCATTTCCTCGCCAAGGCCGATGCCTACTCAGGCGATCAGTCGTGGGGACTCAGCGTGATGCTGATCGATTGCGAGAAGTCGAGGTTTGACCTCGAACAGATCATCGACGAGATAGACCGCGGGCTGTATTCAATGACTGAGTTTTCCCAGATGGCCCCCAGGTTTCTCGAGCATCATCCATACAAAGTCGGGCGGCTGGATCCGGCGTGGAATGTTTTTGATCGCTGGGACGATCAAACCAAGCTGATTCATTACACGAATCTCGAAACGCAGCCGTGGAAATATCCGAATCATCCTTACGGCGAGCTCTGGTTCAAATATTTTGAGGAGGCTCTTGCCGAAGGATACGTGACTTCGCAGGATCTCGAGTTGAGCATGATCAGATCCTACGTGAGACGCGATCTGCTAAACGGAAACTTCGCTCGCCCGATTGCTTCACAGAGTCTGGCAAGACAACTGGCGGCGCCCGTCAAACGTGTGCTGCGTGACGTAGCCACCAGGATCGGCTCCTGATCTCTAATGACCGGCACCAGAAAGTTCAAGCGCGTGGTTACCTGCCAGGGGGGTATTCAGCTAGTGGCGGCGCTGGCGGCACTCCAGACACGCGAGGCGGAGCAACAGCGATCGGACGTCGAGTACGAAGATTATCTTGTCATCTATGATCTCTACGCGCCGGATTCACAACTGCCGCAGTTTACGAAAGCGGTTCAGCGAATGGCGCGGGCGTTGCGCGACTGGAAGTCCATCGTCTACTTCAGTAAAGAGCAGATGGTGGAGTTTGACCAGCAACTCACCTTTGCCACCATGCCGCAGGCCTACCAGCGCATTCGTAATTTGGTGGGTGTGGCCGAAGCCGATGAGATTTATCTCTGCCGCAACTGGCAGTTTGGCAATTCGCTGATGCTCAACGTCTATCGCGACGCGTGGAAAGTCTGTTACGGCGATAGCATCGGCATCTATTTCTCCGAAGCGTATTTCTCTCCGGCTGTCGCAAAGAACGGCAGGCCGCCTCTCAAAGCCGCGGTCAGACAGCAACTGGGCCGAATCAAACATTCGTTGCGAAACAAACTTACCGGCGACCAGACGCCGTCGCGAGACGTGGTGCTCGAAGAGATCCAGTTTGACATCGGTTACTTTCTGCTGCCCGAGATACTTCATGAAACACCGCCGATGGAAACGCGGCTGGTGAACAAAGCGACAACTGGCGAGATCTTTCGCAAGCTCGCGCGCGCGTTGGATCCGGAGCAGATCGTGGCTCAATACGGATACCTCGCGGGCGTTCCGGCAGTCATCCTGATGACGTCAAACTTCTCAGAAGCATCGCGCATGTCAGAGGAGAACGAACTCGTCGCGTACAGGGAGTTTCTCGAAAGATTACAACTGCCGCGTGAATCAACACTCATCGTCAAGCCGCATCCGCGAGACGGCGAGGAAAAGGTTCGTGAGCTCGGACGCAGACTCAGCGATATGTTTGCGAATGTGGTGTTGCTGATGGATCAGAACCTGTTCTTTACTCCGTTTGAAGTGTTCCTGATCCAAACTTTTTTAGGCGAGAACGAGGAGACTCCGCGCGAGCTTAAAATAATCACGTTCAGCACTGCGTGTTTGTCGTTGCCGATACTTTTCGATATCCGGCCAATCATCGGCTTCGGTAATGAGATTGTGAAAACGTCGTTCTTCGAGAACTACATCAGCGGGCGTCTCCAGCACGAGCATGATCTGGAGTCGGCAATGAAAACCCTTTACCACAGATGACACGGATTAAAAAAACAGATTTGGTTCCACCGTTGTTGTTACATATCTACCGCGACATGCGCTACGGCGAATCCTATCGGGACGCGAGCGGCATCACGGCGCGCAAGGTGCAATTCACGTTGCCGGAACGATCGATGACGGAACTCTTTCCTGGTATTGATGCGGTACACGTGACCACGCCCGTTTCGGAGCTCTATCGCCCTCGCTCTATGGTCGTGCCGTTGCCGGAGTTGCTGACGCTCGCAGCTATTTGCCGTTACATCAAACCACGTCGCATCTTCGAAATCGGCACCTACACGGGATCTTCCACGTTGGAGATGTCGATAAATACGTCTGACGAGACTGAAATCCTGACGCTCGATCTCGAGCCGGGTGAAAAGATCGGTTCCGCCTTTCGCGACTCGACTTACAACTCAAAGATTCGCCAGCTTTATGGCAACTCGCTGACGTTCGATTACACGCCATACGAACACAGCATCGATCTCGTGCTCGTCGACGCTAATCATTCCTATGAATGTGTCGGCTCTGACACTGAGAAAGCGTTTTCACTACTACGCCCGGGCGGCGTGATCGTCTGGGATGATTACCGCTGGCTTGACGAGCATTTTGAGTGTTCGGGTGTGACCCGCTTTTTGAACGAGTTTCAGGCAAAGCGTCCGCTCTTCAGTATCGCGGGAACGCGTTTCGCGATCTATGTCGACCACTGATAAAACGGGGCTCAGGATTTGTGTCGTCAGCAACTATTACCCGCCTCATTTCATTGGTGGTTATGAGTTGGGTTGCAGAGACATCGTGGAAGCGCTCAAGCGCCGCGGACATCAGGTCAGAGTCCTCACCAGCACTTACAAGGTGGACCAGCAGCAGACTGACGGCGAAGTGTATCGCTGGTTGCAGCTCAGTCAATGGTGGACGCCAAACCTGCTGGGCGATCTCGCCGCGGTGCTCAGGAAGGAAGTGACCAACCAGCAGGCGTTCCGGCAGCTCTGTCGTGAGTTTCAGCCCGACCTGGTTTACATGTGGAACCCGGTCGGCATATCGCTATCGATCGTTTCGGTGGCCCAACAGCTCGGCCTGCCGGTTTGTTATTTCGTGTCAGACCATTGGGTGGAAGAGTGGGCGACCGATCCCGGTTATCGCACGTGGGAAAAACAGAAAGCGGGCATTCGTCGTCCGTTTCTTTGGAAGGGCGTGCTGAGGCTGTTGAACGTCTTGAACTTGTCGCATCCTCCGGCGCCGCCAAACCTCGATCACGTTCAATTTGTCAGCAACAGTCTGAAGCGTGACGCGCTGCAAAAGGGCGAGGACGTTGCGAAGGCGCAAGTGATTCACTGGGGCGTTGACGCCGAGCGCTTTCAGATGAGCGACAAGCCGCGGCAGTTGAAACGTCTGCTGTTCGTCGGACAGGTAACGCGGCACAAGGGAGTTCACACCGCGGTTGAAGCGTTGAATCTGCTGGTCCAGAGCGGTCACGATGCGACGCTCACGATCGTCGGCGACAGCGCCGCAGAAGAGTTCAAGACGCAGCTGAGACGGATGATATCTTTATACCAGCTCGATGACCGTGTGCGTTTTACGGGGCTGGTGCAACGCGAAGACACACCGCGGATATATCAGGAGCACGACGTACTGATCTTCCCTTCTGTTTGGGATGAGCCGTTTAGCATCACCGTGCTGGAAGCGATGGCGTCGGGCCTCGCGGTAGTCGGCACTGCGACTGGTGGCAGTGGTGAGATCCTTGAAGATGGTGTGAACGCGCTCGTCTTCGAAAAGGAGAATGCGCAGCAGTGCGCTGACTGCATCTCGCGACTGTTTTCCGATCAGGAATTCTTTGAGCAAGTGCGCCGGCGCGGCCGCTCCACCATCGAGCAGAAACACCGGCTCGAGCAGATGGTCGACACGATCGAACGTTCTTTATGGTTGGTAGCTGAAAGCGTGACTCTCCACGGCGCAAGGCCGTGGCATCAAGGTATATCCAGTTGAAGGTCAGTATCTACAATGAACCGCGCGGTAGCGGGATTGGTGGTTCGGAATTCGTGGCCGCATTACTTGCCGAGGCCTTCGGCAAGGAACACGAGGTCCATCTGTATCACCGCATCCCGAATCTCACAGTCGAAAAACTCGCCGCGAACTCCGGCACTGACTTGAAGAAGAACGTGCAGCTTCACTATATCGACTTGCCGGATATCGAGTCGCAACTGTCACGTCGCAATCCACTAAGCCACTACAAACAGTCGCGGGAGTTTCTATCGGAGATGAGCACGGGTTACGACATTTTCGTGGCCATCATGCATGGCGTGCCGCCGTTTTCTCACGCGAAGAAGGGCGCGCTCATCTGTCTGTTTCCGACACCGACTGCACCGTACGTGAAGCCTGAAGGTGGAATCGAGGCAGAGCTCGCTCGCAAACGTCCGGCACGGTATCTCTATCAAACCTGGGCGTGGAAGAAGCGCATGGCGACCTACCAGCTCAAGACGGCGATTTCCGATTTCTCGCGCAGTTGGGCGCGGAAGCGTTGGGGCATCGATTGTGAAATTGTTTATCCGCCGGTTGATACGGCGTTTCGTCGTGTTGAGAAAGAGAAGATCATTCTCAGCGTTGGGCGCTTTGCGTTGGATAGCGAAGGCCACACAAAGAAGCAGAAGGAGATGCTCGGCGTCTATAGCAGCATGAATGGTGAGCGCCCGCTTGACTGGAAATACTTCTGCGTGGGCGGGTTGGGCGCGACTCCGGACCATAAGGCTTATTTTGAAAAGTTGTCAGCGCTCGCTCCGAGTGGTGCGCAGCTTGTGGCGAATATTGATCGCGGCGAGTTGAAGAGTCTTTACGAGCGAGCGAGTATTTTCTGGCACGCGGCCGGGTACGGCGAAGACCAGAACACGCGACCGATATTCGTCGAACACTTCGGCATCTCGACTGTTGAAGCGATGGCGGCGGGGTGCGTGCCTGTCGTTATAAACAAAGGCGGGCAACCGGAGATTGTCGAACACGGAGTGAATGGGTTTGTCTGGGAAACGCTCGACGAGCTTCGTGACTACACCACGCGTCTAATCAACGACGATGCTCTGCGGGCGAAGATGTCCGAAGCCGCCCGCAAGCGCGCGCAAATGTTTAGTAGCGAGAGTTTTGTTACAAACTTCGTAGGACGACTATTGTAGGGGCGGCACTCCGTGGCCGCCCGTTGGTTCGAGTATTTGCAAGACGGGCGGCC
>Ga0207643_10001575_pt1 | contig 12939 bp, 13 predicted proteins | sample KBSMisM62_FD_184313 | JGI IMG/M metagenome (GOLD analysis project Ga0207643, IMG submission 184313) | Miscanthus rhizosphere microbial communities from Kellogg Biological Station, Michigan, USA - KBS Miscanthus M6-2 (SPAdes) (version 2) | ecosystem: Host-associated > Plants > Roots >...
GACAGCACCGCGTGCGACTCGTCCTCCGCGTCATGGCCGACGTCCATCCGGGTGATCACGTAGTCGCCCTCGTAGCCCCGGATGTCGCTCAGGACCTGCGAGAGGATCCCCGAGTCCATCAGGTGCCCGGTGATCTCGACGTCCTGCTGGTGCAATGCCGTTCCTCTCCATCGAAACGGCCGCGGTCAGAGCCGTGCGCCGTCGTCCCAGTCGTTGTCGGGCGGTTCCCGGCGCATCGTCGCGACCAGGTAGCCGAACCCGCCCACGAACCATGCCAGACACAGCATGCTCGCCCACGGGGGGAGGGACACCTGCAGCACGACGAGCACGAGCACCGCCACCGGGACGCCGAAGACGCCGGCCCAGGCGATCAGCCGCCGCGGCTCCGGCGTCGGCACCCGCTCCGGCTCCGGGGGCACGAAGTGGTCCTCGGGGTCGTCGTAGGCGTCGAGCCAGTCGCGCGCCTCGGCGGGCTGGTCCTCGTGCGGGGTCGGTGCGGCGGGCACCTGGGAGGCGGCCGGCGGCTCGTCCGTCCGCTCCTCGGGCGCCTCGGCGGAGGACTCCCCGGGGGGTGGGTCGAGTGTGACCCGGTCGCCGTAGTTGTCGACGATCGAACGCCACAGCAGCTCCTCGTCACGCGAGCCGGGCGTGATCTCGCGTCCCTCGCGGTTGTCGTCGTGCTCGTGTCCCACGGCTGGTCACCCGGTCACGCGGGCGATGAACTCCGCGGACTCGGCGAAGATCTGCGGCGCGTCGTTGTCGAGCGTGGCGACATGGTAGCTGTCCTCGAGGACCCGCTCGGTGACGTCGCGCGAGGAGATCCCGGCCAGGACGTTGCGGGTGGACTGCTCGTCCACCACGTGGTCCTCGCGGGACCTGAAGATCAGCACCGGCTGCGTCACCTTGGGCAGGTCGGCGCGCACCTGCTTCCAGCCCTGCATCATCGAGTGCAGCGCCTTCAGCGGCGTCTTCGTGTAGCCGTGCTCGGAGACCCCCTGCTTCTTGATGTCGTTGCCGATGCCGTTGAGGCCGGGCAGCAGCCGCTTGGCCAGGGGTACGGCGAGCAGCTGGCGGTTCTGGCTGGAGACCGCGGCGTTGACCAGCACCACTCCCGCGACGTCGTGCGGGTGGTTGGCGGCCAGCCAGAGCACGAGTCCGCCGCCCATCGAGAGCCCGCCGACGACGACCTCGTCGCACTCGCTCCGGAGCTTCTCGTAGGCGCTCTCGACCTCGGCGTACCAGTCCGCGAACGTGGTGCGGTTCATCTCCTGCCACGTGGTGCCGTGACCGGGCAGACGCGGGACGGACACGGCGTAGCCGAGGTCGGCGAGGTGCTCGCCCCAGGGACGCATCGACGCCGGGGAGCCGGTGAAGCCGTGGCTGAGGACGACCCCGATCCGCTTGCCGTCGGCGCGCGGAGCCCCTCCGGACGCAAAGGGCTCGGCATGAGGAGCCAGTTCCATCTGCGGGTCCTCCGGAAGGCGTGAAGGTCGGGTGTCGAGTCGCTGCTGCCCGGACGCCCGGGCGGGCGCGCGAACGCGTGGCTGCATCGTGTCACGCGGCGCCTAACCGGGCTAGGGTTCGTGAAATCCGTCCTGGGTGGTCTGGAGGTTTCGGTGTTCTACTGGTTCTTGAAGTGGGTGGCCCTGGGGCCCCTGCTCAAACTGGTGTATCGGCCGCAGACCGAGGGTGCCGACCACGTCCCCGCGGTGGGGCCCGCGATCCTCGCCAGCAACCACCTCTCCTACGCCGACTGGCTCTTCATGCCGCTCACGCTCACCCGACGCGTGACCTTCGTGGCCAAGGCCGAGTACTTCAACACCCCCGGCATCAAGGGCTGGTTCCAGAAGAAGTTCTTCTACGGGGCCGGCCAGGTCCCGATCGACCGCTCCGGGTCCGGAGCCGGCGAAGGCGCGCTCAGGGCGGCCAAGAAGGTGCTCGACTCCGGCGAGGTGTTCGGCATCTACCCCGAGGGGACCCGCTCGCCCGACGGCAAGCTCTACCGCGGCAGGACCGGTGTCGCGCGGCTCGCGCTCGAGACCGGCGCGAACGTGGTCCCGGTCGCGGTCGTCGGCACCGACGTCGTCGCACCTCCCGGCAAGAAGTTCGGCCGGGTCATCCGGCCCGTCGTACGCTTCGGCGAGCCGCTGGACTTCTCCCGCTACGAGGGCCTCGAGAAGGACCGCTACATCCTTCGCTCGATCACCGACGAGATCATGTACGAGATCATGCAGCTCTCCGGCCAGGAGTACGTCGACATGTACGCCTCCCGGGCCAAGGAGCTGGCGAAGGAAGAGCAGAAAAAGGAGAAGGGCGGGGACAAGGGCGCGGCTCCAGGCGACGTCCCAGAGTCCAAGGCATCCTGACCCGGTGAGCCCCTCGGTGAGCCCGTCGGTGAACCCGTCGGTGAGCCCGTCCGGGACCGCCGACCCGGCGTCCTGGGCGGTCGAGAGCTCGATGTACCGCGCGCTCGCGGTGCTGCGGGTCGTCGTCCTGCTCAACGCGATCGGACTCGGCTGGTACCGCCGCGAGTCCCTCGACCACCCAGGAGCCGCGGTCGCCGTGCTCGCGGGCATGGCCGTCTGGACGGCGTTCGTCACCTGGGCGTACGCCGCGCCGCAGCGGCGCCGGGCTCCGCTGCTGGTCGCCGACCTGCTCGTCACGCTGGTCGCGATCGCAGCCTCGCCGTACATCAAGGGCGACGACCTGCGCGCCACCCTGCCCGGCTTCTGGGTGATGGCCGTGGTGCTGGCCTGGGCGATCCACTGGCGGTGGCAGGGCGGGCTGGTGGCGGCGACGGCGGTGTCCGTGGCCGACCTCGCCGTCCGGTCGGAGATCACGCAGACCAACTACAGCAACATCTTCCTGCTGATGCTGGGCGGCCCGATCGTGGGCTTCCTGTCCGGGCTGCTGCAGGAGATGGCGCGTGACCGCGACCGCGCCGAGCGGTCGGCCGCGGCCGCCGCCGAGCGGGCGAGGCTGGCCCGGGTGGTGCACGACGGCGTGCTGCAGGTGCTGGCGCTGGTCCAGCGCCGCGGCGCCGAGCTCGGGGGCGAGGCCGCCGAGCTCGGCCGGCTGGCCGGGGAGCAGGAGGTGGCGTTGCGGGCGCTGGTGCAGACCCAGGAGACGTCCGGGGCCGGCGCGCCGGCCGGCCAGCGCGACCTCGCCATGCTGGTCACCGGACTGCAGGCCCGCACCACCCCGAAGGTGGAGGTCGCGGTGCCGGGCAACCCGGTGCCGGTGGCGGGTGCAGTCGCCGAGGAGGTGGTGGCGGTGGTGCGGGCCTGCCTCCACAACGTCACCGACCACGTCGGCAGCGACGCCCGGGCCTGGGTGCTGCTCGAGGACCTCGGTGACCAGGTCGCGGTCTCGGTGCGCGACGACGGGCCCGGGATCGCCGGTGGCCGGCTCGACGAGGCCGCCGCCGAGGGACGGCTCGGGGTCTCCGAGTCGATCCGCGGCCGGGTCGCCGGGCTCGGCGGGACCGCCACCTTGACCTCTGCGCCCGGGCAGGGCACCGAGTGGGAGTTCACGATCCCGAAGAAGGGCCGATCATGACAAGCACCCCACCAGGCCGCTCGCCGCGCCCGCGCCGCGGTGGGGGACCCGGAGAACCGGAGCGGCGCGAGATCCGGGTGATGGTGGTCGACGACCACCCGATGTGGCGCGAGGGTGTCGCCCGCGACCTCGAGGAGTCCGGGCTGCGGGTGGTGGCCACGGCCGGCACCGGCACCGAGGCGTTGGCACGGTTTCCCGCCGCCCGGCCGGACGTGGTCGTGCTCGACCTCCAGATCCCGGCGCCGAACGGCGTCGAGGTCACCGCGTCGATGGTGCGCGACGACCCCGGCGTACGCGTGCTGATCCTGTCCGCGTCCGGGGAGCAGCAGGACGTGCTCGACGCGGTGAAGGCCGGCGCGACGGGCTACCTGGTGAAGTCGGCCTCCCGGGCCGAGCTCCTCGCCGCGCTGCTGCGGGTGGCGGAGGGCGACACCGTGTTCACCCCGGGGCTCGCAGGACTGGTGCTGGGGGAGTACCGCCGGCTCTCCGACGCACCGGCCGTGCCCGACGAGCCGGACACGCCGCGGCTGACCGAGCGGGAGACCGAGGTGCTCCGGCTGGTGGCGAAGGGGATGTCGTACAAGCAGATCGCGGAGCGGTTGTTCCTGTCGCACCGGACGGTGCAGAACCATGTGCAGAACACGCTGCGGAAGCTGCAGCTGCACAACCGGGTGCAGCTGGTTCGGTACGCGATCGAGCAAGGGCTCGACGACGACCTGGAGCGCTGATGACCGACCTTCCCGTCCTCGACGCCGTCGAGCAGCGCGTGCTCGGAAGCCTGCTGGAGAAGCAGCGCACCGTGCCGGCCTCGTACCCGTTGTCGCTGAACGCCCTGCGCACGGCGTGCAACCAGTCCAGCAGCCGCGATCCCGTGGTCGACTACGACGAGCAGACGGTCGAGCGCACCGCGAGGGCGTTGAAGGACCGCGGCCTGCTGCGGATCGTGTGGGCCGACGCAGGACGCCGCACCCTGAAGTACCACCAGACGCTCGAGGAGGTCCTCGGCGTCGCCGACGACGAGCGGGCCCTGCTCACGGTGCTGCTGCTGCGCGGCCCGCAGGCGCCGGGGGAGCTGCGCACACGTACCGAGCGGCTGCACGCCTTCGCCGACCGCGCTGAGGTGGAGGCCGTCCTCGATCGCCTGGCCGCGCGCGAGGCGCCCCTGGTGCGGCAGCTGGAGCGCCGGCCGGGACAGCAGGACGCGCGGTGGGTGCACCTGCTCGGTGAGGTGGCGGCCGTGGAGCAGTCCGCGCCGATCGGCGTCGTCGATCGCGAGAGCGTGTTGCGCGACGGCGAGGAGGCGCGCACCGAGCGCGTTCGCCGGACGTTCGACGCGGTCGCGGAGCCGTACGCCGCGGCGCTGGCCGACGAGCTCGACGACCTGCCGTTCGAGCGCTGGCTGCTGGACCGGGTCGCCGCCGACGCCGGCACCCGGCCGGTCGTGGAGGTGGGCTGTGGGCCCGGCCACGTCACGGCGTACCTGGCCCGGCGGGGGGCTCGGAGCCACGGGATCGACCTCTCGCCGGGGATGGTCGCGGAGGCCCGGCGCCGGTTCCCGGACGGCAGCTACGAGGTGGGCGACCTGCGCCGGCTGATGCGGCCGACGACCGGGGACGGCTGGGGTGTGGTGCTGGCCTGGTACTCGCTGATCCACCTGGCACAGTCGGAGATCCCGGCTGCCCTCGCGGCACTCGTCCGCCCGGTCCACTCCGGTGGCCGGCTCGTGCTGGCCCTGCATGCCGGCGCCGGGATCCGGCACACCGACACCTGGTTCGACGTCGAGGTCGATCTCGACGTCGTCCTGCACGACCCCGGATTCGTCCGGTCCGCGGCGGAGGCGGCGGGGCTCACGGACCTCGAGTGGTACCTCCGGGGGCCGCACACCCATCGGGGCGAGACCACGGAGCGGCTCTACGTGATCGGGCGCGTGCCTGGCTGACCAGGTCTGTCCTGTTCCAAGGCCGGGTGTCGGCCCGGGAAGATAGGGTCGCCGGGTAGCGTTGGGCACAGGGCATGGGTCCAACGGATCTGGAAGGAAGGCCGCGCATGGTGCTGTTTCGAGACAACCTCGGCAACGTCCTGCGCGCTGAGCGGATCCGGCAGGGGATGACGCTGCGCGAGCTGTCGGCCGATGCCCGGGTGAGCCTGGGGTACATCTCGGAGATCGAGCGCGGACACAAGGAAGCATCCTCGGAGCTGCTGGCGGCGCTGTGCGCCGCCCTCGACCTTCGCCTGTCCGAGGTGCTGCGCGAGGTGAGCGCCTCCGTGGCCGTGGAGGAGCAGCGACTGGCCGAGGAGATCTCCTCGATCGCTCCGGTGCCCGCCGGCGACGTGGTGGCAAGCGCCGCCTGACCGCCTCAGGCCACGCCGGCCGCCTGCTCCAGGGCGGCCACCTCGTCGTCGAGATGCGTGAGCAGCCGCTGCAGGTGCGGGACGCTGCGGCGGCAGCCGGTGAGGCCGAAGTCCATGTCCTGGTCGTAGCTGTTGCACGTGATGTTCAGCGCCATGCCCTGGATCGGGATCGACAGCGGGTAGGTGCCGACCATCTTGGCGCCGTTCATGTAGAGCGGCTTCTTGGGTCCCGGCACGTTGCTGATGATCAGGTTGAACGGCGGGCGCACGATCCCGTGGAGCCGCAGCATCGGGGTCACGATCGACGGCGCCATGCCGATGGCGCTCATGGCGAGGATCTGCACCGGCGTCATCGAGCCCAGGGCCTCCTTGCCGCTGAGCATCGACCGGTGGATCTGCTTGAGCCGATCAGCCGGGTCGGCAAGGTCCGTGCCGAGCTTGACCATCACGGCGCCGACCGCGTTGCCACCCGTGTCCGAGGCGCTGCCCGCACTCTTGGCGTTGAGCCCGACGGGCACCATCGAGACCAGCGTGGCGTCGGGGAGCGCGTCGTGGTCGAGGAGGTAGGCACGCACCGCGCCGCTGCACATCGCCAGCACCACGTCGTTCAGGGTGGTCCCGGTCGCCCTGGAGATGCCGCGAAGCCGCTCGAGCGGCCAGCCCTGGGCGGCGAAGCGCCGCGAGCCCGTGATCGTGGTGTTGAACATGGTGCGGGGCGCGTACAACGACAGTGCCGACGTCTCGTTGCGGACGCCCGCGGTGAGCGTCCTGATCAGCGCGCCCGGAAGGCCGGCTGCCTCCGCGGTGATACCCATCGCCGTACGCATCGCATCGGCCGGCACCTCGCCGAGGCCGTGCTCGGTCTCCTCGTGCACGCGGGTGGCCTCGGCCTGTTCGCGGGCCGCCCATGGCGGCGGCAGGTCGCGCTTGTCGGGGTCGGTGCTCATCACGCTCTGCAGCAGCCGCATGGCGGAGACGCCGTCGACGAGCGCGTGGTGGATCTTCGTGTAGATCGCGATCCGGCCGTCGCGCAGGCCCTCGATCAGGTGCGCCTCCCACAGCGGGCGCTCACGGGCCAGGCGGGTGCCGTGCAGCCGCGAGCAGAGCTCGAGCAGCTCGCGGACCCGGCCGGGCTTGGGCAGCGCGCTGTGACGCACGTGGTGCTCGATGTCGAACTCCTGGTCCTCCGCCCAGACCCACTGGCCCGCGGTCTTGAGCGAGCGCTTCGGGTGCTTGAGGAACAGCGGCGCGATCTGGTCCACGTCGAGCATCTGCTGGTAGAGGTCCCGGGCGTAGTTGCGCCTCGCGCCCTCCGGCTTCTCATACAGCGCCAGACCGCCGACGTGCATGGGCATCGTGCGGTTCTCGGTCATCAGGAAACCAACGGCGGTGGGATCGATCGGAGCCGGCACAGGGAGCCCGCCTTTCGTGGTGTCCCGCGATCCTTGCGCGTTTCAGGCATCGACGAAAGTCAGGGTGACGCAGCGGGTAGGTTCTGATCGTGACCCTCGCCGAGAACCGCACCCAGGCCACTTCTCCTGCCGAGCCGGCGACGTTCGACTCGCTCGACCCGGCATCGGGATCCGTGGCCAGCACCCATCCCGTGCACACCGAGGACGACGTGCGCGCTGCCGTGGCCCGTGCGCGTGAGGCCGCCACCTGGTGGTCGGCCCTGTCGTACGACGAGCGTGCCGAGCTGCTCGGCGCCTGGAAGTCCGTGATCGCCCAGCGGATCGACGAGCTGGCCGAGGTCATGCGCCGCGAGATGGGCAAGCCGCACGCCGATGGAGTGCTCGAGGCCGCCCTCGCGGTGGACCACCTGGCCTGGGCGGCCGGTCATGCGGAGAAGGTGCTCAGGCGCCGAAGCGTCCTGCCCGGGCTGGTGATGTCCAACCAGGCGGCGACCGTCGGCTACCGCCCGCTCGGCGTCGTGGGCGTGATCGGCCCGTGGAACTACCCGGTGTTCACCCCGATGGGCTCCATCGGCTACGCGTTGGCGGCCGGAAATGCCGTGGTGTTCAAGCCGAGTGAGTACAGCCCCGGTGTCGGCACCTGGCTGGCCGCCACCTTCGCCGAGGTGGTCGACCGGCCGGTCTTCCAGGTCGTCACTGGTTGGGGCGAGACCGGCGCTGCGCTTTGCCGGGCAGGCGTGGACAAGGTGGCGTTCACCGGCTCCTCCGCGACCGGCAGGCGCGTGATGGCGGCGTGCGCCGAGACGCTGACACCCGTGGTGATCGAGGCCGGCGGCAAGGACGCCGTCCTCGTCGACGCCGACGCCGACCTCGAGGCGGCGGCCGACGCGGCGATCTGGGGGGCGTGCAGCAACGCCGGCCAGACCTGCACCGGCGTGGAGCGGGTCTACGTGCACGAGCGCGTCTACGACGACTTCCTCGCGGGCATCATCGACAAGGCCAAGGACCTGCACGCCGACGCCGGGCCGGCATCGAAGATCGGGCCGATCACGATGCCCAAGCAGCTGGACGTGATCCGCTCGCACATCGAGGACGCCATCGCCAGGGGCGGGAAGGCCGTGCTCGGCGGTCCGGACGCCGTCGGCGAGCGGTTCGTTCAGCCGACGATCCTGGTCGACGTACCCGAGGACTCCGCGGCCGTGCAGGAGGAGACCTTCGGACCGACCGTGACCGTCACCCGGGTGCGCGACATGGACGAGGCCGTCGCGCGCGCCAACGCCACCCGCTTCGGCCTCGGCTCCACCGTCTTCGCCAAGGAACACGGCATGGAGATCGCGGAGCGGATCCGGTCCGGCATGACCGCGGTCAACGGCGTGATCACGTTCGCGGCGATCCCCTCCCTACCGTTCGGCGGCGTGGGCGACTCCGGGTTCGGCCGGATACACGGGGCCGACGGGCTCCGGGAGTTCAGCTACGCGCACGCGATCGCACGCCAGCGGTTCAAGCCGATGATGAACCTCACCTCGTTCACACGCACGGCGAAGCAGGACAGGCAGCTCACACGTCTGGTCAGGCTGCTGCACGGCCGCGGCTCGAAGAAGAACCGCTAGCGCTCGTCAGGCGTGCTGTGAGCCATCCCTCGCCGCTCGACCTCGCCCTCTCGCGGTCGCGCATGTCGCTGTCGCAGCGCCTCGGGCGGCTGCGCGTGCGGTCGTGGCAGGTCGGTCAGTGCGCCGTGGCGGCCGGGGTCGCCTGGTTCGTGGCGGCGGACGTGTTCGGCCACGACTCGCCGTTCTTCGCGCCGATCGCGGCCGTGGTCTCGCTCGGCACCAGCTACGGTCAGAGGCTGCGCCGGGTGGGCGAGGTGACCCTGGGGGTCGCCGTCGGCGTGTTCCTCGGCGACCTGATCACGCACCTGATCGGCACGGGTGCCTGGCAGGTGGCGCTGATCGTCTCGCTGGCCATGAGCACGGCGCTGCTGCTCGACGCCGGCCAGATCTTCGTGACCCAGGCGGCGGTGCAGTCGATCGTCGTGAGCACCCTGCTGCCCGACCCCGGCGCCGCGTTCACGCGCTGGACCGACGCCCTGATCGGCGGCGGGATCGCGCTGGTCGCGGCCACCGTGGTGCCGAGGGCGCCGTTGCGGAGACCACGCGAGCAGGCGGCCGTCGTCGTACGCAAGATCGGAGAGCTGCTGCGGGCTGCGGCCGACAGCATCGAGGACGGCGACGTCGACCGAGCCGTGCGCGTGATGCAGGACGCGCGCACCACCGACGTGCTGATCCGGGAGCTCCGGGACGCCGCCGACGAAGGGCTGTCGGTGCTGGCATCGTCGCCGTTCCGGTTGCGGCACCGGGGACCGGTCCGGGCGATGGCCGAGCTGGTCGAGCCGATGGACTTCGCGCTGCGCAACACCCGGGTCCTGGTACGACGCGTGGCCGTGGCGTGCTACCGCCGCGAGTCGATGCCCATCGGCTACGCGACGCTCAGCCGTGACCTGGCGACCTGTGCCGACGAGGTGGCGGAGGAGCTCGCGGCCGGGCGGATGGCCGAGGCAGCACGGGACCACCTGGTCATGCTCGGTCGCGCCAGCTCGACCGTCGTACGCACCGGCGACCTGTCCGGCGAGGTGGTGCTCGCGCAGGTGCGCTCGATCATCGCCGACCTGCTCGCGGTCTCCGGCATGGACCCGTTCGAGGCCACAGACGAGATCCCGCCGCTGGGCCAGACCTAGGTCGAGAGCTCGCGCACCACGGAGTCGACGACCGCCACCAGGTCACCGCCGGTTTCGTCGGCGACCGCCCGCTGCCGCTGGTAGGACGCGCCCTTGCGCGGGATGTCCTCGACCGCGGCCAGCTCACGCTCGCACCCGAGCCGCTTCGCCACCGGACCGAGCCGGTCGAGGAGGCACTCGAGATCCTCCAGCAGCAGCCGCTCGGCGGACCGGTCGTCGAGGACGATCCAGGCGTCGAGCCCGTAGCGGGCGCTGCGCCACTTGTTCTCCTGCACGTGCCACGGCGGCATCGACGGCAGCGTCTCGCCCGCCTCCAGCCGCTGCTCGAGGTCGACGACGAGGCAGTGCGTGAGGGCGACCAGGGACTCCATCTCGGCCATCGTGGAGACTCCGTCGCAGATCCGGACCTCGATCGTGCCCAGCCGCGGCGCCGGGCGCACGTCCCAGCGGATCTCGTCCACCTGCTCGATCACGCCGGTGGTGAGCAGGTCCTGGGTGTAGCCCTCGAACTCCGCCCAGGACTCGAACTGGAACGGCAGCCCCGCCGTCGGCAGCTGCTGGAACATCATCGCCCGGTTGCTGGCGTAGCCGGTGTCCAGCCCGGCCCAGACCGGTGACGACGCGGAGAGCGCCTGCAGGTGGGGATACTGGTTGAGGAGCGAGGTGAGGATGGGCAGCACGTGGTCGCGGTTGCGCAGGCCCACGTGCACGTGGACGCCCCAGATCAGCATCTGCCGGCCCCACCACTGGGTGCGCGCGATCAGCTCCTCGTAGCGGTGGCCCTCGGTCAGGATCTGCTGGGACCACTCCGCGAACGGGTGCGTCCCCGCGCTGAAGAGGTCGACGCCGAGGCCGTCGGTGATCGGCCGCACCAGGTCGATGTGCTCGGCCAGCTGGTCCATCGCCTCCGCGGTGGTGGTGCAGATCCCGGTGGTCACCTCGATCGTGTTGCGGAGCAGCTCGTGGTGGAGGTGCGGGTCCTCGCCGTGGGTCGCCGCGAAGCCGTCGAAGACCTCACGGGCGGCGTTGACCAGGTCACGGGTGGTCTTGTCGACCAGGCCGAACTCCCACTCGACGCCCAGCGTCGGGCCGGCGGAGGCGGCGAAGTCGATACCCATCGTCCGATCGTTCCACAACCGGTGGGAGCCGCCGTCACCCCAACGACGTGTTCCGGAACCGGGCCAGCCACTCCTGCGAGGTGACCGGGTCGAACGGCGGCTCCCGGTCGCGTACGGCGGCGTGGACCCGGTCGCAGGACGCCGTCGCCCCGGAGACCAGGTCGGCGGGGTAGCCGAGCGACACCCGGTGCTCGGCGAACTCGTCCTCGTCGTCGACCCACACCCGCCCGGTGGTCCCACGAATCACGTCGAGGTCGAGGTCGACGGCGCGCAGCCGGCTCTCGCCGTCGTACCAGACCGCGGGCGTCGCGATGTCGACGTACACGTCGCACGGTCGCTGCGGGTCGTCGCCGTAGAAGCTGGCGAGGTACCAGTCGTCGTACGGCGCGAGCGTCACGTGGTCGGCGGCAGCGGTAAGCGACCGCGTCGCGCTGGCCATGAGCGTGCCCCGCGCGACCCCGCACCAAATGCCGTGCTGGTCCGCCCCGAGCCGCACCGCGTCGAATTCCCAGTGCCGGTCGTCGGGCCACTTGCGGCACTCGATTCGGACCTGGTGCATGGGGGGAGCGTAGGGGCCGAACACCACGGTCCCGTGGTATCCGGCCACTTCCCGATCGGTGTGTCCGTAGGGAAGCGGTGGTTCGGCTAGGGAAGTCCGCGCCGTTCCACGTACCCAAGGCATGCCCATGGGCCGGTTGTCCACAGCCTCCAGGTGGAGATCTCCAGAGCTGGCACCCGATCGGGATCCTGCGAGACATGGATGACAGCTTGCAGTTGATGCGCGACACCGGCATCGCCCTGCGCCGGGAAATGCTCGAGCGAGGGGCGAACGACAAGCAGATCAAGGCGTCCGTCCGAGCCGGCCTGTTGCACCGGATCCGACGAGGCGCCTACACCACGACGGACCAGTGGGCGGAGGCGTCGGCGACCGAGCGGCACCGCCTCCGATGCGTGGCGGCGCTGCGGGTGATGCCCGGCCGGGTGGCGCTCACGCACGCGTCGGCACTGATCGCCCACGGCATCGACGTCTGGGGCGCAGACCTGTCCGTCGTTCACGTGACCCGGCTGGACGGAGCCAATGGGCGCACGTGTGCCGGCATCCGGCATCACGAAGGCACGATCGAGGAGGGAGACGTGGACCTGACGGCGTCCGGCCTGTTGGCGACAACACCCATCCGAGCGGTGATCGAGCACTCCTCCGTGTCGTCGGTCGTGTCGGGCCTGGTGTCGGCCGATCACGCCCTCAACAAAGGACATTTCAACGTCGACAATCTGCACGTCTACCACGAGCGCGTGCTGCACTGGCCCGGCATGCGGCAGATGCAGCTCGTCGTGCGGCTGGCTGACGGACGCTCGGAGTCACCAGGGGAGACGCGCACGCGACACCTGTGCTGGCGAGGTGGATTGCCCGCGCCGCAGCTGCAGTACGAGGTGTTCGATGCGCACGGACGGCTCGTCGGTCGTACCGACTTCGCCTGGCCGGCCTACGGCCTCCTCGGCGAGTTCGACGGCCGAGGCAAGTACCTCCGAAGCTTCAAACCGGGTCAGTCGGTGACTGACGTCGTGCTGGCCGAGAAGGCGCGCGAGGACCGGATCCGTGAGATCACACGCTGGACGTTCGTCCGGATCACCTGGCCTGAGCTCGCGCGCTACGCGGAGACCGCCGAGCGGATCCGGCGACAGCTGCTCCGCGCGGCCTGAGGTCGCCGAACTTCCCTAGCCGATCGGCCCCTTCCCCAGCGTTGCAGCGCTAGGGAAGCGGGCG
>Ga0207643_10001582_pt1 | contig 12891 bp, 11 predicted proteins | sample KBSMisM62_FD_184313 | JGI IMG/M metagenome (GOLD analysis project Ga0207643, IMG submission 184313) | Miscanthus rhizosphere microbial communities from Kellogg Biological Station, Michigan, USA - KBS Miscanthus M6-2 (SPAdes) (version 2) | ecosystem: Host-associated > Plants > Roots >...
TGACGGGACCAGCGTTCTATGCGACGTGGGAAGGCGAGAACCTCAACGCGTTGTTCGAGCGGATCCGCATGTCGATGCCGCAGGACAACCCGGGCTCTCTGTCGCGCACGCAGAACGCGGACATCGTCGCGCACATGCTGCACGTTGGCGGATATCCAGCGGGGAGTGCGCCGCTCGAGGGTCAGGCCGGGGCGCTGACTGGAATCAAAGTACTCACATACAAACCGTAGGCGGGAACAGATCGCGTCAAATTCCAACTCCCAAGCTCCAACTTCCAAAATGACCGCTCTTGGAAGTTGGATCTTGGAAGTTGGGAGTTGACAGAAAGACACCATATGTCACGAAGGCTGCGGATTGGTTCGCTGATAATTGCTGTCGCCGTCGCCTGTTGGACGACGGCATCGGTGCACGGTCAGACTGGTGCGCTGAAGGGTGAGTGGCGGACATACGGCGGCGACCTCGGGCACACGCGCTACGCGCCGCTCGATCAGATCAACGCCGGCAACTTCAGCAAGCTTGAAGTCGCGTGGCGCTTCAAGACCGACAACCTCGGCCCGCGCCTCGAATTCAATCTCCAGTCGACGCCGCTCGTTGTGGGGAACCGCCTCTTTTCAACTGGCGGCACGCGGCGCGCGGTGGTCTCGCTCGATGCCGCGACCGGTGAACTGCTGTGGGTGCACAGCGAAGACGAGGGTGCACGCGGGGCGGCCGGACCGCGTCAGCTTTCGGGACGCGGGCTTTCGTACTGGACCGACGGCAAAGAGGAACGCATCCTCTACGTGACGCAAGGCTACCGGCTGGTTGCGCTCGACGCGAAGACCGGCAATCGCGTGCCCTCATTTGCCAGCAACGGCATCCTCGATCTCAAGGCCGATCTCGATCGCAGCATTGATCTCACCACCGGTTCAGTCGGACTCCATGCGACACCCGTCGTTGCCGGCGACATCGTCCTGGTCGGCGCCGCCTTCGAGACCGGTGCGAATCCGAAGAGCAAGAGCAACATCAAAGGCGCCGTTCGCGCGTTCGATGTGAGAACCGGCAAGCGCCTCTGGATGTTCAAGACCATTCCCGAGCCCGGCGAGGTTGGCGCCGAGACGTGGGAAGACGACTCGTGGGCGTACACCGGCAACACCGGAGTGTGGGCGCAGATCTCGGTGGACCTCGAGCTCGGGATGGCGTACCTCCCGGTCGAGATGCCGACACACGACTACTACGGGGGCGCGCGCCCGGGGAACGGACTCTTCGGCGAGACGCTCGTCGCCGTCGATCTGAAAACCGGTCAGCGCAAGTGGCACTACCAGCTCGTGCACCACGGCATCTGGGACATGGACATCCCGTGCGCCCCGATCCTCGCGGACATCACCGTCAACGGGAAAACGATCAAGGCGGTCGCGCAGCCGACGAAGCAGGCGTTTCTGTATGTCTTCGACCGTGTGACTGGCCAGCCGATCTGGCCTATCGAAGAGAAGCCCGTGCCGCAGGGCGATACGCCCGGTGAGAAGTATTCGAAGACGCAGCCGATTCCGAGCAAACCCGTGGCCTATAACCGGCAGGGGCTGGCCGTCGACGATCTGATCGACTTCACGCCGGCTCTCCGTGCGGAGGCAGTGAAGGCAATCGAGCAGTACAAGATCGGACCGGTGTTCACTCCGCCAGTGGTGAGCAAGGCAGACGGCCCGATCGCGACGCTGCAGATGGCGAGTCAGGGTGCGGCGACCAACTGGCCCGGCGGCGCGTACGACCCGGAGACCCACATTCTCTACGTCCACTCGCAGAGCGCGGTTGCGACGCTCGGTCTCGTGCCGCCCCCTCCTGGCGCCGCGCCCGATGTTCGCTATCACCAGGGCACCGTCCTCGCTGGTGCGCGCCGTTCCGGTGGCTCGGGTTCGGCCAGCGCCGCGGAAGGCGGAGCGGTTACGGCGTTGACGATTCAAGGTCTGCCTCTCGTGAAGCCGCCGTACGGTCAGCTCAATGCGATCAGTCTCGACACCGGCGACATCCTCTGGCAGGTACCCCACGGTGAGACACCGGACACCATCAAGAATCACCCAGCGCTCAAAGGGCTGAACATCCCGCGCACCGGGCGGCCGGGCAATGTCGGCACGCTCGTCACGAAGACGCTCGTCATCTCTGGCGAGCCGGGCTTCGGGATCACGTCAACCGGTCAGCGTGGAGCGATGCTGCGCGCGTACGACAAGAAGACTGGCGCTGAAGTCGGCGCCGTGTACATGCCTGCGCCGCAGACCGGATCGCCGATGACCTACATGCTCAACGGCCGGCAGTACCTCATGGTTGCCATCAGTGGTGGCAGCTACAGTGGCGAGTTGCTCGCGTTGAAGCTGCCGCAGTAGTGCGGGGTCAGACCCCTTCACGGGTTTTCACATGTGAAGGGGTCTGACCCCGCACGCACAGTTCTAGGGTCGAACGACGATTTCTGCCTTCGGGATCGTCCGCCGCGCCCGCGCGTTCGCGCACAAGCGAAACACATACACTGAGTTACCAAGCCGACGACTTGCGGCAGCCGATTTGCTCCGTCTCTGGGCGGAGACTTATCGATGCGACAAGCTGTGTGCTCGTTGATCGCGCTTGGGGCACTCTCGATTCCGGGGCGAGCCGACGCCCAGACGCCGGTCAGCGTGGATGCGCGCGTCGGAAACTTCCACGTCGCAGTGGCGAACTACTACCACGTGCCCGAGCGCGAGGTGGTTGTGATCCGCGAGCGGCGCATCCGCGAGGAGGAACTGCCCGTTGTGCTCTTCATCGCCCAGCACGCGCGGGTGATGCCGGCGACCATTGTGGACATGCGGATGCGCGGGCTCTCGTGGTGGGACATCTCGGTCCGCTACGGTATCGGTCCCGAGGTCTATTACGTGCCCGTCGCTGTCACTCCCGGGCCTCCGTACGGCAAGGCCTGGGGTCACTACAAGAAGAAGCCTCGCAAGCAGTGGAAAACGATCGTTCTTGCCGATGACGATGTCGTGAATCTTGTTCACGTGCGATTCATCTCTGACTACTACCGCATTCCGCCGGAGCGAGTGTTCGAAGTCCGCGGTCATCACCCTGACATCGTCGCCGTCAACTACGAGGTGTCCAGGAGCCAGTCGCGACATCACGATGACAACGATGATCAGGGCGAGGACCACGGAAACCACGGCAAGGGCAAGAACGGGCACAAGTAGTCGCGCACGACCTCTCAACGGCCGAGCGCCGGGTGGCGCTCGGCTTCCTCCCATGTCAGAATCTGCCCGCGTTCTTTCCCCGAACTGCGAGGTAGACCATGAATCGCCGGCACATCAGATCGGCCGTTGCGTCCCTTCTTGTCGCAAGCGTGTGCACCCTCACACTCGTCCATCTCACTGCGCAGTCTCGCAGAGGCACGACCTCGTACTCAGCACCGCGCACCGCGTGGGGTGATCCGGATATCCAGGGGTTCTGGTCTTACAACGACGATGTGAATACGCCGTTCGAGCGGCCAGGCGAGCTCAGTGGGAAGGTGGAGTTCGGCGACGAAGAGCTGGCCGCAGTGCTCGAGGAGCGTGCGCGACGCAACGTCGAACGCGCGCCGACGATCGGTGGCGAGACAGGCGCAGGTCCGACTCATTGGTATGAATTCTGGAATGCGAAGTCGACGCGGACGTCGAAGATCATCGACCCGCCGGATGGCCGCGTCCCGCCGTTGACCGCGGCCGCCCGCACACGAGCTGCGGCGCAAGCCGAGGCGCTGAAAGGACGCGGGCCCTCTGACTCCTGGACCGATCGCAGCCTTGGTGATCGATGCATCGTTTCGCGCGGCGGCTGGCCGCACGTCATTGTCAATGCCGGCAGCTACGGCAACATCGTGCGCATCGTTCAAAGCCCCGGGTTCGTCGTCATCACGCACGAGATGATTCACGAGACGCGGATCATTCCAGTGGACGGTCGCCCGCACGTCAGCCAGGGCATCCGGCAGTATGTGGGAGATTCGCGCGGTCACTGGGAAGGCGACACGCTGGTGGTCGAGGTGACGAACTTCTCGGACAAGACCGACTTCAGAGGGTCGCGCGAGACGCTGCGTCTCGTCGAGCGCTTCTCGCGCGTCGATGCCAATTCGATCAACTACACCGTCACCATCGACGATTCTTCGACGTTCACGAAGCCGTGGACGATTGGCGTCCCTCTGCAGAGCGACAACGAGCAGACTGAGATTTTCGAATACGCCTGTCACGAGGGAAACTACGCGATGAGAAACATCCTCAGCGGCGCCCGCGCCGACGAGCAGGCTGCGGCAACAGGGAGAAAGTAGAGCCATGGATCCTATCAGCGTGGCACAGGGTTACTTCGATGGCTGGAATCATCGCGACCCGGCGGCAGTGCTGGCGACGATGGCGTCGAATGGCACGTACACCGATCCGACCACTGGGGGCGCACTCAGCGGTGACGCGTTTGCCGGCTACATGAAGGGGTTGTTCTCCGCTTTTCCCGATGTGGCGTTCGAGATCGCAAGCATCGGCCTGGCGGCTCCGGATCTCGTTGCCGCACAGTGGATCATGCGCGGCACGAACACCGGATCGATGATGGGGTTGCCACCCACTGGCAAACGAGTCGAGATCAAGGGCGCTGACTTCATTCGCGTGACAGGCGACAAGATTCGCTCCGTGGACGGTTACTTCGACTCCAGTGAGACGCCAAAGCAGCTCGGGCTGCAGGTCATCGTTCAACCGACGTCGGTCGGCCCCTTCCAGTTCGGTGTGGCGGCTCGCGTCGCAACCAACAGCAACACCAAGCCTGGAGCGTTCAGCATCACGGCGATCACCCCGCACGACACCGCAGAAGAAAATCGCATTCGCGAGTTCAGTCGCCAGGTCGCAGGCGAGATGCTGTCGATGAAAGGGTTCATCGGCTGGGTTGGTGTGACGATCGCCAATCGCATGCTGACGATCTCGGCGTGGGAGAACGCGCGCGATCCGGAGCAGTTGATGGATCGCAGCAAACACCCGGAAGCGATGAAGAGGTTCTTCGCTGGTGAGCTCGGCGGGAGCGCCTTCACCGCGGTCTTTACGCCAGACCGGATCAACACGATGTGGGTGCGCTGCTCTTCGTGTCAGAAGATTGCCGACCATGCGGCGCGTCAGGGCACCTGTCAATGTGGCGCAGCGCTTCCGGCGCCGATGGCCTACTGGTAACGACGCGGTTCCGCGCGCGATCTCACGTTGGGAATCGCTCCACGCGCTGAGGTCGCGTGCGTGCGTCAGCGATGACTCTGATCGCCAGCGTCGTCGTTACGGCTGTTGCGGTCCATCCGGAACATCACGACGAAGACCGCGATGCATCCCAGGGTACTCAGGACGGCGAATGTCTCGAACACAGTTTGCTCCCCACGATCGATTGATTTGAACAGAAACTAATTCTCTGTACTATCGCAACCCACCGGCATATTTGTCAATTTTGCAGTGTTACCCGGACTAACACGCGCCGAGGGATGCAGATCGGATCAGGTGCAAGAAGGGGCATCCGTTGGGACTGAGGCGCAGCGAGGCTCGGCGGCTCAGAGGGACAGGGGATGGCCTCTGCGCCTCCGTGCCTCGGTGTCGTCAGCACAGAGAGATGCGGACCCCGTGCTGGGGGCGACGAAGCGATTACTTGTGTTCGATGATGGTTTGTCCCTCCGTTGGTGATTCCCAGATGTTCGAGAGCCGGTATTGATTCTCGCGACGCTCGAACTGCAGCGCGGGCTTGCTCGGGCCCTGCCCGCCGGCCTCGTGAGTCACGAAGATCGCCGTCTGCGATGTATTCATGCCTCGAATGGTCCAGACTGTCGGGCCGGCAAGCGAGTCCTGCTCGATTTGATAGCGCCCCGCCGGAAATGTCTCGTGGTTGACGATGAACGAGAACGGCACGTTCACTTCCAGGTTCGCGGCTCGCGCCGTGCCCGAGGCGAGCAGGAAGGCCGCTCCCAGCATCGCCGACTTCAACATCACTGACCGCATGATGAACCTCCATGACCGGGATTCGGGATTCGGGATTCGGGATCCGGACTCGGGACTCGAATCCGGACTCGAAATCCGGATGTCTATAGATGGAGACGTGAAACGGGATAAGGAGGATGTGAAACGCGGATTAATTGCGTGTCAGGATCGGTAGGAATGTGTGAAGGCCGGTAGCGCCACCCGGAAGGTCGAGCCTTTCTCCGGCGTACTCTCGACGCTGACGGTGCCGTGATGGCGATCGACGATCCACTTCACCAGGCTCAGCCCAAGGCCGGCGCCGCCCGATGGGGACGAACGCGACGGATCGGCCTGATAGAACCGCTCGAACACGTGCGCAACGACGTCCGGTGTCATCCCGATGCCGGTGTCAGCCACTTCGAGACAGGCGCGCTCACCGTGTCGTGACACGCGGACGATGACGCAGCCGCCCTCGCGCGTGAACTTCATCGCGTTGTCGATCAAATTGAGGACGAGCCGTTCCAGCCAGCCGGCGTCACCGAGCGCTACAATGGCGGACGCTGGCTCGCAGCGCAGCGCAATCGTGCGCGCGTTGGCCACCGGCTCGAGCGTTTCGACCAGCGAGCTGGCCAGCTCGCCGAGATCGACGGCGCCAAACGACAACGGAATCTGACCCGATTCCGCGCGCGCCAGCGTCAGCACGTGCTCGATGAGTCGCGTCAGCCGATCGATGTCTTCGATCTGGCTCGCGAGCGACTGCTGAAGATCGACGTCGCGCGTGGCGCGTAACGCCAGCTCGATCTCGCCGCGCAGAGCGGCAAGCGGCGTTCTCAACTCGTGGGCGAGCGCTGTGCTGAACTGTCGCATCTCACCAATCGACCGTTCGAGCCGGCCGAGCGTCTCGTTGAAGGCCAGCGTCATGTCTTCGAGTTCGTCCTTCACGCCACGAGTCGGAAGCCGGCGTCCCAGCGTGGCGATGTCGATGTCGCGCGCGGCGAAGGCGGCGCGCGTCAACGGAGCGAGGGCAAAGCCGGACAGCCACCAGGCGCCGGCAGCAGCCAGCAGGAGCGAGAGCGGCGTGAGCACGAGCAGCAGATCGCGATAGCGGCTGAGCGCGGCGTCGAGCGCGCGAAGCGATACGCCAACCTGCAGCAGGTACGTCCGCCCGCCCGGTCCCGCGATCGGGCTGTTGACGATGCGCAGACGGCCGTACGGCGTGGTGATGTCAGAGGGTTGAGACGTGGCGAGGAGCAGCACGATCTCACCGCGGGTCAGCGAGAGACCGAGTGGGGCGATGTCGGGAGACTGCACCAGCAGCCGGCCGGTCGCGCTGTCGTAGACCTGGTAGTAGCGCGTCGCTTCGTGCACGAACGACGCCTGGTCGCTGTCGTTCATGTTGTATTCGACCGTGGGTGCGTCACCGTCGAATCGCAGATACCCGTGCAGCCCGTCGGTCAGTTCCGTCAGCCTGGTCGTGACATCTTCGTCGAGCCAGCGCGCGAGCACGTTGTACGACACCACGCTCAGGCCGCCAAGCAGCAAACCGGAGACGATCGTGGCGATGACAGCGAGGCGTGCGCGAAGAGTGAGCGTCACGGGGCGGAGTCGGTCAGCATATATCCGACGCCGCGAACGGTGTGAATGAGTTGGACGGGGAAGCCCCGGTCAACCTTGTTGCGCAGGGAGTTGATGTGCACTTCGACGACGTTGCTGATGCTGTCGAAGTGGATGTCCCAGACGTGCTCGATGATCAGGGATCGCGTGAGCGGGCGATCGCTGTTGCGCATCAGGAACTCGAGCAGTGAGTATTCCTTCGGCTTCAGGTCGATCGCTGCGCCCGCGCGTCGAACCGTTCGCCTGATCGTGTCCATCTCCAGGTCGGCGACGCGCAACACGCTCTCACGCGGTGTGCCGCGACGCAGCAGCGCGCGCAGTCGTGCCGACAGCTCCGCGAGCGCGAACGGCTTGGCCATGTAGTCGTCGGCGCCCGCATCGAGCCCGGCGACGCGTTCGTCGAGCGAGTTCTTCGCGGTCAGCATGATCACCGGCAATGACGGCTTTCGCGACCGGATGTCGCGCAGCACCTGGAACCCCGAGCGCCCGGGCAGCATCAGATCGAGCACGACCGCGTCGTAGTCCACGGCCCGCGCCTGCTCCCCAGCCGCGTTGCCGTGATTCAACACATCGACGGCGTAGCCTTCCTGCTCGAGGCCCGTCTGGATGAAACTGGCGACCTTCCCATCGTCTTCAATCACCAGGATGCGCACGTGACCTCCCCACCTTTGACCTCCACCATACAGGGAGCGTGGAGGCACAACAAGGTCTGGAAGGCGTCATTAACAAGACTTAATTAACTCTTCATGATTCCCTCAGGTCGGTGCAGTGGAATGGGTGCTGTGCGGCGAAGCGTGGCCGCGAAATGAAGGGAGACTCTGATGCGCTACACACTCACCGCGTTGATGCTCGTTGGAATGCTGGCCACGTCCGGCCTTGCCATCGCCCAGACCACGAAATCGTCTTCGAAGCCCGCGGCCGCGAAACCGGCGAGCACGGCAACACATTCGGTTCAGGGTGTCGTGAAGTCGGTCGACGCGTCCTCGCTCGTCATTACCAAGTCCGGGAAGAAGGGCAGCGACATGACGTTCAAGCTCGACTCGGCAACCCAGAAGGACGGCTCGATCGCAACCGGCTCGGCAGTCTCGGTCCGCTATCGGATGGAAGGCAGCTCGATGGTGGCGACGGCTGTGAACGCCGAAGCACCGAAGCCGGCGAAGACCGCAAAGAAGTAGGCCGACGTCGAACTCCCAACTCCCAACTGTCCAATTCCCAAACGTTCTTTTGGGAGTTGGAGGTTGGAGATTGGGAGTTGTTGTGAGGTGACGCGTGCGGAGACTGTGCACCGCATGGGCGATTGTCCTGGGCTGCTGGCCGGTCCCTTGCGCCGAGCTTGCCTCCGCACAGAGAACGGACCTTGTGCCTGTTCGCGGCCACGTGCAATCAGTCCACCTGTACGGCGTGACCAACGCTCGACCGGTCATTGTGTCGAGCGGTGATGGCGGCTGGATTCACCTCGGACCGCATGTTGCGCAGCTGCTCGCGGCGCACGGGTGCTTCGTCGTCGGGTTCGATGTCAAGGCGTATCTCACGAGCTTTACCACCGCGTCGACGACGTTGCAGGCCGCCGACGAGCCCCCGGATCTGAAAACCATCTCCGACTACGCCAACCAGTACTCGCTTTCGAAGCCGATTCTCATTGGGATCTCCGAAGGCGCAGGGCTCTCGGTGCTCGCTGCGGCGGATTCGATCACACAACGATCGATTGCGGGCGTGATCGGCATCGGTCTACCGGATCGGAACGAGCTCGGATGGCGGTGGCGGGATTCGCTGATCTACCTGACTCACGGCATCCCGAACGAGCCCACGTTCAGCGCAGCGTCGTTCATCGGCAAGGTGTCGCCGTTGCCGCTGGCGCTGGTGCACTCGACGCACGACGAGTTCGCGCCGCTCGCCGATGCGCAGCGGATGATCGGACTCGGTGGCGACCCGAAGCGGCTCTGGGTGGTCGATGCCTCCGATCACCGATTCAGCGACAACCTCTCCGACTTCGATCAGAGCCTGCTCGCCGCACTCGCCTGGGTTACGCAGCACACGCCACGGTAGGGTGATGAACGGTCGCGCGCAACGTGCGCTCTCGTCAGTCGTTGGGCTGGCGCTCTTTCTCGCCGCGCTTGTCGTTCTCTGGCACCAGCTGTCGGAAGTGACGTGGCGCGCGCTGCTGGCGGACGTGGCGGCGACCCCGCCGAAAGCGCTGCTGCTCGCGCTCCTTCTGACGTCGCTCAGTTACATCACGCTCAGTGGATACGACTTCGTGGCGATGGCCTACATCCGCAAGAGCCTGCCTCGTGCGCACGTCGGATGGGTGTCGTTTCTCGCGTACGCGGTGGCCAACAATGTGGGCTTTGCGGCGCTGTCCGGCGCGTCCGTCCGCTACCGGTTCTACACGCGCTGGGGACTGACCGCCGAGGATCTGTCGCTCGTCGTTCTCTCGAATTCGGTCGCCTGCTGGTTGGGGCTGCTACTGCTGGGTGGTGTCAGCCTCGTGTCAGCCCCAAACGCGGTGGCCACGCTGCCGTGGCCCCGGTGGACGGTGCCAGTTGGCTGGCTGTTCATCGGGGTCGCGGTTGCGTATGTGCTTCTCGTCGCGATCTGGCGCGCGCCTGTTCGCGTCCGAGGCTTCTCCGTCCCCTCGCCGCGCGTGCGACTGGCGCTCGCGCAGCTCACGGTATCCGCCGTCGATTGGACGCTGGCGGCTGGGGTGCTCTACGTCCTCCTTCCGCCGAGCCCTGCGACCTTCCTCAACGTGCTTGCGGCGTTTCTCCTGGCGCAGCTTCTTGGTCTTGCCAGTCATATTCCCGGTGGTATCGGCGTCTTCGAAGGGCTCATCGTCTTCGGGCTCTCGCCGTTCCTGACCCCCTCTCAGCTCGTGCCGGCGCTCGTCGTCTACCGCGCGGTCTACTACGTGCTACCGCTGTCGGTGGCATTAGTTGGCCTGGTGGTCGATGAAGCGCTGCTGCGCCGTCACCACGCCATGCGATTTGCGGCGTCGGTCGGTCGCATCACGGAGCGGATGACGCCGCAGATGCTGGCCACGTTCACGTTTGTTGCGGGCGTGGTGTTGCTGTTCTCCGGCGCCACACCCGCCGAGGCCGATCGACTGCGTTGGCTCGATCGCCTGCTGCCGCTCGGCGTGATCGAGGCCTCGCACGTGACGGGCAGCATTGCGGGGGCCGTGCTGCTGCTGTTGTCCCAGGGGCTTGCCCGCCGGCTTGATGCCGCCTACTACCTGACGATGATCACGGTGATCGCGGGCGTGGTGGCTTCGCTGCTGAAGGGTTTCAACTACGAGGAGGCGCTGCTCCTCATCGCGCTGACCGCCGTGTTGCGTGTGTCGAGGCCGGCCTTCAACCGGCGGGCGGCGTTCTTTGCGACCAGATTCTCGACGCCGTGGATTTCGGCAGTCGTCGCGGCGCTCGTCGCGTCGGTGTGGCTTGGGCTGTTTGCGTTCAAGCACGTCGAGTACTCCAACGAGCTCTGGTGGCAGTTCGAGCTCGAAGGCAACGCCTCGCGGTTCCTCCGTGGATCGATCGGTGCGGCAACGGCCGTCCTGCTCTTCGCTGTCGCGCGGCTGGTCGGCCACGCACCACACGAAGTGGAGCCGCCATCCAAACAGGATCTCGAGGACGCCGGCCGCATCATCGCCGCGCAGGACTCGACGCTCCCGTATCTCGTCTACCTCGAAGACAAGGCGCTGCTCTTCGACGATCGTCGCGAGGCGTTCATCATGTACGGCGTCCAGGGACGGACGTGGGTGGCGCTCGGTGACCCTGTTGGACGGCCCGCGCTGGTGCCTGACCTCATACGGCTGTTCATCGCTCGCTGCGACGACTACGGTGGCACGCCGGTGTTCTACGAAGTCGGAACGAAGTACCTGCATCACTACGCCGATTTCGGGCTGACCTTCGTGAAGGTCGGTGAAGAAGCGAGGGTCGATCTCGAACAATTCACGCTCGACGGCCCACGTGGGGCACGCTTTCGACAACTCGTGCGGCGACTGGAAAAAGACGGCGGCATCTTTCGTGTCCTGCCCACGGCTGAAGTCCGCCGACGTATCGACGAACTGCGTGCGGTCTCCGACGACTGGCTGCGCACGCGCTCGGTGGCCGAGAAGGGCTTCTCGCTTGGCTGCTTCGAACCGGACTACGTTGCCCGCTTCCCGGCCGCCATCGTCGAGTGCGGACGGCGCATCGAGGCGTTCGCCACACTCTGGCCCGGGTTGATGGGGCAGGAGGTGTCAACGGATCTCATGCGCCATCATCGCGACGCGCCGAAGAGCGTGATGGAAGCGCTCTTCACGCACCTGATGATCTGGGGCAGGGCAGAAGGCTATCGCTGGTTCGTGATGGGGATGGCGCCGATGTCGGGATTCGAGTCGACGCCGATTGCGCCGCTGTGGGCTCGTGCCGGGCGCCTGTTGTACGAACACGGCACACCGCTCTACAACTTTCAGGGTCTGCGCGCGTTCAAGAACAAATTCGATCCGGTGTGGGAGTCGAGGTATCTCGTGTACCCAGGCGGGCTCGCGCTGCTGCGCATCGCAGCCGACGTATCCGCGCTGGTCTCGGGCGGCTATCGGCGGATCTTCGCGAAGTGAGACTCACAGTCCATCGAGCAGCGCGCGCAACTCGGTCGTGAGTCGCGCAACGCTTTCCTCGACTTCTGCGCGCGTGGTCTCGGCCTGAGAGAGGTCTCCGCTCTTTCCCACCTGCTCGAGCCGCCGTATGCCTTCAAACGCCTGCCCCTGAGAGAACAGCCCGACGGACCCTTTGAGTGAGTGCGCAATCGCGGCGACCTCGGTGCCGTTGCCCGCCTGAATCGCCTGTTTCAGACGCGCGAGCGTCGCAGGCGCATCCTCGAGGAACACCTCGACGACGTGTTTGAGGAGGTCCGCGCGTCCGCCAAAACCCTCGAGCAGCACATCACGATCGATCTTGTCGGGTGGGAGCTGCGTCGCCGCAACGGAGGGTCCCCGCTGTTGCGTGACGACCGAGTCGATTGCCGCGAACAGATCCTCCGATCTCAGGGGCTTCGGCACATAGGCATCCATCCCCGCCGCCAGACACTGTTCGCGGTCGCCGGCCATCGCGCGTGCCGTCAGCGCCACGATGGGCACGTGCCCTCCGGCCGTTCGTTCGTGGTCGCTCGTCGCTACGAGTCCGATTATCTTCATGGGCGCCACCGAGTCGCCGAATTCGCAGAACCGCTGAAAGGTGCCTCGTCTGCCGCATCGCTCGTCGGCCGCTCATCAGCATCCGCGCCATTCGTGTTCTTCGATCTCGAAACGACGGGGCTGAATGGTGGCGCCGGCACTCATGCGTTTCTCGTCGGCTGCGGCTGGTTCGACGCCGAC
>Ga0207643_10001584_pt1 | contig 12883 bp, 13 predicted proteins | sample KBSMisM62_FD_184313 | JGI IMG/M metagenome (GOLD analysis project Ga0207643, IMG submission 184313) | Miscanthus rhizosphere microbial communities from Kellogg Biological Station, Michigan, USA - KBS Miscanthus M6-2 (SPAdes) (version 2) | ecosystem: Host-associated > Plants > Roots >...
TCCTGCAAACATGCGCAACGTGACGAGCTGATCGTCGGAAGTGAAGAAGCGTTTCCGTATTCGCTCGAGATCCTGCGGCCATTGTCTGTCCCATTCTCCGGTCTGAGGCGCGCCCGATGCGTGGACTCCGCGAATGCCGGAATCGAACAGGGCCTGGATCGCGGCGTCGGAATGGGCGGAGGAGCGGGAATTGTGCGAATTGTCGATGATGCACGTGATGCCCGCATCGATGCATCCGAGCGCCGTGATCAGATTGCCGACATACATGTCGTGTGGACGGTAATAACGCGCGAATCCCTGATGCGTGGCAGCCATGTACGCCGTGATAGCGCCGTTCGGGATGATGCGCCGCAGCTGGCCCTCCCATGAATGGCGGTGGGCGTCGACGAAACCTGGAATGATGATCGTGTTTGCGGCGTCGATCACCTGGGCTTGCGCGGGTGTCCTCAACTCGGCGGACACGGACGTGATCTTCTTTCCCTCGATCAGGACGTCGCCTTTCACGAAGTCGCCAACTTTCGGGTCCATGCTGACCACGGTGCCGCCCTTCAGAAGGATCCGCTGGTTTGGCGAGACGCCTTGCCGCCAGGCGCGATCCAACGTTCCAGCGTCGTCGACATCGCGTGCGTCCGGCTAGCACCCGCGCGCCCGCCACGCAAAGACGGGCCGCGACCGTCAGCGCCGCGTGGCGCGGACCGCGTCTGCGAGGCGCGCGACGCCGGTCGCGATCGTCCGTACCGAGAGCGCGCCGTACCCGAGCAGCAACCCGAGCGTCGCCAGGCCATAGGACCGATGCCCAAACCGAGATGGATGCCGCTGCCGCAGCTGCTCTCTGCGCAGGTGGTCAAGACCGTGCGGCGCCGGCGTCTGGTGCGTCATCGCCCAGCCGAACCACGCGAAGTCGAGGACCAGCACGAGGCCGCCGGCGCGCGCGATCGCCAGCACCGTGCTCTTCCGCGAGAGCGCCCGGCTCCGGACCGGGTGCGGTTGAGCGGGTCCGTGTTGGGCGATCGATCCCCGCTCGTGCGGGTGATGGTGCTCGAGGTCGCTCCGGCCGCCGCTCCAGGACCCGAGCCGGGCGACGAGCAGGCTCGCCCCCAGCCCGAACGCGATCAGGCCGGATGCCAGGCCGAGCCAGGGGTAGACGCGTTCGGGCGCGAAGACCTCGGTCAGCGTGAGCACCACGAAGCCGAGCGCGAGCACCGACGCCGTGTGCATCACGGCGACCGAGCCGCCCACGGCGACCGCGTGACGAGCCCGTCCGCCGGCGCCCACGAGGTACGCGGCCATCAGCGTCTTGCCGTGGCCGGGGCCGAGGGCGTGGAGGGCACCGAACCCGAAGGCCAGGAGCAACGCCACCAGCATGAACGGCCCGGTCCGGCCGACCAGACCGGCGAAGGCACCTCCGGTCACGTCGGGACGAACGCCGCTCACGGGCGCCTCGGTCGATGCGGCGGCGGGCGCGCTCGTCCCCGGATGGAACGACAGGGTCGCCTCGTGGACGTCGAGCGGGCTGGACAGCAGGTCCTGCGGGTATGAGAGGAGGGCGTTCGAGACGCTACGGGCGGGGACGCTCGAACCCGCCACGGCCGTCCCGTCGGCGCCGGCCGCCGTCACCTCGGCCCAACCGATCCGGTCGGCGAAGTTGGCATCGGCGAACCAGAGCTCGCCGACAGACGCGATGGGGCCCGCGAACGTCGCCTCGAGCCGCAGGATGTCGAGCCCACCCTGACCCGGTCGGAACCGCATCGACGACGAGACGACGTCGAGCGGGACAGGCCGGCCGTCCACCGTCAGGGTCAGGTTCGCGAGGAGCGTGGGCGCCGTGCGAGCGGCCCAGGCGGCGCGTTCGGCATCGGTGACCGTTCCGTCCGCGTCGGCGTCGATCTCCGGACGGACCTGGACGGTCGGGATCTCGGCCAGGTCGAGGACGTAGTCGATCCGCACCTCGTCCGGGGTGAGCTCGATCCCGGCGTAGCGGTTGACGGTGAAGTTCCCGAGCGGATGCGCGATCGCGGTGGCCGGCGCCGACAGCACAGCGGCGACCACGCCCGCGAGGACCAGCGCCCGCCTCATCGGTTGCCTCATCGGCCCGTCTCCAGCGTCGCCGGCCTCAGATCCGACAGGACGCGCGCGGCATCGGCGGCGTGCAGGATCGAGAAGTTCGGGTTCGTCGCGAGCGCCCGGGACAGGTACCGGCGGGCCCCGGCCTCGTCCCCGAGCTCGAGCCGGATCATCCCGGCGTGGTACAGGAACAGCGCGCTGCGCGTCCCCAGCGCGAGGGCGCGGTCCTCGAGCGACGCCGCCCGCGCGTACCGACCGTTCGCGTACAGCGCCCAAGCGTAGGCGTCGGCGACGTGGACGCTCTGTCGGCGCGCCCACTCTGCACGAGCCGCGGTGAGGGCGCCCGCGGGGTCGCCGTGGTCGGCGTCGAACAGCGCGAGCTCCAGATCCACGTTCACACCGTTGGCGGTCGCGAGCCGGTGCATCGCATCCACGACGGCCTCCTGCTGGTCGGCGAGGTCGGCCTGCCCCGTCACCCGGTACAGGTCGGCGAGCGCGACGACGAACTCGGCGGAGGGGTATCGCGCGACGACGTCCGTGTAGCGGGCGATCGCGAGCTCGTCATCGCCGCTCGCCCACGCGACCTTGGCGAGCCCGGCTAGGTTCGGCACGTACGACGGATCGAGGCCGAGCCCGCGCCGGTACCACTCGCGGGCCGACGCCACGTGGCCGGAACCGAACGCCAGCTCGCCGAGCTGGTACACGGACCAGGCAGAGTCCGAGGGCGTCCCGGCCGCGTCGAACGCCATCCGCATCGCGCGCTCGGCGCCGCGGACGTCACCCACGAGCTCGCGAGCGTAGGCGACCCGTGCGTACGAGGCGAGGTCGGGCCGGGTGTCCACCATCGTCTGGAAGGCATCGAACGCGCGGTCGTATCGGCCCAGCTCGACCAGCGCGTCCCCCATCACGCCGTAGGCGTCGGCCGAGTACGGATCGAGCGACGAGGCGTGCCGGCCCTGTTGGAGCGCGGACGAGAAGTCGTGTCGCGCCAGATCCAGGACCCCGAGCCCCAGCGTGCCCTCGACGTTGCCGTCCCCGTTGAGGCGGATCGATCGGGCGAGCACACCCTCGGCCTTCGGGTACCAGGACGGGTCGCCCGTGACCCTGGCCTGTGCCACGTACGCGAGCCCGAGGGAGGCGTAGCCGCGCCAATCTTGCGGCAGGGCCTTCAGGCGGTCCTGCAACGAGGCGATCGTCCCGTCCAGCGACCCCGCGGCGACCGCGGGGACCAGCAGCGTGGACGTGATCGCCGTCCGAGCGGGAACCTGCGGCGTCTCCCCGGGGGAGCGGACGAACGCGAGCGCCCCCGCCACGAGCAGCGCGACGACCATCGCCGCCGCCGCCGCCGCCTTGCCGATCGTCCTCATCTCGCGCTCCTCGCCGGTCGGGTGGTGCGGGGGCCCGGCCCAATGGTGGAGCTAGCCGGGCCCCCGCGGCGTTCGGTCAGTGCGGATCCGCATCCGAGCCCGAGTGCGGGTACGCGACGTACGGGAACCCCGTGTTGAACGGCACGTCGTTCGCCCTGACGCCGTCACCGATCGTGTCGGCGATCGCCTGGTGGTTCGGGAGGAGGACCCCCAGGACCACGCGCAGCGCCGAGTCGATGATGTCGTCGCTCAAACGGCGGCCGTTCGGGAATCCGGCGAGGTCGCCGCCCAGCACGCCGAGTGTCGAGCACGTGGAGCTGCACGGCGCCATCGACATGTTCAGACGCAGCTGCTCGCTCGGAGTGACGTTCGCCGGCAAGTTCAGGCTGGTCACCCCGGTGAGGAACACCTGGATCAGGTCGGCCCGCTGGATCCCGGGCGTGTCCGGGTCCGAGTCCGGGATCGCCGTGCCGTACACCGCATTCAATAGGTGCGGCAGCTCCGGGTCCTGCACGAGCGGCAGGGCCGCGCCGTCGGCCGAGGGCTTGGAGGAGTTGAAGTAGTCCTTCAGCCTCACCGGGATCACGACCTCGTTCACGAGCGGCATGCCCAGACGGGACACCTGGACGAACTTGCCCTCGCCCTTCTGCGACCCATCCTTAGCCTGGATCGTGGTGCTCCTGCGCGACGTGGTGCTCCAGATGCCGATGATCGGGTTCGCTTCCGCGTCTCCTGCCTTGGCGAGATCGGTCTTCGGGACCTGCAGGGCCAACGTGTTCACGTTGAAGCCCGCCAGCGTGTCGTCACCGACCTCCTTGAGGTTCGCCCCGTACAGCAGGTCGAACACGCGCAGGTCGACGAAGAATGCGTCGTCGGATTGGCCGGCCCACGTCTTGCCCGGCGCGGAGCCGAACTCGACCGTGGCGGCATCGAACAGGCCGGTGTTGTAGTTCGGCATCGAGGCGTCGCCCACGTTCGACGGCGCCGAGATCGCGTCGTTCACGAGCGTCTTCTGCTTGCCCGTGTCCCGGTTGACCCGGAGCAGGTCGTAGGTCTGGTAGAAGTTCAGATCCGGGTCGTTCAGGGACGTGACCGGGCCGGTGTTGTACAGGAACGTGTTCGGGTTGCGGTAGTGGTCCGCGAAGACCCACCGGTAGGTCAGGTCCGGCTTCGCGTCGTGGTCGTTGTCGATGTTGAGGTCGTAGCGAACGCCGTCCCCCCACGCGTAGAAGTTCGGGCCTCCGCCCGGCTCCTCGAATGGGATCCACGATGCGATCAGGGTGACGGTGTCCGGTCGATCCTGGCTCACGAACGCGTAGACGTCCGTGGTGTCGATCTGCGGATCGGCGGAGACGAGCGGTGCCTCACGGTGGCTCGAGGCGACACCCGTCAGAGGAGCCAGCGCGAACAGGCCGGCTACCACCGCGAGCGACGCCGCCGCCGCGAGCGCACGCGTACGGATGCGCTTGTCAGGCAAACGGATCTCCTCCTTCGATGGGATGTGGTTCCACGTGACCGCTGCGCTCCGCAGACCGGACCCTCCGGCCCTGCGGGTGGGTCACCTCCCCTCGCAGCTGCGGTCACGGGATGCTTCGCGGAGCCCCACCGGGCGGATCACCTCGAGAGGAAGACGCGTCAGTTCGCCGCTGCGCGATCGCGTCGCCGTACCGCGCGCAGGAACCCGAAGAACATGACGCAGATCCCGACGAGCAACGAGATCGAGAAGGGGACGGGGTACCCCAGCGCGGCGAACGCCGAACCGAACCCCGCGATGATCGTCGCGCCGAACGCGATCAGCAGCGTCCCCCAGAACCGGTCTCGGAGCTCGGGGCGGCCGCGCATGCGCCAGGCCGACCAGAGGGTCCCGCCGAGTAGGACGAGGTACGCCGGGATCGCGACGACCTGCGGGAGACGGTGCGCCGCGGTGCCGTCACCGAACACCTCCTTGCCCGAAGGCAGGTCCTCGGCGAGGGCCGCCGCGTGGATCTCGGCGGTCCGTACGACCGCGACGGTGTAGGCGGTGAGGAAGGCGAGCAGCACGTAGAGCGTCCAACGGACGCCGCGGCGATGGGCGAGCAGGTCGAGCTCGCCCGCCGCGAGGAACGGAACGTTCAGCACGGCGCCGAGCGCCCAGTAGACGCGGAACTCTCCCGAGGTCCAGCCGTTCGCGACGCCGAACGCGACCGCGATCGAGGCCCCCGCGTACATCAGCAGCGCGAGCGCCCAGATCAGCTCGTACGGTCGACGGCTCCCGACGTAGCGACGCACGAGCGCCGCCGCGAACGCCGCGGCCACGAGCGCGGCCGTGACGGGGAAGACCCACATGGCCCCGCAGCATAGCCGTGGCGGCGGAGACCGCTGCTAGCATCGCGGCGTGCCCGACGACCGACCGCCGATCATCTGCTCGACGATCTCGGTCTTCTCCAAGCCGATCGACGCCGCCTTTCCGTTGTTCGCCCGGACCGGGTTCGACGGGATCGAGCTGATGGTGACGAACGACCCGGACACGCAGGACACGACGCGGGTCCGGGCGCTCTCCGAGGACCACGCGCTCCCCGTCCTCGCGGTGCACGCGCCGTTCCTGCTGATGTCCCGCCGGGTGTGGGGCCGCGACCCTCTCGGGAAGATCGACCGGGCGATCGAGCTCGCGCTCGGCGTCGGGGCGCCGCTCGTCGTCGTGCACCCGCCCTACCGATGGCAATCGGCCTACCGCCGCTGGCTGGACGAAGCGCTCCCGAGCCTGGCCGCCGAGCGAGGCGTCCGTGTAGCCGTCGAGAACATGTTCCCCCTGCGGGTGCGCGGTCGCAGCGTGGCACGGCTCCACGCGCACCAGTCCCTGGAGGACCTCGACGGGTTCCCGGACGTCACCCTGGACACGAGCCACCTGGCGGTCTCGGGCCTGGATCCTGTCGATGCCGTCGCAAGGCTCGGTGACCGGCTCGCCCACGTCCACCTTTCGAACAACGCGGGCAAGGGCTGGGACTCGCACCTGCCCCTGGACGAGGGCGTCCTTGACCTCGGCCCGTTCCTCGAGGCGCTCGCGGGACGCAGGTTCCGCGGGGCGATCTCGCTCGAGATCGACCTGCGCAGCCACCTCGACGACGACCAGGCCTTGCGCCGCATCCTGTCCCGCAACCGCGAGCTCTGCGAGGCGGGGCTCACGCTCCCCGCCTGATCCGACGCGGTCGAAGCCTGAGTAGCCGCTCCGCCCGGTACGACTGCTAGCCTCCCGCGATGCGCCGCTTCACGTTCATCACGATCGTCGTGCTGTTCGGGTTGCTGATCGGCGCGGCCGTCTACCAGATCGTGCTCGCGAACCGCGACCGGGCTCCGTTCCCGGGCCCCGTCGAGGGCACGCAGCTCCCCAGCCTCACCCCCCTCCCCCTGAGCCTCGCGGCGGCGCGAACTGCGTGAGGTAGGTCTCGATCAGCCGCTGGATCTCCTCGCCGTGCGATCCCGTCAACAGGTCGGTGCCGTGGTCGTCGGCCGGAGAGATCTCGACACGCTTGGGCGGTGGCGCGATCTCGTCCAGTTCCTGCGCCGACGCAGCGGCCGGAGCATCCCCGAGACCGGCGATGAACAGCTTGTTCGCATCGACGCGCTGAAGCAGCGCGGCGTCCGCGTTCAGACCTTCGATCGAGACCGGGGCCGACAGGGTGATCACCGCCGCCACGTCCGTCCCCTCCTGACCGGCCGCGATGAGCGACGCCGTGCCCCCCATGCTCGCGCCCACCAGCGCGACGGTCGTCGCCCCCTGGGACCGGATGAAATCCACCGCCCCGAGGACGTCCTGCCAGATCGCGGCGATCTGGAGCTCTCCCTGCGAGCAGCCGCCCTCGCCGCCCGGGCAGTACCCCCGGAAGTCGTACGTGAGGACGAGGTACCCCTGGTCGGCCAGACGGTTCGCGAACGCGAACCACGAACGCTGATCGGCGGGTTGCATGTGCGACAGCACCACGCCGGTCGAACCATCGCCGAACAGACGGCCCTCCAAGGTGACGCCGTCGCGCGACTCGAACGTGACCGGATGCGAACCCGACAGGTCCGGCGGCGGCGGCTCGCCACACGAGACGAGCGCGGCCGCAACCAGCAGCAGGATCGCGATCGGACGGGCCCCGAACGGGACCGCCACGCGCACCGATCGGGCTCCTAGCGGCCCTGTTGACGGCGCTGCCAGCGGGTCTTCTTCAGCAGCTTCTTGTGCTTCTTCTTCCGCATCTTCTTGCGGCGTTTCTTGACCAACGAAGGCACGCAGCGATCTCCTATTCCGATCCGAACAGGTTCCGGAGGTCCACGCGCTTGGCGCGGAAGGACGCATCCAGACGGACGGACCCCAGTCTAAGCGCCTTGGGGCCCTCTGCCACCGGCGAGATCAGCCTGAGCACGCCCTCGTCCTGCGCATGCTCGAGGTAGCCGATGCCCGGGTAGCCGCCGGCGCCGTCGGACAGCCCGACCAGGAGCCGGTCGAGGTCGCCGGGTTCGAACAGCGGTGGCAGCGCCGGCATGAACACCGTGGGCTTGACCCGGAAGCGGTGGAGCTCGCCGGAGAAGTATCGGCGCATCGAACGCTCGCGCTTCTCGGCCCGAAGGTCGACCGTTGTCGGGACCACCTTCGGATGGACGCCGAGGGGCACGACCTCGGTCGCGAAGAAACGCTGGATCACGCCGAGCAGCGGCAACAGCTCCTCGCCGCGCTGCAGCCCCACGACCAGGTCGGGCCGGAGCGCCTCCACCTTGTGGTACTTCAGCGTCTGTCCGGTGATCCCGGACACGAGCCCGGACGAGTCGACCACGATGAAGTCGGCCCCGAGCTGCTTGGCCTGCTCGTGCAGGGAGGCGACGCCGCCCACCACCGGCAGGAGATGCCCCTGCGCCGAGGTCGAGCCGACGAAGTACAAGGCGTCGGACGTCGCGAGCGACTCCGGCTCGAGGTCTTCCGGGCTCCGAACGACCTTGAGCGAGATCGTCGCGGGCGGCCCGACGGTCTTCTGTCCGACGTCCGCGTCCAGGAGCGCCGCCGACCGTCCCGCCGCGAGCGCGGCCACCAGGAGTTCCCGAGACAGGGTGGTCTTGCCGGTATCCATGCCGCCGATCAGCAGGACCGTGTGCTTGGTCCGAACCGCCTGGTCGACGAGCGCCTCGTGCTCGTTCACATCCGCCTCCGGGTTCCCCCACCCCGAAGGCCGGTCGCACGCGTGCGTGCGGTCTATCCGGCCGGGGAAGCCCCCCGCCCGGACAGCCGTCTCTCGGTGATCTCGATGGTCGTCATGGAGCCCGTTGCTCCGCTCACGCGTTCGAACCGTGCCTCTGGAGTGGGTGTGCTCGTCAAGATGGTGCTCATCCTATCCGGCTCGACGTGAGCCGCGCGCGCGGTCGGGCTCGAACACGCCCGTTCGGCCGGTCAGGGGAGACGAGCGGCGATCGCCTGGAAGCACGGCCAGTAGGCCTGCGGCGCGACGTTGTCGTCCATCACGATCACGGTCCGCGTCCGGCCCTGCGCCTGCGCGACGAGCAGGGCGGGGTCGTTCACGTCGGCGATCGAGACGGTGTCGACGCCGTGTTCGATCGCGGCGCCCGCGAACCCGTGGTCCGCGAACACGAGGTCGGGGGTCAGGTCGTCGAGCATCCGATCCATCACGTCGCCGCTGTGGGTGTGCCGCGCGCTCGCCTCGTCGGTCAGCATCGCGACGCCGTCGAGGTACCGGATCTGCCACGGGTGGGGACGGTCGGCGTCGTGCCACCTGACCCCATCCGCGGGTTCGAGGATCGTGGCGCCACCGGCGCGCAGGAGCCGCCCCACCTCGATGTACAGGTGCGCCAGCCCCACCGGGTGACCCGTCGCCACGATCACGCGTTGGCGACGGCGGATCGCCTCGGCGAACCGGTCGCCGGCCTCCGCGCACGCGTCCAGGACGCGTTCGGGATCCACGGGGACGGGGCCGGTGGTGGCCGCTGGGTCGGGCTCGAACCCGGCCGCCCGGCCGACGAGGCCGAGGATCCGATCCGGGTCGAGCGTCTGCAGCCCCGTCATGCCGAATTGTTTGTCGGGATCGCCCTCGTGCAGGAGCCGGATGTTGCGCAGCACGTTGTCGAGCGGGTGGCTGAGCTCGGGCCCGGCCACCGCGCCCGCGAGCAGACCCTGGAGCAGCTCCTCGCGCGCGACCGGGCCGGGGGTCCAGCGGTCGTCGAGCGCGGGCAGGCGCGCGGCGTGCGATCCGATAACGTCCATCGACCCATCGTACGAGGAGCGCAGCGATGACCCGAGACGTGGCCTGACGTGGAGCTCCGTGGTTCGGTCGTGGTCGTGACCGGCGCCTCGTCGGGCTTCGGTGAGCTCACCGCACTCCGGTTCGGCCGGGCGGGCGCCAGCGTGGTGCTCGCGGCCCGACGGCTCGAACGCCTCGAGGCGCTCGCCGAGCGGATCGCGTCGAAGGGTGGTTCGGCGCTCGCGGTCCAGTGCGACGTCACCGAGCTCGATCAGCTCACCCAGCTCCGCGACCGCGTGGCGACCGAGTTCGGGCGGTGCGACGTGCTGGTCAACAACGCAGGGATCCGCGGAGGGGGCGCGTTCGAGGCCGTTGACGTCGAGCACCTGAACCGGGTGATCGACGTGAACCTCCGGGGGCTGGTCCTCGGCACCAAGCTCTTCCTCCCGATGATGCTCGAACGCGAGCGCGGACACGTCGTGAATATCGCGTCGCTCGCCGGACGGTTCGCGACGCCCGGGGCGGCGATCTACGGCGCGACCAAGCACGCGGTCGTCGCCTTCAGCGAGGCGCTGTACCACGAGCTCGGGCCGAAGGGGATCCTAGTTACCACCGTGAACCCCGGCTTCTCGCCGACCGAGGGGTTCCCGCCGACCGGCCCGACGTTCGTCCGGCTCGACCCCGACGACGTCGCGAAGGTGATCGTCGACGTCGTCAGCAAGGGGACGGCCCCGGAGATCTCGATCCCGCGGTCGCTCGCGGCGCTCCAGGCGTTCCGCGTGCTGACCCCACCCCTGTACCGATGGGGGATGGGGACGATCTCCCGGCGCTACAGATCGAGCGATCCCTCCGAGAGCTGAGCTCCCAAAGGCTTGACCGATGGCCGAGACGACGTTCCGGGCCCCGGTCCGCTCGAGCGGACGGGGGGGCGGCGGGCACCTGGTCGACGTACCGACCGAGGTGGTCGAGGCGCTCGGCGGCCAAGGGGGCGGCAGGAGTCGGATCCCGGTGACCGCGACGCTCGACGGCGTCCCCTACCGTGGCTCGATCGTCCGCATGGGGGGCGGGGCCGTGCTCGGCGTGCAGAAGGCGATCATGGCCGAGGCCGGCGTCTCGGTCGGTGACACGCTGACGATCGTCGTCCGCAACGACGACGCGCCCCGGGAGGTCGAGGTGCCCGACGACCTATCGGAGGCGCTCCGTCGCAACGAGGCGGCTCGCGCGGCGTTCGAGGGCCTCTCGTTCTCGCACCGGCGCGAGTACGTCGACTCGATCACGGAGGCGAAGCGGCCCGAGACCGGGCCGCGGCGGGTCGAACGGACGATCCAGGCGCTGCGCGAACGGACCGGCGGCTGAGCCCTAGGGGCTGAGACCGAAGAACGGGAAGCACGCGCGCTTGACCTCCTCGATCGTCCGCTCGGTCCGGCCGTCGAGCTCGTCCCGTTCGAGCGGCGGCTCGGAGAACGTGGCGGGGATCTCGCCGCGCGTCTCGAGCTCGACCTGCTCGATCCACGGTTCGGGCAGCGCGTCGGGGAGGTCGGCGCCGGCCATCTCCGCGAACGCGATCGTCCACGCCCGCGGGACCACGGTCGCCCACTGGTAGCCGCCGCCCCCGGTCGCGAGCCAACGCCCACCGGTCAGCTCGTGCGCGAGCGCGTGCAGCGACGCGGCCGTCTCCCGGTACGCGGCGGTCGAGAGCCGGAGCTGCGCCAGCGGATCGGTCCGATGCGTGTCGCACCCGAGCTGCGTCACGAGCACCTTCGGCACGAACGCCCGGACGACCGGCGGCACGATCTCGGCGAAGGCCGCGAGCCAGGCCCGGTCGCCCACCCCCGGCTGGAGCGGGACGTTGACCGCGGTGCCCTCGGCGTCGCCCGCGCCGCGTTCGTCGACGGACCCCGTCCCCGGGAACAGCGTTTCGCCCGACTGGTGGATCGAGACGGTGAGCACGCGCGGGTCCCCGTAGAAGATCGACTGGACGCCGTCGCCGTGGTGGACGTCGACGTCCACGTACGCGATCGGGTGCACGCCGTGGTCGAGCAGCCACGCGATCGCGATCGCGGGATCGTCGTACACGCAGAACCCGGAGGCCCGCGCCGGCATCGCGTGATGCAGGCCTCCGGCGGCGTTGAAGGCGTGCAGGACCGAGCCGTCGCGGACGACCTCGGCCGCGACGAGCGAGGCACCCGCCACGAACGCACTCGCCTCGTGCATGTTCGGGAAGATCGGGTTGTCGCCGGGTCCGAACCCGAACCGGCCCCAGCCCCCCTCCTCGCCGTGCCCGGCCGCCTTCGTCGCCTCGATGTACGCGTCCTCGTGCACGAGCCCGAGCTCGGGGTCGGCCGCGGTACGGCACGCGAGCCGGGAGACGTTCGGGCGCTCGAGCAGGCCGCACGCCTCGATCAGCGACCACGTGTAGATCACCCGTTGGGGCCGGAGCGGATGCTGGGGTCCGTGGTCGTAGCCGCGCACCTCGGGACACAGGACGAGACCGGCGGTGCCGCTCACGCCGTTCGGAGGGTGGCGATCGCGGCGGCGGTCCGTTCGACGATCAGCTCGCACTCGTCGTCGGTGATCACGAACGGCGGTCCGAGCATCACCAGATCGCCGTCGCCGTCGACGTGACCCGTGCTCGAGTACAGGAGCAACCCCGCGTCTCGGGCTGCCGCGAGGACGCGTTCGGTCGCCTGGTGCTCGCGCGCGAATGGCGTTCGGCTCGCCCGGTCGGCGACGAGCTCGACGCCCACCATCAACCCGATCCCTCGAACATCCCCGACCGACGGGTCGTCCTCGAGCGCCGAGGCGAGCGTCTTCAGGAGCCGCTGCCCCTGGCGCGCGCTCGCGTCGACGAGGTCGTCCTCGGTCAATCGGCGCAGCGTGGCGTGAGCGACCGCCGCGCCGACGCCGTTGTGCGACCACGTGAACCCGTGCACGAAGCCGGTCTCGCGCACCGTCTCGAACACCCCCACCGAACACGCCGCGAACCCGAACGGGAAGTACCCGCTCGTCGAACCCTTCCCCACCGTCACCACGTCGGGCCGGACGCCCCAGTGGTCGACTCCGAACCATCGCCCGGTGCGACCGAACCCGGTCATGACCTCGTCGGCGATCAGGAGCACGCCGTGCCGGCGGCACACCTCGGCGACCGCCGGCCAGTAGTCGTCGGTCGGCACCGCCGCGGCCAGCGTCGCACCGGCGACCGGCTCGGCGATGAACGCGGCGACCGTGGACGGGCCGGCGTCGGCG
>Ga0207643_10001585_pt1 | contig 12875 bp, 8 predicted proteins | sample KBSMisM62_FD_184313 | JGI IMG/M metagenome (GOLD analysis project Ga0207643, IMG submission 184313) | Miscanthus rhizosphere microbial communities from Kellogg Biological Station, Michigan, USA - KBS Miscanthus M6-2 (SPAdes) (version 2) | ecosystem: Host-associated > Plants > Roots > Rhizosphere...
ATACCCGTGCCAGCAGACGTTATAGTGAGTGGCCAGTTAATCGTACGAAATCGTGTTGTGCCTGCCGTAACAGTCACCAATCTATTAGACCCGGTCGTTGTGCCCTCTCCCGTATTAGGGCCAACTGAATAATCCACGAGGTTTGGGTTTGCGGCCTGCATTAGTTCAACTTCTGCAAAGTCACTTTGTACCGTGTCGTCTGAGAATGAGATCTGCGCGGTAATTTGAGCACTACTGTTCGATGCAGTCGTCGGAGGGGGCACTGTTAGCGGGGGGTTCGGAATGGCCTGCACAAATACAATGCTGACAAGTTTGTTCACAGTAACCGCGTTGACCGCGCTGGTCATGTATCCATTCGTTGCTTCGAAAATTGATTCAACTGTGAATGTTCCGCCGTTCGGCATTATCGGCAGGTATTCAGTATCCGTGACTGCTGCGAAATCCCATCCAGATTGGCTAGTTGAATAGCGACTACCATTAGGCGATACAACAGTGGTTGTTACGAGATACTGATTGTAGTCAGAATAGTCTGAAGAAATCGTACCTGAGCCATAAACGTTTTCACCGTCACGCCACGCGTTGGTGTAAATGTAAACGCTGGAGTTCGGCATTGTTGCTGATGAGTGATGCCGCGCTGAGGTTCGCAATTTGGCAATCTCCGCCGGAAGTTTTTTCGTCTTTTGTTTCACACGACCGTTGATGAACGAACGGATTCTGTTCGCTCCCTCAGCTCCGAGATTCATGGGGAGGTAATGATTCAATTCGCGCTCAAGAAATTGTTCCTTTTGCTTTTGTAATTGAGCCAACTTGTCGGTGCCGCGACGTGCTCCCTTTATGTGTCGTGCAGCCTGATCGAGCGTACCGATCACCAGCTCAAACGACCGCGCATAACTAAGGAGATTCGCAATTTGGTCTCCGCTGAAGCCGGAGTCTTTGAATACAAATTCCGATGGATAATCAGCAATCGACCGCATAAAGAGCTCATAAGCGATCGTGTCAGGAATAGCCTCAGGGTTAGAAGCGCCGCTCAGCGTTCCTGGTAAATCTGGTTGTAATGGTTTTCGCTTTATCTGGGGTTTGACTTGGTTTGGCTTTGCTTCAACTGTTGCATTCGTTCGGTTCTGGAAAACCGTCGAGGAAACAAGAGCGACAATGAGGGTAAGCGTAAGGAAAATCGTAAATCGGATGCGCATTCGTGAGTTTCCTTTGAGGAATGAGATGAGGGCGACATCTCGGAGTAATTAGTGAGTCTCCTTCTGAGGAATGAGATTCGAGTACGTTTGAGTTAAACAGTTTTTACTCGCAGGTATAATATGGGAATCTCGCCGACACCGGCAACCAAATTGCGGTTTATATCAACGCCTTTGCAACGTTTCTGACAAATCGAAGCCCTTGGAGGGCTAATTTTCAGACGCTCATAACTAAAAGGCCGGAACCTGTCCCGGCCTCTTAGCACAATTAGAGCACTTGCTCACGAGCCGTTCGGTCTACCAGATGCAGGCTCCGACAGCCTGGCAGCCGGAATCAGGTGCAGTGAGTAGAAACGATGACCCTACCATGGTGTCTATCCCGAAGATATAGATCGCATGCCCTTTCGTGCTGCTGGGGAGTTGTACACCGAACCGGTGCGCTGTTCCTCCACCACACTGCCCGTTTATCGTCTCGTCGCTCGTCAGGTTTGCACGCGTGGTGGCCACAACAGTTCCAAGCGGAGGAGTCGTGCTATCCATCCAGACTTCTACTTTAAGCGAAGCCAGCGGCGCATCGGGATCGCACGTCCACCCCTCGGCAAAACCTGTAGATGAAATCTTGAATTCGCCAATCGGAGCATAGTCCTGAAAGTACTGTACGCACGCCGGTGCGTCCGCGCAGGTGCTCGGAAGCTGAACCACCCCGGAATCCAGGTCTCGCGCGACGGCGATAACCCGTCTCCCAAATCCCGCAATCTGACCACGGAAGCGGTGGGCCATGCCCGTACTGCATTGGGGGAAGAATTCGCTGGGTTGATTAGCCAGGAGGGTGCCTACCAGGCCGCCGCCCTCTTCATAAAAATCAACATAGACCTTCTCACCCCAGGGTGAATCCGGATCGCAAGCCCATCCCACTGCGTTGAAGTTGAGGTCATATCCTTCGAAAACGCCGACCGGCTGGAAGAGTCGAGGCCGCACTCGTCCGGTAATCAACCTTCCAACTCGGATGTGCTCGTCGATGACCTGAGATGGAAAATTGTCAGAGCCAATCGTGATCTCTCCACCAGTATCCCAGAGGAAGACTCCCAACAACGCGGCATCCGGGTCGTTTCTCGCAACGTCATACCACTTGGTCATGATGTCGCGCATGACCAGTATATTGTTGCCAAAGGCGGCGGCATGGGCTGAATTCCACCACCCATCCGCCACATAAATGAACTTCCGTCCCGGAAAGCTCTGCTTCATCTTCGTTACGGCGTTCCTAAAAACAAGATCGGTGGTCGGATCGATAGAGTAACTGTCGAGGCCCACCCAATCGACGGTCTGTATGCGAGGAAAATTTTGGTTGAAATAAGAAAATGGGTTGGAATCGTTCACAGTAATCGCAGCCTCAACCAACATGATTTTCGCCCATGGGAAATCCTGTTTCACAATTCGAGCAGCGACTTCCCATTGAGAAATATTGACACCCCCACTGAAGGGCTCATCTCGGATGAGGAAGCCCAGGACTTTATCGCTGGTCAGGACAGAACCATTGTACTTTTTCCAGGTATTCCAACGAGTCGCATAGTCATTGTAGAGCGTTTTATAAGGTCCGCCGCTTGAATTGGGATTCCACAACAACTTGCCAAGCTCCACGATTGCTTTCATGTTCCTCTGGGCCATAGCGTTGATCCGGAAGGCCGCGTTTGTGCTCGACGCGTTCGAATCAGTTATGAAAAAGCCAAAGTTGATATACGAAGTAGTTCTATCGAGCATGGCTTCAGTGCCACCGCCCGCGTATCCGAACCACTGTAATTGAGCTGACGTCAGGGAGGGCAGCAGAATGACGATGAGAAGTGCAGCGATAGCTGAACGAGACTGGTGCTTCATGGTTTTTTCCTTTCTTTGTGAGTCTGAATTTAGAGATGGGAAGGAGTGAACAAATAGGAAATTGCGGGGGATGTAAGATTGAGGCTCATCGTGAGAGTTCTTTCGAGTGGGCGGTTTGACCAGATTAGCCGGTAACTCTAAAACATGTTGAACCTGAGTCGTTTGAGAGGAGTTGAAATTTAAAGCGGTGACCTAATCGATTTAACAGTACTTACTCCTTTGGATCTGAGGCTAAGAAGCGAGGTCTTGTTAGCCGATCGCGAGGATTTAGTCTCTATATAAAACGCGGATTTTCCTCCCGGGCTCCCTCACGATCTAGAGAGGACTGATGAGGCGGGTGTGAATTACTTACTACAGAGTATTTGCTTTTTTCCTCGGTTGGGAATATTGTCGCGTTGTTCCAAAAGCCGACTCAGAACGTTCTCTTTTAATCATCCTCATTTCTGAGTCCAAGCTGCCTTGTCCATACATCTTCGTGCTTCATCTTGAAATATTATCGGTATTACTGTCATACATAGTATCAGCCCAGGTATCAGTTGATTGTCATGGTCACACCATTGCTCGACCGAATGAAAGTAGATATCGAGCGACGCGCGCAGCTTTTGCCCGCGGAGGTGAAACGTTGGGTAGATCTCGCCGGCCAGGACACAGGCAATCCTTTGAAGACCGTGGGCAAAGAGGGTATCTACCAAAGTCAGATCGATGCACTCAAGCTGATGATGGACGAATTGCAAGCCCGTCAGACTGAGCTTGCAAAGAAGCTGCTTCCTACCGCCACCCCCGAAGAGTTTTCCGTCGCTTACCTCGAGCTCGCAGACGAGATTGTTAGCGCACACGAAATATGGCGAATTTTCCGGTACATCATCGGCCTGCACAAAGATGCGAACCTCGGTCCTTTGGTCGACGCGGCCGGGCTTGTCGCGCGCGATTGCTACCTCACGTGCATGAACAAAATGCGTGACTGGAAGCTGGTAGAGGAAGATCAGTTTCGTGCGCCGCCACTTGTCTACCTGGAAGCAGAGATGAGCCCGTCAACTGCCAGCCGCGGTTATTCAGCTCAAAGTCTTGGCTTTCCGCTGCGCAAGTATAAGGATAAGCGTTTGCCGATTCCGCTCATATTGCTGCCTTCCGATGCTGCTTCGTCAATGTGGCTCCTGGCCGCCCTGCATCACGAGGTTGGCCACAACCTGGATCAGGATCTGAACCTCAGCGAGGGATTGCGCACACGTCTTCTAATTCATCTGGACAGGCAAACTGATCCGGCCGATCCGAACAAAAAACTTGTTCCGGATGATCGGCAGCGCCAGTGGGTCTTGTGGACACCCGAAATCCTGGCTGATGCCTTCGGAATCATGTTGGGAGGAGCAGGCTTTGCGCATGCTCTATGTTGGTGGCTATTAGTTATGGCGCCTGACCCGAAAGTTAAGACACTCGATACTACAGCTAAACATCCTCCCCACTACGTGCGCGTCTTTTTGATAGCGACCATGTTGCGTTGGTTCAAACTTCCCGCGCTCGATGAAGCAGCCGATTTGCTAATGCAGAAATGGGACACATTACAAAAACCGGATTGGATCGCGGACTACACAGCCGACTGCAACTTCGTAGTGGATTTTTTGTTTACGAGTAAGTATCCGCAACTGGGCGATCGGCTACTTACCGAGTTAGCGCCTGATATGGCAGACGACATTCACCGTGTGACTCAGTTGGAGAACTTCTTGCGAACCAGCGTTGCGAGTCCAGACGCAAAACTCGATTCTTCAGCCAGGTGGCGTCATGTACCGGTAGCGGCGCAAATAGCTTTTATCAACAAGCAGAATGCTGATGCGGCAGTGCTGGATAAAATCCAGGAGCGCGCACTTAAATACCTGGCTAACATACCGCGTCCGAATAAAATGGCCGGTGAAACCGGGACGAAGCAGTTTTTCCGTGACCTCATGCGCGACCTTAAACTGACTTGATCATGGGCAAGGAAAAGTTAAATGGGTGAACCAGTTTCTTACGATGAGATAGCGATTGTCCTCGCTCCATCTTCATTGCCGGCCTCTGCCACCAGTTTGGAGGAGACGTCTGACAAATCGAAAATTATCAACATTCGTGCCTACGACGCCTTCATCTATACGAATCTGAAGGTCGAAGATCTCAAGCCCATCGATACCAAAGAGTCAGTCCAACATAAATCAATCGGGAAACTTCCGCTTGCGGGCCGGGAACAGGTGTTTGTTAATTGGACGCACTACCAGAGTTACATATTTACCTACTTCCTTGGTGAAAAGGCGGCGCGGAGGTTTCTTCAGAACGTCGGGAAGCACAAGAATTTAGCGGAAGGAGGAAGCAGCACACTGTTCGAAGTGAAAGGAGACTTCCTCGAGCGTTTGTTTGCAGGCAAACTTCCCGGCAACCAGCAAACTCGTATTTGGTGGCACAGTGACTTGCCGGAATTGGTAGCCCTGCCGTGGGAGTTACTTGCTTACGAACGCTTCAGTACCGGCAATGCTCCGTTCTATTTCCTGCGTGGTCTGCCCCCACAAACCAACATGCCGCGCGTTCCTGTAAGTGGACCACTCAAGGTGGCTTTTATTCATGAGCCGCGCATCACTTCGAAGGCCCTGCTCGAGGCGTTCAGGACTCCGCCCGCAAACATTCGCGTAACACCCATGACAGATGCGCCGCGAGAGGCTTTGCTGGCGGCGGCGAGAGAGGGATATGAAGTCGTACACCTCGTCAGCGACGGCACGGTCTCGTTAGGGAATGACGGAACGCTTTACTTGCGCAAGGGGCTGAAGCACCGGCCCGATCGCAGCATATTCAAGGACCGCCTGCTAAGAGCATTGCTACCGATCTACAACGCGATACGACCTGCGCTCCCGTTTGCTGAGTGGCTCGATCAGAAATTGGAATCGCAATTGGATATCGATAAATGTTCGCCGAGTGAACTGAATTCACTCTTGCATGGAAGCCGGGTGAGTATTCTTTGCTTCAGCGCGCCGAAGAGCACTGAGACCGAGCCAGAACGAATTGTCGGTTACTTGTTACCGAAAGTTTATCGAGCATTTTGCAGCTTAGGTTCTTCGCCATTGCCGCTACCCACGATTGTCGCTCCCGTCGGTGCGACTGATGACCCGGAGATGACACATTTCTGGGTCGGCTTTTACGCGGGATTGGCGGAACATCTCGACACTACAAAAGCGATGGAGTCAGGGCTGAAGGGACAACCGCCAGTGGCGATGGCCCTGTTTCAACGGCATCCCGAAACGCGAATGTTTGCCGAAGTCTCCGCCGAACAACAAAAAAATATCGTCGATCCAACTCAACTTGATGCCGCACTACAACTGTCTGAGGAACTCGTCAAGCAATTGATAGCGCAATTCGGGCAAGTCGAAGCCATGCCGGAGAGTTTCCAAAAGTTGTGTTCCAAAGAACTGGAACGGCAGGCACGTTTGAAAGCACAACTGGAGCCCTGGATGCAAACGGGCGCGTGAACAGGTTATGACTAAGTGTCGCATCGCCATCGCACCGAACGGTGAAAACGGTCTCCGCTTTGTCCTCAATGCGGAAATACTTAAGACTCCTCAGGCCGGCAGGGTTTTCTCGCGGTCACCACGGAAAACGGCTGTAACAGACGACGAGTTGCGACAATTGCAATACGGAGATGCACCGCCTCCATTTGTCGACGACGTCCGTGTTCGTCTGAGCAAGTGGTTCCTGGCCCAGGATTTGGAAGCTCTGGTCGGTACCGCGCTTGATTTTGCGCAAGGTGGCGAGCCGATTACATTGGTCTTTAGTGTTGACGAAGCACTTGCCGCGGATCTTGGCGATACCCCGTTCGAATTAATCGGTCTGAGCGGAAATCCCGAGGGTTTGGTTTTGAATACGCGCATCGCGTCGTTCATACACCTATTGCCCAAGGTTGAAGCGCCGATCAACAAAACACGATCCTGGCCCTTGAGAGTTTTGATCGTGCGTTCGAATCCCAAAGACCTGGGCGGCGCGATTCCTCCTGCTGATCCGATGCGACAGGCGTTGCGCCGCATTATGGCTGAGGATCCGGTCCTCAACCCGGAACTGGTGAAAATCGATATTCTCAGTAGGGAGGATGGACCTGACCTGGCCGGACTTCCGACTGTCGCGCAACTTGAAAACCAGCTTGATCGAAAAGAATACGACATACTCGTTTACATCGGGCACGGCGATGTATCGTCGAGTGCTTCTCCGGAAAGGAAGACTGGGGGAGTTCTCCAATTGGAAGACGAGACCGGCGAGAACCGCGCGACATTGGATGCCGGCACACTGGCGAGATTGCTGGGCGAACAAAACCCGGTACCCGTCGTGCTGCTGCTGGGTTGCCTCACGGCGACGGAAGACATTCCGGAAGACATGCGAGAAGGCGTGAAGGAACTGCTGCCACAGTGGTTAAGTGGTAGCCGGGGCGTGGCCCAGGTGCTCATCAACAGTGCCTCAGGTGTGCAATTCGCGGTCGGCATGCGTTACAAGATCGATACGACGATCGCTCTCCTGTTTTTCGAGCACTTCTTTCGCAGCTTGTTGAGAAACAACCCCGGCAACGTTGAGGCCGCGGTTCGATTTGCCCGTTCCAGGCTGGCCCGAATGAGTTATATGTGGTCGGCCCCGGTGGTTTTTTCGACGCTGCACGACGAACCGTTATTTCCATTTATCGAAGATCGCCCAACCTGTCCCACGTTGGAAACCCATGAAAAAACTCGCACCTTATTGTGGAAGAACCTGGCGAAGGTGAAGTGGTCCCTGCGAGATCAGGACACCTTTAAAGAGCTGATTTCAGATTGGCAACAATCCTTGAATGAATACGACGCAACGATCGCGGCAACGATGAAAGAGCATAACGCGGCGTTCGTCGCACCTGGATTTATGGAAGTGAAACCGGGCCAGGAGATCAGGATACCGGTCAAGCTGTTTGGCGGACTAAAAAATGTGCAAGAGATTGAAGGAAAGATCACCATTAGCGCCGGCCCACAGCTTATATCCGAATTAAAGGGTTCGAAACTTTTGTCTGATAGCAATTTCAACCTGAACTCGCTGGACAATAATTCCGGGTTTTTGATTAGACACAGCGCAGATGGAGGCTCACTGGCAGAGGGAGCTCTGTTCGAAATCCTTCTTACCGCACCTGCTGAAACGCAAGGCGTGTTATCGGTGAAGATCAGCAAGCTGAAGACAAAGCCACCAATGAAGGTTTGTGAGGGCGACAACGCGATTGTGTTCCCGTTGCCATGAGAATGAAGGACTAATCGCGGCATTATGAGGTGAGATAAATGATCGGACAATCATCATCCTACGCTGAGATCGTAGTGAAAATAACTCCCGCTCGGATATGGAGTTCAGGGTCTGTAAAGTTAACGGAAAATGTGAGCTCCAGACTGAGCGAAGCTAAACGAAGCTACGACGCTCTGATCTATACAAAACTCGAAATACCGAGACTCGAGCGTCCGACTGCGCCACCTCCAGGTCAGCCCGGTGAGATCGCGCAACTTCCGCTGGCTGGACAAGAAACTCTCACAGTTCGCTGGAGCCGTTACCAGGAATACCTGGCCGCTTTTGTGGAGGGTGAAAAAAGACCAAGCTACATGCGGGAACGTCTACTCGAAACAATGCCGGACGGGTTGGAATCAATTTTCAGCGAGCCGCTTCCAACCAGCCAACCCGTACGGTTGTGGTGGGCGAGCGATACTCCGGAACTCGAAGATCTTCCCTGGGAACTCGTCTCGTACCGACCAAGAAGCGATCCGGAAAGATTCTCTTTCGTGCGTGGACTGCCTCCGGAAAATCCGCTGCCAATTCTCCCGATCGGTGAACGATTACGTTTGGCGTTCATCCACGATCCGTCCTACACCCCTCAGCCACTGCAAGATGCTTTAATGAATTTGACGGGGAATATTGAAGTGATCGATTTTCCGGATTTCCCGCGGAAGGCATTGGAACAGGTAGTGAAGGAGGGATATGAACTGGTTCACCTGGTTGCGGACGGGATCGTCTCCTCCGCTTATGAAGGTATTCTCTATTTTCATGGTGGCCGTTCCACTTCGCCGAAGCTTTCTCCAGGAGAACTCAGTTCAATACTGCGCGGTAGCCGCGTCAGCATGCTTACCCTTAGCGAGCAGCAGCACAAGTCACCGGATGTGATCGATATTGGCGGTCAACTCGTCCCTTCGGTCTATCGCGCATTTGCGTATCTCGCCAGCTCACGATTGCCATTACCTACCATGGTGGTGCCGTTGGGGCCACTCGAGCCTTCCGATATGCACGAGTTCTGGAATAAGTTTTATTACAACCTCGGCGAGTCACTTAGTGTGCAGCGAGCGATAGCGCGCACACGAATTAGAAATTACCCCGCTCCCGCCGGTCTGTTTCTTCGGCATCTGCACGAAGTATTGTTTCGTCGCCAATCTACCACAGCCAAGTCCTCGCAGGCCGACCCAAATGAGATCGGAACTGAACTACAACTCTCGCATGATGTCGTTGAACAACTGAAGGCACACAGCGAGTTGTATGGTCCCCTGCCTGAGAGTGTCAGCAAATTTATTGAGAGCGAGAGCGCGCGCCAGGGAGACCTCGAGGAAGCACTCGTTCCCTGGCTGACGCCGGAGGAAGGAGAGCTAAACCGATGACTAAGGACCTTCTCATTGAAATAGCTCCCAACGGTCAGACCACTCGTCTGACTCTTCGCGCAGTTCAGGCAGGAATACCTGCTGCCGGTCTTCCGTTTGATCGTCAACCGCTGAATTTTAATGGTCCTGTCGTTGATAAATTACGTCGCGGTGAAGCCTCTCCCGCGGAAATTCAACAAGTGACTGCACAGATCAGCCAGTGGGTTTTTGGCAACGACATTGCGCAGCATATGACGACTGCTCTCAATGAACAGGGCAACGAACTGTTGCGCCTGGTTTTCAGCATCACTGATGACCAGTTGCGCGAAAGTTTCGCGGACGTGCCCTTCGAGCTGTGCTCGTTGCAGGGAGGTGGAATTCCGCTGGCACTAAACGCAAAAAACGCCTCCATTTTCCACCTGCTTCCTAAAGTAGGTGCGGCACCGCTTTCTGCGAGCGCCGGAACCTGGCCCTTGCGGATATTGATTGTTCGTTCGAATCCGCGTGATCTTGGCGGAGCGATACCTCCCGGCGCCGCTGTTCGGGATGAGATCTATCAGGCACTCGACAACAACGGACTTAAACGCGACCTGGTGCAGGTTCATCTGTTGAGTAGTGAGCAGGCCCCCGACATAATTGGCCGGCCTACAAGCAAAGAGTTTCGCAGCCAGATCAATAAAGCTCCTTACGACATACTGGTCTACCTTGGGCACGGCGACGTACTTCCGGTATATACAGGGCTACCCCCGGTCAATGTTTTGCAACTGGAGTCAGATGACGCGGAGACGCGAACCACGTTTCCTGCGGATCAACTCGCAGTTTTATTACATGAACGACCTGTGCCCGTCGTTCTCATAATCGGATGTCTGACGGCCGGCAGCGTTCCCGCCGATCAGAAAGACGGCGTGAGTGCTTTGTTGCCACAATGGGTCCGCGGCGTGCAGGGGCTCGCGCAGGCTTTGGTTAATAGTCAGTCGGGTGTGGAATTCGCCGTCGGCACTCGATACATGCTCGACACTGCCGACGCAATGGCCTTTCTCAAAGCCTTTTTCGACAGTCTGCTGATAACGAAACCTGGGAATGTCGAGGCAGCAGTACATACAGCGCGGAGGGACTTGTATCTTGGAGTCCCGGGTTCCTATAGTTGGTCAGCTCCCACAATTTTCAGAAATCTTGGAAGCGAACCCGTTTTTCCATTTCTCGCTTCTCCGCCGGCGAATGTGTGTCCGACGGCGGATCAACAGCAAAATCTGCGTTCCATTTTCTGGGATGGTTTAGCGAAGCTGCCGTGGAAGATCCGATCACAACCCGGAACCACGCAACCGATGATGAATACGCTTGCGCAGGTGGAGGAGCAATACAAGCAGCACATCCGGCAAACGGCGCCTTGTTTGATTATGCCGACATACGTCGAAGCACACTCTGATGAAGAGGTCACGTTTTCAGTCGAGTTATACGGTACGCTCGATGTCGACGAGTTGCGCGGCAACCTTATCGTCGGAGGCAGTAATGTTAAAGTAAAGCAATTGCAGGCAGCTCCACAGTTGGCGGCGAGTGGATATACCGTCCTTTCCGCAACCCAGGACAACCAGGCGAGTTTCAGCATAGAACGGGCAGCGCCGGCGAGTGAGCTGCAAACTGGTCCTATATTAATGGCTACGGTGCAACTCGATTCGGCCAGTCAAGTGGTGTATCCAACCACCCTGAACATAATTCGTACAAATCCACAGCAACCAGTGTGTACCGGCAGTAACGCCGTAATCGTCCCAGCGCCGTAACTTCAAAAGGCAATTCAAACCAATGGCAGACGAAAGTGAAAAGACCTACGCAAGTAATTTTCTCGATAAGCATCCCGCTTTGCGGGAGGCGATGGCTCGTTCGAAAAGATTGGATGAACTTGAAAAAAAGGTCGCTCTTCCCAAAGACGATGAGTCAGAAGAACAACTGTACATCGTCAGAGGAGACACGGTGGGCGACGAAGATGAGTTGTATGTAGATGCTCTCGCGCGAGGCTCAAATCCCGAAACGAAGGATGCCCTCGCCCGTGAATTGTTTTTAGAAACGGATCCGGCTCTGCAAGCATTAATCATAGACGAACTTAAAAAGTGAGTCACCGGGGCTTTTAACTCGAGTTGACCCTGGTACAAATGATCGTTTCACGCATTGTCCGGACAACATAACTTTCCAAAGGAGATCCAAAATCATGCCTGACGACACCACATCCACAAGCCCCTCCGCCGCTGCTCCCGCGGCGCAAGATATGCTGAGCAGCCTAAAGAGCTCGCTCAAGAAAATAACAATTGAAGACGGAGACGTAGCCGAAGAGTTATACCGGGTTGAAGGAGATCTGCTCCTTGACGAAGATCAACTGGAGATTTACGCGCAGCAAAGAGAAGCTCTGGAAAAAGAGCGGTCGCTGCAAAAGGAGCGGGCTGCCCTGGGCGCCGGCGACGTAGCCCCACAGGAAGGAAGAAGTTCGCTGGTGGGCGTCACGTCCAACGGCAAGTTGGTTCGCTGGAAGCCGGGACTCGTTCTGACCTACTGTGTCCTGAAAAACACCTTCTCGTCGACTGAAAGATACGAGAAAGCCGTGGCAGGTATGAAGCAGGCGACATGGGCGTGGGAAAACACCTGCGGCATCACGTTCCAACATAAATCAGAACTCGACAACAGCAACGGCACTGCGAATCCCGGAACGCTTTTCACTGTTCGCGAAATCGACGCGGGTGGGCAATTCATCGCGGCCGCCTTTTTCCCGAATGATCCGAAGAATCGGCGTCGCGTGCTGATCGATCCGTCTTACTTCGATCAGAATCTCAGCTTCGATCCAGTGGGCGTGTTGCGTCATGAGCTGGGTCACGTTCTGGGCTTCAGGCACGAGCACATTCGCAGCCAGGCACCACCGCAATGTCCGGATGAGACGATGGCTGACACATTGGATCTTACGCAATACGATCCACAGTCAGTGATGCACTACTTCTGCGGAAATGTCGGCAGCCGCACGCTCGCGATCACCGACATCGACAGGATCGGTTCGCAGAAACTCTACGGCATGCCGTTCAGTTCATTTAATTACGTTGAGTAGTTAGAAACGATTCCGTCACAATAAGGCACAAAAGATATTTTGTCTTTTGTGCTTTTTTGTGGCGTGCTGTGCAAGTGAGTCCTCATCCTTCCCTCTTTCAATAAA
>Ga0207643_10001587_pt1 | contig 12862 bp, 11 predicted proteins | sample KBSMisM62_FD_184313 | JGI IMG/M metagenome (GOLD analysis project Ga0207643, IMG submission 184313) | Miscanthus rhizosphere microbial communities from Kellogg Biological Station, Michigan, USA - KBS Miscanthus M6-2 (SPAdes) (version 2) | ecosystem: Host-associated > Plants > Roots >...
GTCCCGATGGGGCTCGTCGCCTGGGGCGAGACCCACATCGACTCGAGCGTCGCCGGCATCGCGCAGTCCACGGTGCCGCTCTTCACCTTCATCCTGGCCGCGAAGTTCCTCCCGCACGAGCGTGTGGGGCTCGTCCGCATCGCGGGAGTCGCGCTCGGGTTCCTCGGTGTGGCGCTGCTCGCGGGCTTCCCCTCGGAGGGCGGCTGGTGGGCACTCGCGGGGACGCTCGCGGTCGTTCTCTCGTCGCTGTCGTACGCGAGCGGCGGCGTGTACGGGCAGCTCCAGGTGCACGACATTCCGGGTCCCGTCCTCGCGACCGGGAACATGCTCGCCGCGGCCGTAATCCTCCTGCCGCTGGCGATCGCCGACCCGCCGACCGAAGTTCCCGGCGGAACTGCGCTCGCTGGCCTCGCCGGCCTCGTGCTGATCCCGACCTTCGCCGGTCAGCTGCTCCTGTTCCGCGTCCTCCGCCTGCACGGAAGCCGCAAGCTCTCGATCGTCACGTACCTCATGCCGGCGTTCGCCGTCGTGTACGGCGCGCTCCTGCTCGACGAGACCGTGACCGCCGCGATGCTCGCCGGCTTCTCGCTCATCGTCGTGGGCGCGGCGCTCGCGTCCGGCCAGCGTTTCTTCGGCGTGCGCGCGCAGGAGAGCACGGCATGAGCGTCTCGATTCGGCGCGCTCGGGCCGACGACGCCGACTTCCTCGTTGCACTCGTGACGCACGCCGACGTCGAGCCGTTTCTCGCTGCCGTCCGCTCGAAGGATCGCGAGGAGATCCTGGCGGAGATCGAGCGGTCGGAGAGCGATCCGGAGGCATTCGGCCTCTTCGTCGTCGAGGTCGACGGCGAGCGCGCGGGCACGATGCGCTTCGAACGTACGAACACGAGGAGTCGCATCGCCTCCCTCGGTGGCCTCGCAGTGCACCCGGACTTCCGTGGGGCGAAGGTCGGGGACACGGCGGCGCGGCTGTTCCAGCGCCACCTCTTCGACGACCTCGGCTTCCACCGGGTCCAGATGGAGATCTACGGGTTCAACGAGCGGGCCATGCGCCATGCGGAGCGCGCCGGGTTCGTGCGCGAGGGCGTGCGCCGCAAGGCGTACTGGCGTAACGACGAATGGGTAGACGGTGTCTTGTACGGGCTCGTCGTCGAGGACATCGCGGACGACCAGTCGGCGCGAACACCCAGCCGCAGCCTCTGAGACGCCGACGGTTCACGACGAGGCGTCAGTGCGACCGCGGCCGCGAAGTGGCCGCGCTTCGGGGATCTCGTGCGCCGCCGGAATCTGCGCTCGCAGACTTCGGAATCGGCGCACCATCAGTGCGTGCCGTTCGAGGTCGTCTGCGCAACAGCCCGGAGGAGCGCGTCGCGGATCCACTCCGCCTCGGGCCAGCCGCACGGGCCCCGCGGCGTGCGATAGAGGCGATCGTCGGCACTGAAAGCGTCGTACATCGGCTCGGGATCGACGTCGCGGCCGTCGACGAGGACGGTCGGCGACCCGAGTACCCGGTACTCGGCCGCCTCTTCGTCGTCGACGACGTCGACGACTTCGATCTCGGCGGGAACGCCGATCTCGTCGACGACACGCTCGACGACGATGATCGCCATGTCGCGGTTCGGACAGTCCTCGCGCGCGACGATCTCGACGCGCACCCCGTTCGACTTCTTCGTCACGTCAGCGCTCCCTCCCCAGGTGAGCGTCGCTCAGAGCCACCCTGAACTGACGCTATGCACCCCTTTGGGGGATGCAATCCCTCGAACGAGTGAGTTCCCTCGGCGTTCGACATCTATACACTATGTCCGATGATCGTCGGACACAAGCCGCCCGTCGACGTCGTCGCGGGGACGGCGTTCGACCTGCTGCTGAGCCTCTCGGCCGCCTCGCGCGGCGACCGCGAGGACCTTCCGGACGAGCTCGCCGACGCGCTCGCCGGCGTCGGTGACACCGAGGGCGAGACGTGGCTCAACCTCCTCGGGGTCGCGCTCGACGCGGGACCGCCCTACACCGTCGCGCGGCTGCGCGACGCGCTCGAGACGCTGGACGGGCTCGAGGTGCGTCGCCATCTCCTCGGCCGGTTCGCCTGGTCGTGGTGCACGCTCGCCGGAATCGACGACATCGAGGCGGCGGCCGCGGGCGACGGCAAGGCCGCGCGCAGGCTGCTCGAGCATCCGCGGTACTACGGCGGCCACGCGCCCGCATCTCTCGCGACGCTGCTGCCGCTCGACGCCGACGAGACCCGGCAGCGACTCGTGCGGGCAGTCGATGCGGCGACCCCGCTCGTCGCGGCAAGCGCAACCGGCGAGCTGACCGCTGCGGCCGCACGAGCCGCGACGGTGTTGGCCGACCAGGAGCCTCTGACCGGGATCGAGCGCCTGACCGCGGGATACCGGTACGTCCCGGAGGTCGAAGCCGACCACGTCGTCCTCGTCCCACACCTCGAGCAGGCGCTCCCCCTCGTGCTCGCGCAGCATCGCTCCGCGCGGCTCATCGCCTACGTGGCGGAGCCGGACCGCGGCGCTGAAGACTCGCTCGTCGCCCTCGGGCGCGCGCTCTCGGACCCGAGGCGCGTCGAGATCCTCGCGCTCGTCGGCCGTGGCGTCGGTCGTTCGGGCGCTCTCGTCGAGGCGACGGGACTGACGCGCTCGACGGTCCACCACCATCTCGCCCAGTTGCGGGCGGCCGGCCTCGTCGCACTCGAGGGCAACGCCCGCGCCTACACCTATGTCCCGCGTCGCGACGCGCCCGCTGAGGTCGGAGAGCTCGTCGCGAGCCTCGTCGGAACGGAGGAACAGTGATGCGCTACACACTGCTCGGATCGAGCGGCCTCAGAGTCTCCGAGGTCGCACTCGGCACCATGACGTTCGGCCAAGCGTGGGGCTGGGGCGCCTCGAAGGACGCGTGCCGCCGCATGTTCGACGCGTTCGTCGAGGAGGGTGGGAACTTCGTCGACACGGCGTGCAACTACACAGACGGCCAGAGCGAGGAGATCGTCGGCGAGCTCGTCGCGGGCAACCGTGAGCGATTCGTCGTGGCGACGAAGTACACGCTGACCGCGCGTCGCGACGATCCGAACGCCGGCGGCAACCAGCGCAAGAACCTCGTGCAGACCCTCGAGGCGAGCCTGCGGCGGCTCCGTACGGACTACGTCGACCTCCTCTGGCTCCACATGTGGGACGGGATGACCCCGATCCACGAGGTCGTCCGCGCCCTCGACGACCTCGTGTCCTCGGGGAAGGTCCTCTACGTCGGCATCTCCGACACGCCCGCCTGGGTCGTGTCGCGGGCGGTGACGCTGGCCGAGCAGCGTGGCTGGACGCCCTTCGTCGCGGTCCAGGGGCCGTACTCCCTCCTGGACCGCGACGTCGAACGCGAGCTCCTGCCGATGGCGCGGTCGCTCGGACTGACGTTCACGCCGTGGGGCATGCTCGAAGGCGGCGCGCTCACGGGGAAGTACCTCGACGACTCCGGGGAGCCGCGGCGCTACACCGGCGTCGGGTCGCGAGCCAACGATCTCGCCCGGGAGGTGATCGCGGTCGGCGAGGAGGTCGGCGCGACGCCCGCCCAGGTCGCGATTGCGTGGGTTCGCACACAGCCGTGGCACACCGTCCCCATCGTGGGGGCACGCAGCGAGAGGCAGCTGCGCGAGAACCTCGGCGCCCTCGAGGTGGAGCTGGGCGCGGAGCACCTCGAGCGCCTCGCGGCCGCGGGTGGGTTCAGCGCCGGCTTCCCGCGCGACTTCCTCGAGTCCGACGACGTTCGTGGGCTGATCTTCGGCGACACGTTCGACCTGATCGACGATCCACGGGCGCCGCGCACGCGCGAGCACACAGGAGCGGCGGCCTAGAGCCCCCGCAAAGCCCGAGCGAGCACGGGGTCGAGCCCGGCGAAGTACTGCGCGGACGTGAGATCCACGCGGACGTCGGGCTCGACCGCGAGCCGGTGGTCTCCGGGACCCTTCTTGCGCTCGTGGTAGCGGGCCGCGATGTGAACCGTCCAGCCGGCCGTGGGGAGCGACAGCGGGAACGTGTCCCCGTAGGTCTCGACGCCTCCTCCGGTCGGCTCCCCCATGACGATCGCGCGTGTGTCACGGTCGATCTCGGCCGCGAAGTTCGCGGCGGCCGAGAACGTCGCGCGTCCCGTGAGGAGGTACAGCCGGCCGCGCTTGTTCACCTGCTTCGACGCGAGGAGATCGACGAGCTGGCCGTACGTCGTGTTGTCGCCGCCCCCGTTCAGCCGCAGGTCGACGATCACCCGACGCACCTTCGGCGCACGCACGAGACGCCCGAGGGCTCGGAGGAATCCGGGCGTCGGCCGCCGGACGGAGTTGAACGCCATGTAGACGGCACGTCCGCCGGCCAGGGTGCGTGTCCACATCGGCCTCGCGGTCCCGGAGAGGTACAGGGGCTTGGCGGCATGCGGGAGGATCGACGGGTAGTGGCCGTACAACGCGTCTGCGAACGCCGACACGTACTGCGACGCCGGGACCGAGGCGAGCGAGACGTCGACGCGCTCCCCTCCTGGCCGCTCGAACGTGAAGTCGGCCGACTGCGCGCCGTCGGCGATCCCGAGGCCGTCCAATATCTCGGCAGTGAGCAGGAAGTGCGGCGCGAGTCCTCGGAGATTCGAGTCGTTGTCCCGCGGCACGAGCGGGTCGACTCGCTCGAGAGCCTGTCCCACGGGCATCCCCTCGATCGCGACCAGCTTGCCGCGGATCAGCGAGCGGTCGACCGCATCGACGACATACAGCCCGTCCGTGAACTCGTACAGCCGGAGCGGGTAGAGGTGGAGCTCGCGCGTATGCGACGGATCGCCAGGAAACAACCCCGTGTGTCCGTTGCGAGGGCCGAGCAGCGCGATGACCCGCAGCACGCCGACGAGCAGCTCGTCGCGCGACAAGCTCGCGGCGCGCCCCGCGAGGGCGTTCACCTCGGCCTCGAACCGCCGGCGCGAGACGCTGCGGAACGGATCCGGATGGATCTGCTCGATCGTCGCGCCGAGCTCGCGGACGTCCTGCGCCAGCGTCGCCGGAGCGGAGGGACGGGCCTGCGCCGACGAGACGATCGCGACCATGGCGAGTGGCACGAGGAGCAGGCCCGGCATCCGCATTGCCTGGGAGGATGTCCTATCTACCCTTACATGTCAAGATTGACATATTAGATGGCACTCCGGTACGCACTCCTCGGCGCTCTCGCGGACCAGCCGCGCACGGGCTACGAGCTTGTGAAGCACTTCCAGCAGTCGCTCGCGTACGCCTGGCCGGCAAGCCACAGTCAGATCTATCCCGAGCTCGCCCGGCTCCTCGAGGGCGGGCTCATCGAGCAGACGGGCGCGGGGGCGCGGAACTCGAAGACGTACGCGGTGACCGAGGCGGGCCTCGACCAGGTCCGCACCTGGCTGCGCGAGACCGAGCCCGACCGGCGAGTGAGGAGCGACGCGGCCCTGCGCACGTTCTTCCTCTGGCTCCTCGAGCCCGCCGAGGCTCGCGACCAGCTCGAAGGCGAGCGCGCGTACTGGCAGGGCGTGCTCGACGAGTTCCTCCGGATTCGGGGGGAGCCGACCGGGCATAACAAGAAGGCGCGGACCTTCCGGATCGCACTCGAGGGCGGGGTCCAGATGGTCGAGGCTCGACTCGCCTGGCTCGAGGGTGCGATTGCCGAGATTCGCTCTGAGGACTGGCGATCGCTGCCGGACGGCTAACCCCGGCTGGTCGCGTCGAGCACCGCGACGGCCCAGGCCTGAACGGAGCGTGCGCGCCGGTAGTACACGTGCAGTCCCGATTCGAGCGCGAACCCGAGCGCGCCGTACACCTGGTGTGCGCTCGCCGTCACCTCGCAGCACGCAGTGCCAGCCCAGGTGAGCTCGCAGTTCTGAATGGCGAACTCGGTTCCCGTGGCTGCCCACGCGAGGAGGGTCAGCCCGTCGGTCGCGAGCGCCGCGTCGGCGAGACGCGACTGCACCGCCGGAATCGACGCGAGCGGAGCGCCGAACTGCTCGCGCGACCGGGCGTGCTCGACGGCGAGCTCGAGCACGCGGGCGGCGAGGCCTGCGAAGTACGCCAGCGTCGCCACGTTCCATGCGCGCCAGCACGCCACGGCCGCGACCGGCTCGAGCGGGTTCCAGCCGTCGATCTCGACCTCGATCGTGCCGCTCCCGTCGATCGTCGGCTCCGCACGGATCTCACTTCTCGGGATGCCCAGCGCGAGGTGGCCGCCTGGTTGCGGCAGTGCGAGCGACGCGGCGCCCCGGCCGTGGCGCGCGCGTCCGTCGATGCAGAGCGGCGCACCGAGTGTGACCTCGTCGACGAGGCAAATCGGCGCTGCTGCCCGCCCGAGTTCGATGCCGCCGGCAGCGGCCGCGCCGAGTAGCTCTTCACCGGCCCAGAGCTCGCTCCAACCCGCATCGGCGAGCCTGCGTGCGAGCGCGTCGTCGCGGTCGTCCTGCCATGCTCCGAGCTCCGGCTCGCGTGGGGGCTCCCACCCGCCTAGTGCCACGCGCACGGACTCCGCGAACAGCGTGAGCTCGGTGGGGACGTCGAAGGTCATCCGAGCTCCCCGAGGACGGCCGCCGTGTGCTCGCCGAGAGCAGGTGCCGACGCCACGTCCCCCGTCGCGCCGCCAACGCGCACGAACGGCGCGAGCAGGCGCACGACGCCCAGCCCGTCCTGATCGATCTCTCCTACGAGCCCCTCGGACACGACCTGGGGGTCCATGTGAACGCCCTCTCGCCGCTGCACGGGCCCGCACGGGACGCCGGCAGCCGCAAGCCGATCGATCCACGCGGCGACAGGCTGCTGAGCGAACACCTCCACGATCCGTCCCGTGAGCCGCTCCTTCGCGGCAAGGACGGCAGCGTCGTCGGGAACCACGTCCGGCGCGGAGACGGTGGGATCGTCGAGCCCGAACAGCGCGAGGAACGCCATGCGCTGGGCGAGGTTGAGACACGCGACGGCGACGAAGCCGTCGGAGGCTTCGAAGCAGCGGTAGTACGGATTCATCGCGACTCCGCCCGTGATCTCGTCCGCCCGCGCGTCCAGGTGAGCACGATCGGCGCCGCTCGGCACGTCGTCGCCCTCGCCCGCGAGCCAGACGAGGTCCTGGAGCTGGACGGCCATAGCCGCCGCCAGAAGCGAGACGTCCACGAGCTGGCCGTCGCCCGTCTCACGCGCGTCCAGCAGAGCCGCGAGGACGCCGCTCGCGAGCAGGAAGCCGGCGGTCAGGTCGGCCATCGGGGTCCCACCCGCTCGCACGGGAACGGCATCGCCGCGCGAGGCGTGTGCCGTCAACAGCCCGGCGCGGGCCTGGGCGATCAGGTCGTAGGCAGGCGCGTCGGCGAGCGGGCCGTTCGTCCCAAACGACGTGACCCGACCCACGACCACCTTCGGATAGGTGGCGTGCACACGATCCCACCCCAGCTCGAACTGCTCCGCCCGCTTCCGAGGGAAGTTGTGCAGGACGACGTCAGCCGACGCGAGCAGACGCGAGCTCGTCGCGAGGCCCCCGTCCGTCTTCAGATCCACGACGACCGAGCGCTTCCCGCGGTTCAGCGGGACGAAGTAGCGGCCGAGCCCCGGCGCAACCGGCATCACGAAGCGGTAGCCGTCGCCCGCAGGCGGCTCGACCTTGACGACGTCCGCTCCGAGATCGGCGAGGAGCACGCCGCAGAGCGGCCCCGCGACGTACTGCGCGTACTCGACCACGCGCACGCCGTCGAGCGGAAGGCTCATCGAAGCCCCAGCCCGCGACGCGCGATGACGAGCTGCAGAATCTCGGCGGAGCCGCCGGAGATGGTCGAGCCGACCGAGGCCCGGTAGAGGCCGGCGAGGCGGCCTTCCAGCGGCGCCGACGGATGGCCGTCCGCGAGCCCTTCGAGGCCGAGCAGATCGATCCCCTCACGCGACAGTCGCTGGGCGAGCCGGGCTCCTGCGAGCTTCGCCATCGCGGACGCCGAGCTGGCCGGCTCGCCGCGGTCGATCAGGTCCGCGGCGCGGAGCGAGAGCAGCCGCGCGGCCGCGAGCTCGCCTTTCAGGTGTGCGATCCGTGGCCACCACTCGCTCTCTGGGCGCTCGGTCTCATCGAGCCGAAAGTCGAGTGCGTCAAGCACCCACTCGAGCCCGCCGAGCTTCTCTGCGGTGATGCGCTCGAAGTCGAGCGTGTGCATGAGGACGTCCCAGCCTCGGTCGACCTCCCCGACGAGGTTCTCCGCGGGGATCTCGACGCCGTCGAGGTAAACCTCGCAGAGGTAGCCGCCGCCGAGCACGGGAAAGCGGCGCACCTCGATTCCCGGCGTGTCGAGCGGCGCGACGAGGACTGAGATGCCCCGGTGCCTCGGCTCGTCCGGGTTCGTTCGGACCGCGAGGTAGATCCAGTCGGCGAGCCAGGCGCTCGACGTCCAGATCTTGTGGCCGTCGACGATCCACGCGTCGCCGCGTCGCACCGCCCGCGTCGTGAGCGATGCGAGATCGCTCCCGGCTCCGGGCTCGGAGAAGCCCTGGCAGAACGTCAGCTCGCCGCGCGCGATCGGGCCGAGCAGCCGCTCCTTGAGCTCAGGCGAGCCGTGGCGCTCGAGCGCGCAACCGATGGTCTTGTACGACAGCAGGTAAAGCGACAGCGGCAGCCAGTGGTAGCCGAGGACGTCCTCGACGAGCGCTGCGTCGACGTGACTGAAGCCTCGGCCTCCGAGCTCCTCGGGCCAGGTCATCCCGATCCATCCCGCCGCGCCGAGCGCGCGCGTGACTTCGCGCGAGTCGCCGTCGGAGAGCATCCCCTGCCGGCGCCACTCGGGGTCGTCCTCGAGCTGCGGACGAAGCGCGGCCGCGAACGCCGTCGCTTCCTCGCGCAGCGCGCGTTGCTCGTCGCTCCAGCGCAGGTCCACGGAGCGCCGATCCTACGGTGCGTAGGATCGGCAGGTGGAGCACCGGCGCGGCTGGATTCCGCTCACCGACGGCGTGCGGCTCGCGGCTCGCCTGTGGCTGCCCGACGCGCGTCCCGCCGCCGTCGTGCTGGAGGCGCTTCCCTACCGGATGGACGACCTGACCTCGTCCTACGCAGGGGAATACGAGCGCCTGTGCGAGGAGGGCGGGCTCGCGGTCGCCCGCGTCGACCTGCGTGGCACGGGCTCCTCCGAGGGAATCGCGACGGACGAGTATCCGCCGCAGGAGCAGGCTGATCTCGTTGACGTCATCGCCTGGCTCGCCGCGCAGGAGTGGAGCAACGGCCGCGTCGGCATGTACGGAACGTCCTACTCGGGCTTCAACTCGATCCAGCTCGCGATGGAGCGACCGCCGGCGCTGGGAGCGATCTGCGCGATCTACGCGACCGACGACCGCTACACGGACGACGTCCACTACACGGGCGGCGTGCTGCGGTGCATCGACCTCGTCGACTACGTCCTGTACATGGCCGCGATGAACGTGCTTCCGCCGGTGCCGTCCGTGTTCGGCGACGGGTGGCGCGACGAGTGGCTCGCGCGGATCGAGAGCGCGGAGCCGTGGCTCCTGCACTGGCTCGAGGAACAGCTCGACTCGCCGTACTGGCGACACGGGTCACTCCGGCCCGGCTACGAACGGATCGCGTGCCCGACCATGATCGTCGCCGGCTGGGCGGACGGGTACCGCAACAACACGTTCCGGACGTTCGGGGCTCTCGACTGTCCGAAGCGGCTGCTCGTGGGGCCGTGGAGCCACATGTCCACCGCGACGTCCCTACCGGGGCCGCACATCGACCTCGTGCCCGAGCTCGTCCGCTGGTTCCGCCGCTGGCTCTGTGACGAGGAGAACGGCGTCGAGGACGAGCCGCCGATCAGCGTCTTCGTGAGACGCTCCACCCGGCCGGAGCCGGACCTGGCCGAGCTCCGCGGACACTGGCGCTCCGAGCCGGGTTGGCCGCTCGACCGCAGCCGCCTGCGGACTTTCGCGCCGGAGCCGTTCCTCGGAGCGGATGAGATCCCGATCCGCGGCGACGTCGGGACGAGCGCCTGGATCTCGTGCGCCGGTCGGCTGCCCTGGGGACAGGCGCTCGACCAGCGGGAGGACGACGCGCTTTCCCTCGTCCACGAGTGGGCGCTCGAGGACGAGCTCGAGATCCTCGGCCACCCGGTCCTCTCCGCCACGATCGCGTCGTCGGTGCCGGTCGCGTATCTCTCCGCCAAGCTCTGCGACGTCTTTCCCGACGGAACCTCGGCGCTCGTGTCGCGAGGCGTCCTCAACCTCACGCACCGATCCTCGTCGACCGACGCCGAGCCGCTCGAGCCCGGGGCTCCGACGGAGGTCACCGTCGAGCTCGACGCGACCTCGTGGGTCTTCGAGGCGGGCCACCGCGTGCGCCTTTCACTGGCCGCGGCCGACTGGCCCAACGTGTGGCCGCCGCCCGCGCCGGGTGTCCTGACGGTCGAGCGCAGCTCCCTGGAGCTCTCGCTGCCGGTCGTGGAAGGGCCGCCGCCGATCCCCGACGCGCCGTCGTTCGCGCCCTCGCCCGGCAAGGAGACGCACGGTCCGGCGCCGACCGGCGAGCAGCCTCCGCTCGTCTGGAGGATCGAGCACGACGTGCTCGGACGCGAGCGGCGAGCGGTCATCTCGCACGGATCGAGTTACGACGGCGAAGCGGGCGCGCGCGTCGACGAGCGCTACGAGGGAGCCGTGGGAGTTTCCGTCGTCGACCCCGGGACGGCCTGGGCGCGCGCAACGAGCCGCTACGTCATTCGCTGGCCCGAGGCCGACTGCGCAACCGAGGCGACACTCGACCTTCGCTCGGACGCCGAGGCGTACCACGTCGCCATCGAGGTCGTCGCCGAGGAGCTGTCCGACGACGAGCCGACCGGGATCGGGCGCCGTCAGCGCCGCTTCGAGCGCACGATTCCGCGCCGCTTGCAGTAGCCGCCGCTAGCGGCCGTGCACGAGCGACTCGACCTAGGCGCGGATGCACGCCACGCGGTGACGGGCGTCACCGGCGGCAGGCTCGAGCTGCGGGTCCGTCTCCCGGCACGCGTCGATCGCGATCGGGCAGCGCGGATGGAACCGGCAGCCCGTCGGCACGTCGATCGGGTTGGGGGTCTCCCCGCGCAGAATCTGGGACTCGGCGCGATGCCGCGGGTCTCGGCGCGGCACGACGGAGAGGAGCGCCTTCGTGTACGGATGGCGGGGATCCTGGATCACCTGCCGTGCCGGCCCCTCCTCGACGATCCGACCGAGGTACATGACGCAGATGCGGTCCGCGAAGCGAGCAGCCGTCGAGAGGTCGTGCGTGATCATCAGCACCGCGAGGCCCTGGTCGCGCAGCTCGTCGAGGATCCCGAGAATCCCCGCCCGGACCGAGACGTCGAGCATCGAGACCGGCTCGTCCGCAACGAGGAGCTCGGGGCCGAGGACGAGGCTTGCGGCGATCGCGACTCGCTGCCGCTGGCCGCCCGAGAGCTCGTGCGGATAGCGATCGGCGAAGAGCTCTGCCGGCGCGAGACCGACCTGCTCGAGCGCATGCTCTACCGCCCGGCGGCGCTCGGTGCGATTTCCGATCCCGTGGATGACGAGCGGCTCTTCGACGGTCGCAGCGACGCGAAAACGCGGATCGAGCGACTCGTACGGATCCTGGTAGATGATCTGCATCCGCCGGCGCAGCGCGCGGAGATCGCCCTGCGAGAGCCTCGAGACGTCGATGTCGTCGAAGGAGACCGTTCCGGACTCTGCGCGAACGAGCCGGAGGATCGCCTGGGCGGTCGTGGTCTTGCCGCAGCCCGACTCCCCGACGAGCGCGACCATCTCGCCGCGCGCCACCTCGAGTGAGACGCCCGACACCGCGTGGACGAACTTCTGCGGCCGGCGCAGGATCGATCCGCTGAGCCCGCGCGGGACGCGGTAGCGGACGACGAGGTCGTCGACCGTGAGCAGTGGACGCCCGTTGCCCTCCGTCCCGCTCATCCCACCGCCCCGACCCTGTCTGCAAAGTGGCAGGCGCTGACATGGCCGTCGCCCATCGCGCGAAGCTCGGGCCGCTCGGTCGTGCACCGCGCTGCCGCGAGATCGCAGCGCGGCGCGAACGGGCATCCGTGCAGCTCGGCATCGAGACGCGGCGGGACACCCGGGATCGAGACGACCTCTTCGCGCGCGTCGAGATCAGGCGTCGCGGCCCAGAGCATCCGCGTGTACGGGTGCCGGGTCTCGTGGTACAGCGCCTCGGTCGGCCCGCGCTCGACGATCCTGCCCGCGTACATCACCGCCGCATGCGTGCACGTCTGCGCGACGATCGGCAAGTCGTGCGTCACGAACACGAGCGCGAGCCCGAGTGCGTTCGAGAGGTAGGTGAGCAGCTCGAGAACCTGCGCCTGCACCATCACGTCGAGCGCCGTCGTGGGCTCGTCCGCGAGGAGGACGCGCGGCGAGCACGAGAGCGCCATTGCGATCGCGGCGCGCTGACGCATCCCGCCCGAGAGCTCGTGCGGGTAGCTGCCCGCGCGCCCGGGTGGGATCCCGACGAGGTCCAGCAGCTCGTGCACGCGCTCGGCGGCCTCCCTTCCGCTCGCATGTCCGTGCAGCTCCATGGGCTCGACGATCTGATCGCCGATGCGGCGCACCGGATCGAACGCGTTCATCGCTCCCTGGAAGACCATCGCGATGTCCTTCCAGCGGTGCGGCGCGACGGTCTGCTCGCCGCGCTCGAGGACATCGACGCCGTCGAACAGCACGCGTCCGGAGACGGATGCCGTCGGCGGGAGCAGCCCCATCAGCGCGAGGATCGTCGTCGTCTTTCCGCACCCCGACTCGCCCACCATGCCGAGCCGGGTCCCGGCATCGACCGAGAAGGACACGCCCTGGACGGCGTGGAGCTTCCGGCCGTTCGGCAGGTCGAACCAGACGTGGAGGTCGTCGACCT
>Ga0207643_10001591_pt1 | contig 12833 bp, 5 predicted proteins | sample KBSMisM62_FD_184313 | JGI IMG/M metagenome (GOLD analysis project Ga0207643, IMG submission 184313) | Miscanthus rhizosphere microbial communities from Kellogg Biological Station, Michigan, USA - KBS Miscanthus M6-2 (SPAdes) (version 2) | ecosystem: Host-associated > Plants > Roots > Rhizosphere...
CTGCGCTCGCCCGGAATGACATCCGGGCTGCGCTCGCCGGAATGACATCCTCGCTGCGCTCGCTCGGAATGACAGCGTCCGCCACCCCACCACGGAGCTTTCGATCATGCTGCTGACTTTCGCTCTTGCCGCCGCTCTCGCCGCCCCTGCCGATTCCGTCTCCGGTACCTGGATCCTCAAGGGCGAGGTTGCCGGCAACCCGCTCAACACCACCTGCACCCTCGTCGTCGCCGAGGCCAAGATCAGCGGCGTCTGCAAGAGCGCCGAGGGCAAGGATGCGCCGATCACCGGTGAGGTGAAGGAAGGGAAGGTGATCTTCGAGCACGGCGGCGACTACAACGGCCAGGAGCTCAAGATCATCTACACGGGCACGCTTCCCTCGGCGAAGGAGATGAAGGGGACGATCGAGGTGAAGCCGTTCGACGTGGGCGGCGAGTTCACCGCGACCCCCGCGCCGAAGCAGTAATCGGCCTCGGCCGCACCGACGCGCGCCGCTCCGGTCACTCCATGTGATCCGGGGCGGCGCGTGCGTTTGACATCTGGCGCAACGTTGTCACCAGATGCAGATCAGGCGCGATGTAGCGACGCTCGCGCCGCGACGGCGACGACCGCCGATCGACACCTCGTGGATGCTTCCGACATGCCGCCCACTTCCCGCATGGCTTCCCGCCTCTCGCTGCTTCGTCTGCTCGTTCTCCCGGCGCTGCTGATTCTCGCCACCGCCGGCTTGGCGCACGGCAGGCAGCAGCCGGCGCAGCGCATCCTCGTCTTCTCCAAGACGGCCGGCTTCCGTCACCAGTCGATCGAGGCGGGCATCGCCGCGATCAAGAAGCTCGGCCAGGAGAACGGCATCGGCGTCGACGCGACCGAGGACGCGGCCGCGTTCACCGACGCGAACCTGCGGAAGTACCGCGCCGTCGTGTTCCTCAGCACCACGGGTGACGTGCTCGACGACCAGCAGCAGGACGCGCTGCAGCGCTACGTCGAGGCGGGGGGCGGTTGGGTCGGCATCCATTCCGCGACCGACACCGAGTACGACTGGCCGTGGTACGGCAAGCTCGCCGGCGCGTACTTCACCAGCCATCCGCTCAATCCGAACGTGCGGAAGGCCACCTTCCGCGTGCTCGACAAGACGCACGTCTCCACGCAGGGCCTGCCGGCGACGTGGCCGCGCGAGGACGAGTTCTACAACTTCCGCAACATCAGCCCCGACATCCACGTCCTCGTCGACATCGACGAGACGTCGTATCAGGGGGGCACGAACGGCGCGAACCACCCGATGAGCTGGTACCACGAGTACGACGGCGGTCGTGCGTGGTACACGAACATGGGACACACCGACGCGACGTTCACCGAGACGCCCTTCCTCAAGCACCTGCTCGGCGGCCTGCGCTGGGCGATGGCGACGAAGCCGCTCAACTACGCGCGGTCGAAGCCCGAGGAGAATCGCTTCACGAAGGTCGTGCTGGCAGATAATCTCGCCGAGCCGGTGGAGCTCGCGGTGCTGCCGGGCGATCGCATCCTCTTCATCCAGCGCCACGGCGACGTGCTGCTCTACTCGCCGGCGACGAAGGCGACCAGGAAGCTCGGCACGATCCCGGTGAGCCACAAATACACGAGCGGCGACGAGGCGGAGGACGGACTGCTCGGGCTCGCGGCCGATCCGGGCTTCGCGCGCAACGGCTTCGTCTACATGTACTACTCGCCCGTGGACGGCACGCCGCGGAATCAGCTCGCGCGGTTCACGATGAAGGGGGACGAGATCGATCTCGAGCACCCGAAGGTGATGCTCGAGGTGCCGGTGCAGCGCGACCAGTGCTGCCACACCGCCGGCTCGATCGCGTTCGACGCGAAGGGTAATCTGTTCGTCTCCACCGGTGACAACACGAACCCGCACGCGACGGGCTACGCGCCGATCGACGAGCGCGACGGCCGCGGTCCGTGGGACGCGCAGAAGGGATCGGCGAACACCAACGACCTGCGCGGCAAGATCCTGCGCATCCATCCCGAGCCCGACGGCTCGTACACGATCCCCGAGGGCAACCTCTTCCCGAAGGGGACGGCGAAGACGCGGCCCGAGATCTACACGATGGGGCACCGCAACCCCTATCGCATCTCGGTCGACAAGCACACGGGCTTCCTCTACTGGGGCGAGGTCGGTCCCGACGCGTCCGTCGACTCGGCGCAGCGCGGACCGATGGGCCACGACGAGGTGAACCAGGCGAGGAAGCCGGGCAACTACGGCTGGCCGTACTTCGTCGGCGACAACAAGGCGTACTTCGACTACGACTTCGCCACGAAGACGCCGGGTCCGCAGTTCGATCCGGCGCATCCGGTGAACGACTCGCCGAACAACACCGGGCTGCGCGACCTGCCGCCCGCGCAGAGGCCGATGTTCTGGTATCCGGCGGGGAAGAGCACGGAGTTCCCGCTCGTCGGCAGCGGCGGCCGCACGGCGATGGCCGGCCCCGTGTTCTACCGGAGCGACTTCCGCACGGCGGCGCGACCGTACCCGGCGTACTACGACGGGAAGTTCTTCGCCTACGAGTGGATGCGCGGCTGGGTCATGGCCGTCACCATGGACGCGAAGGGCGACATGGTGTCGATGGAGCGGTTCATGCCGAGCACGAAGTTCAGCAACCCGATCGACATCGAGTTCTCGCCGAGCGGCGACATGTACATGCTCGAGTACGGGACGGCCTGGTTCCAGGGGAACCCCGACGCGCGGCTGTCGCGCATCGAGTTCAACGCCGGCAACCGCAGTCCGGTCGTCGTCGCCGACGTCGACAAGCCGGCCGGCCCGCTGCCGCTCGCCGTCACGCTCTCGTCCGCGGGGACGGCGGACGCCGACAAGGATGCGCTGCGCTACGAGTGGACGATCACGGGACCGGGCGGCGTCGTCGTCGGAAAGCTCGCCGGCGAGAGCCCGGCGTACACGTTCGACAAGGCGGGGATCTACACCGCCACGCTGGCCGTCACCGACGCGAAGGGCGCGCGCGGCACCGCATCGACGCGCATCGTCGCCGGCAACGCGCCGCCGCAAGTGGCGGTCGAGGTGGCGGGGAACCGCTCGTTCTACTTCCCAGGCACGCCGATCCGCTACACGACGCGCGTCTCCGACCGTGAGGACGGCTCGCTCGAGAACGGAACGATCGCCGCCGACGCGGTGGTCGTCACGGCGGAGTACCTGAAGGACGGCGCGCCCGCCGCGGAGCCGGCGGGTCATCGCTCGGCGCCGCCGGTTCATCCGGGTCGCGCGCTGATCGAGGCGGGCACCTGTCTCTCCTGCCATCAGATCGACCGCAAGTCGATCGGACCGGCGTACAACGACGTCGCGGCGAAGTACCGCGGCGACGCGGGCGCGCTCGCGCGGCTCGCGACGAAGATCGGCACGGGCGGGTCGGGCGTGTGGGGCCAGGTGATGATGCCGCCGCACCCGCAGCTCACCGAGGCGCAGCGCACGCAGATGGCGGCGTACATCCTGAGCCTCGGACAGAAGAAGAGCGGACCGTCGCTGCCCGCGCGCGGCGAGTACACGCCGCCCGCGGCGACCGCCCAGTCCACCACGCCCGGCGGCGGCGCGGTCGTGCTGCGCGCCGAGTACACGGACAAGGGAGCGAACGGGCTGCCCGGCGCGGAGGCCGACCAGACCGTCGTGCTGCGCGCGCCGGTGTTGATCATCGCCAACGGTGACATCAGCGACGGCGTGTCGAAGATGCAGGTGCCGCAGTTGCCGGTGCCGATCACGATGCCGGCGCGCTCGGGCACGCACGTGCGCTTCAAGCAGCTCGATCTGAGCAACATCTCGGAGGTCGTGTTCGGCCTCACGGCGCCCGCGCAGTACGGTGCCGTCGGGGGCAAGATCGAGGTGCGCACCGATGCCGTGGATGGCACGCTGATCGGCGAGACGGAGACGGTGCAGCCGCAAACGGCGCAGAACGCTCCGCCGATTCAGGCCCACGCGCCGCTCAAGCCGACGACGGGGATGCACGACGTCTACTTCGTCTTCAAGAGCGACAAGGCGGGGATGCCGTTCATCGCGATGACGGCGACGTTCGTGAGCGGCGCCAGCACGGCGGCGCCGGCACCGAGCCCGAGCACGGGCGGGCGGTGATCGCTCGTGTGAGTCGTGCGGGCGCCGTCCTCGCGGCGGCGTTCGTCGGCTCGCTCCTCACGTCCACGCTCGCGCGGGCCCAGAACGCGAGCGCGGCGCCGGGGGCGAGGGCACGCAACGTCGTGTTCATCCTCACGGATGACCAGCGCTACGATGCGATGCACTTCCACCCGAACGCGCAGAAATGGCTGAAGACCCCGAGCCTCGATCGCATGGCGCGGGAGGGCGTTCACCTCGCCAACGCGTTCGTCACCACGGCGCTGTGCTCGCCGAGCCGAGCGTCGGTGCTGACGGGGCAGTACACGCATCGCCACGGCGTGGTGGACAACGCGCGCGACGTGCCGGCGGGGACGCGCTTCTTCCCGCAGTACCTGCAGAAGGCCGGCTACCGAACGGCGATGATCGGCAAGTGGCACATGGGGAACGACACCGACGAGCCACGGCCCGGCTTCGACCACTGGGTGTCGTTCCGCGGCCAGGGCGTCTACGAGAACCCGGTGCTCAACGTCGACGGCAAGCGCGTCGAGCGGCAGGGCTACACGACGGACATCCTCACCGGGTACGCGCTCGACTGGATGAAGAAGGAGCACACCCAGGAGCCGGACCGGCCGTTCTTCCTGTACCTGTCGCACAAGGCGGTCCACGCCGAGTTCGTGCCGGCGAAGCGGCACGCCGGCATGTACCGCGACGTGAAGATCGACTATCCCGAGACGATGCGTCCCGACGCGCCGGGGAACGAGACGTGGCCGGACTGGGTGAAGCGCCAGCGCTCGTCGTGGCATGGCGTCGACTACATGTACCACGGCCAATTCCACTTCGACGAGTTCTACCGCCGGTACTTCGAGACGCTGCAGGCCGCGGACGAGAGCATCGGCCAGGTGCTGGACTATCTCACCGAGAGCGGGCTCGCTCGCAACACGCTCGTGCTGTTCATGGGCGACAACGGCTTCTCGCTCGGCGAGCACGGGCTGATCGACAAGCGGCAGGCGTTCGAGGAGTCGATGCGCGTGCCGATGCTCGCGTGGGCACCGGGGCTCATCAAGCCAGGCGGCACGATCCAGCAGATGGTGATGAACATCGACATCATGCCGACCGTGCTCGACGCGGCGGGGGTGAAGGCGCCGGCGGACCACAAGGTGGACGGGCAGAGCTTCCTCCCGCTGCTGCGCGGCGAGTCGGTGCCGTGGCGCTCCGAGGTGTACTACGAGTACTACTGGGAGTGGAACTTCCCGCAGACGCCGACGCAGTTCGCGCTGCGCACGGACCGGTACAAGTACATCCACTTCTACGGCCTGTGGGATCGTGACGCGCTGTTCGACCTCAAGACCGATCCGAAGGAGGAGTACAACCTCATCGCGCGTCCCGAGCAGCAGCAGCTGGCGACCCAGCTGCGCGGCCGGCTGTTCGCGCGCATGGAGGAGACGGGCGGCCTGCAGATCCCGCTGCGCGCGCCGGTGGGGCCGCAGATGAACCAGACGAGGCCCGCGGGCAAGCCGAGCAGCGATCCGTTCGCCAAGCCGTAGCCGGTGGCCGGCACGCACTCGGCGCGCCGATGGCTCGCCACGTCCGGCGTGGTGGCGGTGGCGGTTGCGATGGCAGCATGGCTGGGATGGAGAGCGTGGCGCGGCGGTCGTGACGACAGCTCCCCGTCGCGCGACGAGGCGCGCTTCGTCGGCGCGGCGTCGTGCGCCGGCTGTCATCGCGCCGAGCACGATGCGTGGCAGGGCTCGCAGCACGCGCTCGCGATGCAGTCCGCGAGCGATCGTTCGGTGCTCGGCGACTTCCGCGACGCACGATTCACCGACGGCGCGGTGACGTCGACGTTCAGCCACAAGGCGGACGGCTACTGGGTGCGCACCGACGGACCCGACGGCGTGCTCGCGGACTTCCGCGTGAAGTACACCTTCGGCGTCGACCCACTCCAGCAGTACCTGATCGAGCTGCCGGGCGGCCGTGTGCAGGCGCTCTCGATCGCGTGGGACACGCGTCCGCGCGCGCGGGGCGGACAGCGCTGGCTGCACCTCTATCCGGGGCAGGGGATCGAGCACACGAGCGATCTGCACTGGAGCGGGCTGCAGCAGAACTGGAACTTCATGTGCGCCGACTGTCACTCGACGAACGTGCGGAAGGGGTACGACGCGGCGTCCAACCGCTTCGCGACGACGTGGTCGGAGATGAACGTGTCGTGCGAGGCGTGCCACGGGCCGGGCTCGCGACACGAGCGCTGGGCGCGCACGCCGCGCGTGATCCGCTGGCTGGGCGGCGGCGATCGCGGGCTCACGGCGCGGCTGCCGCGCGGCGGCGAAGCCCGATGGGCGATCGACTCGACGACGGGCTCGGCGCGGCCGCGCGCGTCCACGGCGGGACGCGCCGAGGTGGAGACGTGCGCACCCTGTCACAGCCGTCGCACCGAGCTCGATCAGGACTTCACCGCCGGCGCACCGCTCTACGACCACTACGTCCCGTCGCTGCTCATGCCCGGCCTGTACCATCCGGACGGCCAGCAGGCGGAGGAGGTGTACACCTACGGCTCGTTCGTCCAGAGCCGCATGTACCACGCGGGGGTGACGTGCTCGAGCTGCCACGAGCCGCACACGCAGCGACCGCGCGCGCCGGGAAACGCGCTGTGCGCGCGATGCCACCTCGCTTCCCGATTCGACTCGCCGGCGCATCACTTCCACCGCGCCGGCAGCGAAGGGGCGCGATGCGTGTCGTGCCACATGCCGTCGACGACGTACATGCAGGTGGACGCGCGGCGGGATCACAGTTTGCGCGTGCCGCGCCCCGATCTGTCGGTCGCGCTCGGCGTGCCGAACCCCTGTACCGGCTGCCACGGCGACCGCTCGGCGCAGTGGGCGGCCGACGCGCTGCGCGCGCGGCTCGGGCGCGACCCGAAGGGGTTCCAGCGGTTCGCCGCCGCGTTCCACGCTCACGAGCGGCACGCGCCCGATGCCGACAGCGCGCTGCAGGTGGTGTTCGCGGACTCGACCCAGCCGGCGTTCGTGCGCGCGTCGGCGCTGGCGCGCATGGCCGATCATCCGGACGCCGCCGCGCTCGCGGCGGCGCGCTCGGGGACGGAGGACCCTGATCCGGCGGTGCGCGTCGCCGCGCTCGGCGTGATCGAGACGATGCCCGCCGAGCGGCGGAGCGCGCTCGCGGCACCGCTGTTGCGCGACCCGCGCCGCGCGGTGCGCACCCAGGCCGCGTGGGTGCTGGCGCCCGCGTCGGCGTCGCTCGGAGCGGACGACGCGCGCGCGTTCGCGCGGGCGTCGGACGAGCTCGTCGCCGCCCAGCGGTTCAACGCCGATCGGCCGGAGGCGCGCATCACGCTCGGCACCTACTTCGGTTTTCTCGGCAGGCTGCCCGAGGCGGAAGCCGAGTACCGTGCCGCGATCCGGCTCTTTCCGCGCGCCGTGCCCGCGTACCTCAACCTGGCCGACCTCCATCGAGTGCAGGGGCGCGAGGCGGAGGGGACGCAGACGCTGCGCGATGGGCTCGCCATCGCGCCCGGCGATGCCTCGCTGCACTACGCGCTCGGGATGTCGCACGCCCGCGCCGGGCGGATGGCGGAATCGGTGGCGGAGCTCGGTCGCGCCGCGGCGCTGGACCCGCGGCCGGCGTACGTCTACGCCCATGCCGTGGCGCTGCACAGCACCGGCCGCGTGGCCGACGCGATCCGCACGCTGGACGCGGCGCTCGCGCGCAGCCCGGATGATCGCGACCTTCTCTACGCCCTTGCTACGTTCCACCGGGACGCGGGCGACCGGACGCAGGCACGAAGCGCCGCCGAGCGTCTCGTCGCGACACATCCGGCGGATGTGGAAGCGCGCGAGCTGCTGCAATCTCTGGTCGCCGGTCCGTAACCGATGACGATGCCCTCGCTCGACGGTCTCCGTATGAGACGACACCCGATGATCCGACTCGTGGCGCGGAGTACCGCGCTGGTCGTGCTGGTCACGCTCGCCGGTCGCCCATCGGTGACGTGGGCGCAGGGTGCGGCGGCGCCTCGCCACCCCAACATCCTCTGGATCTCGACCGAGGACCTGAGCCCGCGGATCGGCGCGTACGGAGACCGCGTCGCGCGCACCCCGACCCTCGATAAGCTCGCGAGCGAAGGGATGCGCTTCACGCGCGCCTTCACCACCGCGCCGGTGTGCGCGCCGAGCCGCGCCGCGATCATCACCGGCGTGTTCCAGACGACGCTCGGCGCGCAGCACATGCGCACGGGGGAGAACACGATCGCCGATCTGCCGGGCCCGTACGAGGCGGTGCCCCCGTTTTACGTGAAGGCGTTTCCCGAGTATCTGCGCGCCGCGGGCTACTACACGACGAACAACGTCAAGACTGACTACCAGTTCGGCACTCCGTTCACGATCTGGGACGAGCTGAGCGACAAGGCGCACTGGCGCAATCGGCCCGACAAGCGCCAGCCGTTCTTCTCGGTGTTCAACATCATGACGACGCACGAGTCGATGGTGTTCCCCGCCGTGCTGAAGGGGCGGAAGCCGGTCACCGATCCGGCGCAGGTGGTGGTGCCGCCGTACTATCCCGACACGCCGAAGGTGCGCGAGGGGCTCGCGCAGTGGTACGACAACATCGCCACGATGGATGGCCAGGTGGGGGCGCTCCTGCGGCAGCTCGACGAGGACGGGCTCACCGACAGCACGATCGTGTTCTTCTGGAGCGATCACGGCGACGGACTGCCGCGCGGCAAGCGATCGCTGTACGACGCGGGGCTGCGGTCCATCCTCATGGTGCGATGGCCGAAGGGGCTGAAGCCGCCGTTCGCGCCCGGTGCGGTGAACGATCAGCTGGTGAGCTTCATCGACCTCGCGCCGACGGTGCTCGCGCTGGCCGGCGTGCCGATCCCGCTCCACATGCAGGGGCGCGTGCTGCTCGGCCCGCAGGCCACTCCGGCGCCGCGCTACCTGTTCGCCGCGCGCGACCGCATGGACGTCGAGTACGACATGATCCGTTCGGCGCGCGACGAGCGGTATCTGTACATCCACAACTTCCAGCCGGAGCTGCCGTACGTCGGGTTCGTCCCGTTCCGCAACGAGAGCCCGATCATGCAGGAGCTGGTGCGCATGCAGGCGGAAGGGACGCTGAAGGGACCGGCGGCGCTGTGGATGCGACGCTCCCGGCCGCCCGAGGAGCTGTACGACACGCGGTCGGATCCCGACCAGATCCACGATCTCTCCTCCGATCCGGCGCACCGGGCCACGCTCGAGCGCATGCGTGGCGCGGTGAACGACTGGATGGCGCGCACGAACGACCAGGGGTTGGTCAACGAGCCCGAGATGATCCAGCGCATGTGGCCGGGCGGCGTGCAGCCCGTCACCGCCGCGCCGTTCATCCTGAAGCGCGGCTCGCGCAACTGGCAGAGCCCGAAGCGCGACACGCTCCAGACATTCTCCGGCGCGACCGAAGTGGAGATCTACGTGCCGACGCAGGGCGCGTCGATCGCGTACACCACCGACACGGGCCCGGGCGCACGGTGGCTGCTGTACACCGGTCCGTTCGCGCTGCACGGCCCGACGACCGTTCGCGCCAGGGCCATCCGCTATGGTTACAAGGAGAGCGCCGAGTCGCGCGCCTCCTTCGTCGCCGGCACCGCATCACAGTGACACGAGGACGCATGCTTCACGGACGTCGAGCTCTCATCACCGCCGCCGTCGCGATCGCCGCGCTGGCGAACAGCGCCGAGGCGCAGCGCGCCACTCCGCGTGCGCCGGCCGCACGCACGCCCACGCCGCGCCGGCCGGCGCCGAAGGCCGACAGCGCCGCCTCGCCGACCGCGACGAGCGCTTCGTCGATTCCGGCGCGCCTCGATGCGCAGTTCCGCACGCCCCCCGCCGACGCGAAGCCGCGCGTGTGGTGGCACTGGATGAACGGCAACGTCACGCGCTCCGGGATCACGGCCGATCTCGAGTGGATGAAGCGCGTCGGCATCGGCGGGATGCAGATGTTCGACGGCTCGCTCGGCACGCCGCAGTTCGTCGAGAACAGGCTCGTGTGGATGACGCCGCCGTGGAAGGCGGCGTTCCGGCACGCCGCCGCGGAAGCGGATCGCCTCGGTCTGGAGATGACGATGGCGGCGAGCGGCGGCTGGAGCGAGACGGGCGGCCCGTGGGTGAAGCCCGCGCAGGCGATGAAGAAGGTCGTGTGGAGCGACACGACGCTCGAGGGTCCGCGCCGGTTCGTCGGCGCGCTCCCGAAGCCGCCGTCGAACAACGGACCGTTCCAGCAGATGCAGAACGCGCCGTCGGTCGGCTTCCCACCCGAGACGGGACTGCCCGGCGCGAAGCCGATGCCCGCCGAGCCGGAAGCCGGGCCCGACCCCGAGTACTACGCCGACACGCGAGTGCTCGCGTTCCGCGTGCCCGAGAACGAGGTGCGCATGGCCGACGCGCAGCCGCGCATCACCACCGCCGCCGGCGACGTCGATGCCGCGGTGCTCACCGATGGGGACTTCGGGCGCACGATCTCGCTCGGCTTCCCCGAGGGCGCGAACGAGACGTGGGTGCAGCTCGAGTTCCCGCAGCCGTATCGGGCGCAGGCGCTCACCTTCGCCGGCGCCCCCGCCATGCAGTTCGTCGGCGCGCCGCCGATCCCGGAGGGGCGGCTCGAGTGGAGCGACGACGCGAAGGAGTGGAATCCGCTCGTCACGCTGCCGGGCCCCGGTCACCCGATCCACAACTTCGCGGCGCGCACCTACACCTTCGAGCCGCCCACGGCGCGGTTCTATCGCCTCGTGCTCAAGCGCCCCGCGCCGAGCCCGTTCGGCGCGGCGCTCGGGATCCCGCCCGCGAAGGGGATCGCGATCTCCGAGCTGGAGCTGAGCCCGACGCCGCGCGTCAACCGGTGGGAAGAGAAGGCGCAGTTCGGGATCATCGCCGACTACGGCGACACGATCGCCACGCCCGAGGTGTTCGACGCGGTCGCGCCGACCGACGTCGTCGACCTCACGGCACGCCTGCGCAAGAACGGCACGCTCGACTGGCAGGTGCCCGAAGGGAAGTGGAGGGTGCTGCGCATGGGGTACTCCCTCGTCGGCACGAAGAACCACCCCGCGTCGCCCGAGGCGACGGGCTACGAGGTGGACAAGCTCAATCGCGCACACGTCGGCTCGTACTTCCAGTACTACACGAATCAGATCCGTGGCGCGCTCGGCCCGCTGTACGGCAAGAGCTTCCGGTACCTCCTGCTCGACAGCTACGAAGCCGGGATGGAGAACTGGACCGACGACATGATCGCCCAGTTCCGCACGCGGCGCGGCTACGACCCGACGAAGTATCTGCCGATCCTCACCGGCCGCGTGATCGGCAACGCGAGCACGAGCGACAAGTTTCTCTGGGACTTCCGGCGCACGATCGCCGATCTGTTGTCGGACAACCATTACGGGGTCGCGGCCGACGCGCTCAAGGCTCAGGGCCTCGGTCTCTACGCCGAAGCGATGGGCGCGGAGTTCCCGACGAGCGGCGACGGGCTCCAGGCCAAGGGGCGCGTCACGATCCCGATGGCCGAGTTCTGGACGCCGGGCCCCGGCGCCGACGACACTCCCGCGCACATCAGCGACATGCGCGAGGCCGCGTCGGCGGCGCACACCTACGGCAAGCCGATCGTCGCCGCGGAGTCGTTCACGACGATGCCGCCGCCGATCGTCCCCGCGTTCTCGCAGTCGCCGTACTACCTCAAACGGCTCGCCGACCGCGCGCTCGTCAACGGCATCAACCGCTTCGTCATCCACACGTCGGTGCACCAGCCGTTCGTGGACGACGAGCACGCGCCCGGCATGACGCTCGGCTTCTTCGGCCAGCACTTCTCACGCAACACGACGTGGGCCGAGCAGTCGGTGGCGTGGACGACGTACCTCGCGCGTGCGTCGCACATGCTCCAGCAGGGCCGCTTCATCGCCGACGTCGCGTACTCCTACGGCGAGGGTGCGCCGAACACGGTGCCCTACTGGAAGCCGATCGAGCCCGCCCCGCCGGCCGGCTTCGACTACGACTGGGTGAGCGCGGAGCTGATCATCGGTCGCATGAAGTACGAGGGCGGCGCGTTCCAGCTACCGAGCGGGATGCGCTACCGCGCCCTCGTGCTGCCGCCCGACGTCACGCGGATCACCCTGCCGATGGCGCGCAAGCTCCGCGATCTCGTGAACGCGGGCGGGATCCTGATCGCGCCGACGCCCGTCGGGAGCCCGAGCCTGAGCGACGGCCCCGCCGGCGACGACAGCGTGCGCGCCATCGCGAGCGCCGTGTGGGGTGACATCGACGGGAAGACGGTCACGTCGCACGACTACGGACTCGGGAAGGTGTACTGGGGGATCTCCGTCGCCGATGTTCTGACGGCCGAGCGCATCACGCCCGACGTCACGTTCAGCGGCGCGAAGGACGCCAAGCTGGCGTGGATCCACCGCCGCACGCCCGGCGCGGACATCTGGTTCGTGACGAACCAGCAGGAGCGCCCGGAACAGGTGACGGCGAGCTTCCGCATCGTCGGCAAGGCGGCCGAGCTGTGGGATCCGGCGACGGGCGAGACCGCGCCCGTGACGTACTCGTCGGCGGAAGGCCGCACCGAGGTGCCGATCACGCTCGACCCGTACGGCTCGACGTTCGTCGTCTTCCGCCGCGCGACGACGGCGACGCAGCGCACGATCGCGCCCGAGACGCGCTCGACGCTCGCGACGGTGTCGGGACCGTGGACGGTGACGTTC
>Ga0207643_10001597_pt1 | contig 12807 bp, 8 predicted proteins | sample KBSMisM62_FD_184313 | JGI IMG/M metagenome (GOLD analysis project Ga0207643, IMG submission 184313) | Miscanthus rhizosphere microbial communities from Kellogg Biological Station, Michigan, USA - KBS Miscanthus M6-2 (SPAdes) (version 2) | ecosystem: Host-associated > Plants > Roots > Rhizosphere...
CTGGCCACGAGTAAATCGCCAATCTGAATCGGACCTTTCGACGCATCGACCGCCACTCTGACTCGGCCGGTCGTAGCAACCAAAACTTTGTTGGCGCCACCTTCGCCCAGGGTGATGCCTGGTCGTTCAGAGATCACTCCCGCCACACGAGTGTCGTAGGACTGCCAAGAGGCGATCACCTGATTGGATTTTGTGTGATCAAGAACGACGAGCGTGCCCGCGAGAAGCTCCTGTGAAGATTCAACCCATTCCGCGACATCCTGGTATTTCGCCTTAACGTTGCCGCCCTCGATTGTTCCGGCCGCGGTTATGTTCCCTGTCCCAGTAACACTAATGTTACCGACCACTTCGAGTTTCGCGCCGGGGGTAGTGGTGCCGATGCCGACGTTACCGTTTGCGTTTTGACCGGCATACAGAATAGTGCTGCCACCCACTTGCTGCACCATGAACGCGCCTGGCAAATCAGGGTGATCGGAAGGCTTTAAGACCAGACTGTTAACCGGGCGACGCACTACAGTGTCGTTACCACCGTCCGGGCCAGTGGTGTCGATTATGAGCCGTCCGCCGGCAATGCTCACGACCGGCGCAATACCGAATGCCCCCGTGCGTGTTGTCGTGGAGAAGTATTCCCTCCCGCTACTATCACGAACGCGGAAGGGATTGTTCGTGCCGCCCGAGACGTCAAGCAAAAAGCCAGGGCTAGCGGTGCCGATTCCAACGTTGCCGGCATTGTAAGAAATGTTGTTTGTGCCGCTGGTCCATTGTGAGTTCGGAACCGGCGCCCAGGTATTATCACCTCTGAGAAAAGTAGAAGTGCTCGCGGTTCCACTTACGCCGAGTCGTGCAAGCGGAACCGTGCCCGCATTTAGATCGTCGGCACTGCGCGTTTGAAGGTCAGCCAGCGATGACGTGGTCTTGTTTATTTGCGCCCATGTGTAGTCATTAGTTGCGGCAACAACTACTCCTGTGCGCCCAAACACTGTGGTTACTGCGCCGCTGCCGCTCGGAATCGTCGCCCACGTGTTATCACCCCTTAGAAAAGTAGAAGTGCTCGGGGCTCCGCTTACGCCGAGTCGTGCAAGCGGAACCGTGCCCGCATTCAAATCGCCGGCACTACGCGTTTGAAGGTCGGCCAGCGATGACGTGGTCTTGTTTATTTGTGCCCATGTGTAGTCGTTAGTTGCGGCAACAACTACTCCTGTGCGGCCGAACACCGAGCTTACGGCGCCGCTCGGAATTGTCGCCCAGGTATTATCACCCCTGAGAAAAGTAGAAGTGCTCGGGGTTCCACTTAAGCCGAGTCGTGCAAGCGGAACCGTGCCTGCATTTAGATCGCCGGCACTACGCGTTTGAAGGTCGCCCAGCGATGATATGGTCTTGTTTATTTGCGCCCACGTGTAGTCATTAGTTGCGGCCACAACCACTCCTGTGCGCCCAAACACTGAGGTTATTGCGCTGCCACCCACCTGCGACCATGCGGTCTTGCAGTCCCCCGCAATGCACAACCCTCCGGAAGTATTTATCCTGCCACCCTGCACGTCGAGCAGAAAGTTCGGGGTCGGTGTGCCAATACCGACACTGCCGCTGCTGGTGATACGCATCCGTTCGGTTCCGTAGCCATTGCCATTCAACGTCGGAGCAAATATCAAGGCGCCATTTTCCGTTGTTGGATTCTCCCAAATCCCCGCGATAAACCCGGTACTGCTCATAAGTCCGTCACTGGTGCGCTTAGATCGAAACGTTAGAGCAGAACCCAGCCCGGCAGCGGCCGTGCCGGGGGTAGTATGGCCAATGGCCAGACCCTGGGTAATAGCATTATTGACACCATCGTTGACCACAATCGTCAGCTGCTCGCTGGGAGTTGTCGTACCGACTCCGACCTTGCCACTGTTGGTGTTAGAGATGTCATTGCCGCTCGTGCTCCATTGCTGGGCAAAGGCTTTTTGCGAGCAACTGAACAAAGTAATTACGGTGAGGGCAATTAACACGCTCGCACATGGAACTCTGCCCTGAATGCTTAGTTGTTTGGTCATCGTTTACCTCTTTCTCAACTTGCTCAATGGAGTTGATGTTGCAGACGAGCGCGTTTCCTCAAGTGACAACCTGAGGCCGGCTGCATCTTGCATCCTTTGACGAAGATGTTAGGTTCGCTGTTGGGAGCTATGACTTCAAGATCTGTCTGGCCGAACACCTACACAAGTTTTTAGCGAGATTGATGAGTTTGATTTGGTAGCCGCCATGATGAGGACCTCCATCGAAAGCAAGGAATCGGCGTTGAGTAACTAAGGCTGAAGGCAGCGAGTATGCGGGGAAGCAGGCCCGTGAGAATCAGCCAATTGAATGAGAAACGAGCGGCACCTTAGTCCCGTTCAAATGAAAAGTCAACTATTATTTTTTAGTCGCAGATTTTCGCAGATGAACGCAGTTCAGTTTTTCTTGCCGGTCACAATAATCATCTGCGCGGGGAAACGCATCTGGTTGGCGGGAAAGAATTCACTGACCGCTTGTTCGACTTCACCTGTTATTTGAGCTTGTTCGGCGGCCGATAGTTTGGCCAATTTCTCGCGGAGCGTGTCCGAGATTTGTGAACGCATGGACCAGAACTCAAGCGGAGTGAGCGGCGCTTCGAGATTGAACTTCACCACATGTTCTTGCACGTCGCTCGCGCCGGCTTCGGTCATCACACTTGCAAGTTTACCCCGCTCGGCAAAACGAAAAGCGTTCGGCGCATCGGGATCGTCGGCGCCGGGGTTGATGTGGCGATCGATGACGCTGGTTACAACGTAACAAAAAGGATTCAGTTCGCTCTTGTGCCAGACCGCCAGCGCCAGGCTCCCGCTCGGTTTGGTGACGCGCAGCATCTCACGAACTGCGGCAACTGGATCGGGAAAGAACATCGCGCCCAACCGGCTGACAACAACGTCAAATGAATCGGAAGGAAACGGCAGCGAATCAGCCGTACACTGTTGGAACTGCACGTTCGTAATGCCACGTCGCTGCGCCTCGCTACGCGCGGTCTCAACCATCTCATTCACAGCGTCCGTGCAAGTTACGGATCCTTTTGGTCCAACTATCTCAGCGATCGTGAGCGATGGCTCGCCAGCGCCGCCGGCGACGTCGAGCACGGACTGTCCTTCGTGAATGCCGGCGTGCTCGACCAGAGCTTCCGTCAACGGCATAAACATCGTGCGGATCATGTCGCTGTGTTTGGCCCAGTACTGCGCCGATTCGCGCCAAGCGTCAACTACATTTTCATGAGTCATGATTGGTTGAATCCTGTGAACCCTGTTAACCCTGCGATCTCTTCGCGAATAAAAGCCTTCACACCCTCACGTCCGGTTAGACGCAGCCACACTGGCCCACCCTCCGCCTGAATCTCAATCACAAAGTTGAGAAACGGGCAACAGAGTTTCTCAAGCGATACGAATTGAGCGAGGTTCGTTATCAAGTCTGGCCCATCCGTCAGGCGAAACTCATAGCCATTCGGCAGTTCCCGAAATTCTTCAATGCGCGAGAATAATTCCCGGCTCGTCGCCAAATGCTTCGGACGTTCATCCGGCGCTATCGCCGTCATGTCGCACGCGAGCGGTGATTCACCGGTCATCTTCCTGCTCCTTCGATAACCTATTTAATATATGCCCATTCTGGTACGCAGGTTATTCTTTAACCACTAAGACACAAAGACACAACATCTATCTAAAATTTGTGCCTTCGTGCCTTAGTGGTTAAGCCATCCTCCTCGAAAGCCGGCGCGGCGGAGACCGTCGACGATGAAGGGGCAACGTCGCATTAGTCGCCAGATCAGACCTGTGCGGTAGTTCTCGATCATCATGATGATCGGTCCCTGGTCCAAACCGTAGTATCCCTTCGACACCCAGCCTTTTCCCTTCGACGTGAACGTCGGATTATAACTGCACTTAAACCCGTATTGATTCGTGATCTCGGGATAGTCTTTGTTGAGACGACTCAGCGACGGCAGCACTACCTCCGGAGCAAACGGCAGCGACGCCGCCACCGCCCACGGCGCGAGCGTACCATCATCAGGTCCGTAAGGAATCGATCGCGCTTTGTAATCGAAAAAACGCAGCCGCCGGCCGTTGATGCGTCGCTCCGCCGGTCCTGGTCCATCGGTGGCGGTGATGCCCCAACTAAAACGATCGTAACCAACAAACTTCTTCGGATTGCGCATCGCATACGCCTGCTGCGCATAGATCGCGCGACGACTGTTCTCGAAATAGTTGATCGCTTTGCCGCGCATGTATTCGTCCTGGATGCCGCGGAAGTCGATCCACATGTGCGACAAGTGATGAATGAACAGCGGTCCGGCGTAAAGAAACTCGTGCCCGTACAGTTTTTTCCACTTGTAAGTCCTGGTCCAGGCGCGATAACTCTCCGGCGGCAGCGGGAAAGTCGGCGACGCAAGACCGAGCACATAAAGAAGCAACGCTTCGCTGTAGCCGGTCCAACGATACTTGATGAAACCCGTCTCCGGTTTCCAACCGTGCGTGACTGTCAGCGCACCATTCTGTGCCCATTGCCAATCTGCGCGTTTGTAGAGTGATTCAGCGAGCGTCCGAATCTCGCGCTCACTTTTGTTACCACGATCGAAATAGCGCGCCGCTGTGAGACCGCCCGCGAGCAGGTAGGTGGTGTCGATGGTTGATAGCTCACACTTCCATGCGCGGCGCCCGGTCTTCATGTCGAGGAAGTGATAATAGAAACCTTTGTAGCCGGTCGCGTCCGGCTCTTTTCCGTGCGGCGCATCATTAAAGAACCTGAGCGTCGTCAATGTACGCTTTACTGCTTCGGCCCGGCTGAGATACTTGCGCTCGACCGCGATCGGATAGGCAGTAAGCGCAAAACCGACGGCAGCGATCGAAGACGGCGAGCCTTGCTTCGTACTGTCCGGAACGAGCCCGTTCTCGAGGTTTATCTCTTCCGCAAAGTATTTAAAAGTGTCGCTTTCAATGCGTGACAGCTCTTCGTCTGACAGCGACGGTTCCAACACTTTCATCTCGGTTTGAACTCCACTGTTATCGCCGCGATTGCGTGCGCCGGCAAACTCGCCTTTAAAAACACTGAACCATCTCGATAACTGAACGACTGCTTCTCACTTACAACTTGTGACGCCTCTTCTAATCGCCCCACATCTCTAAAAGCGAGATACTCCGGTTGGCCCATCTCCTGCCACACACGTTTCGGATTAGCGTGATCTTCATCGACTCTTTGGATACGCGCTGCAACGGGTTCACGAGCGTTGTCCAAACGAACGTGGACCTCTTCCGTTTCGATTGAATGACCCGGCGTCGTGTGATTCGTGAGCAACACAGTCACGCTCGACTCTTTCTGCACCACCGAACAATCGACAGTTTCGTGCAACCCGTCGACAAGCGAGTACCGATCGCCGAGCTGATGCAGCAGCTCAAACGCGCGATACGCCGGCTTCGGAATGCCGTGCAAATTGAGCAGTCCGAAGCCGCCGTGAAACGGCACTGACGGAAAATAATTCTCTTCAAAAATATCGGAGAAGGTCCAGAAGCTGTAACCGTCGACCAGCCCGTGCGCTTCCATCACTGTCGACGCTACGAACGCCGCTGCGTAAGGCTCGTCGTGCAACGGATCGAAGGGATTAGACGACGAGTTCCATTCAGTGAAATAAACCGGTCTGTCGCCCGCGTAGTAACGAGTGTTCTCCGCCACCTCGCGCATGATACCGCGCTGTGCTTTGAACAGTTGATGTTCGGTGTCGCCGTCGCGCTCGTATCCGTCGTTGGGATAGTAGTGCGTGCTGACGAAGTCAGCGGGCACGTCGTTACGTTCGCAGAAGTTGACGAACTCTGCTATCCACTCACTCTTCGCTGTTGCCGGCCCTCCCACCTTGAACGACGGCGACACGTTCTTGATCGCTTCAGCCGTATGACGATAAAGCTTGAAATATTCGCGCTGAGTTCCGGTCCAGAACTGTTTGAGATTAGGTTCATTCCAGACTTCAAACAGCCACTCGCCGACCTCACGTTCGCCGTATCGCTCGACGCAATGAGAAACCAGACACTCAATCAGCTCCGCCCATTTTTTGTAATCTTTCGGGGGCGTCACGTTGGCCTCATAGCCAAATACAGTCCTTGTGCCGGAAGCCAATGCGTCAGGCATGAAGCTCAACTCGACAAACGGTTTCATTCCGATCGAAAGCAGGAAATCGAAGATTTGATCGGCGTTGAAGAAGGAGTAGAAGATTCTGTTCTTCTCGCGAATTACCGTGCTGATGTCGTCAGACAGCAGACCGTGAAAACGAACGCAGCCAAAGCCCAACTCTTCGTGAGCTCGTTTGAGTTGGCGCTGCCAATCGGCGCGCAAAGCCATGCGCGCATGGTCGCTGCCGACTGTGTGCTCCCAGAAGTGCGGGAACGGCGTGGTCGCTTCTGCCAGATCACAGAAGAAAGTCAGTCTACTCACAGAGTCAGATCTTCAGAGGCGTAACTGTAGGGGCGGCACTCCGTGGCCGCCCGTGGTTCAAGATATGCGTTGCCGGTAAAACGGGCGGCCACGGAGTGCCGCCCCTACAGAACTTGTCGCAAGGCGCGCCGGCTCATTTCGGCTGTTACTCCGTAGACCAGATGTGACGCGAGCGCATAAGCATGAGTCGAGACCGGATACTCAGTTGGTCCCTTCGAGAGTCCGAGAAGCGGTACCGAGATCTCATCGGCGAGCAACCAAAACGCGGCGCCGAATGGAAGGCCCGCGCCGGTCGTCACTTGCGGAGTGACTTCCGCCAGCGCTCCATACAAACCACCAGTAACAGTACCGAAGGCGTAATGTACAGCAGCGCCCGCCGATTTCTTTTCACTCTCCTGTAGCTCATGTCCGAAAACGTTTTTCGAGATCACTTTGGCAGTTTCGACAGTCGCGTCGTCCTGCTCTTTCATGTCTTGAGCTTCATTCCCTTTCGACCCATCGCTCGGCTGCATCGATTGTGCGCCGTGTGGTTTCTCGTCGTCTCCTGCCATGCGAGTCCATGCCGCTTGAAACTGGTTCATGGTCCAGGAAGCAAGCAGCCCGCCGGCCAGCCCCGCCACGATGCCTTTCCAAACATTTCCATCGTCATGATGCATAGCTTGAGCTCCTTCCATTTCTCTGCTCGGCGAGTGAACGCCAGGCCATGAATGCGGCGAAGCCGAGCCCGGCAAGCAATGAACCCGTAATCAGCGGATGCACCGATGCTTTTGTATAAACACTCGACTCCGCCACGTGACCCGGATAACCACCACGCTCTCTTCCATCCGCCAAAGGCTCGTACAGACTATCGCGGCGACCCGGCGTCTTTTCTCTCTCCGACTGCTGAAGATCAAACATCGCCGCTTCCATCAACTTGTCGGTCAGTCGTGGTGCGTAATGGCCCGCCGCTGCCAGCACCCTACCGCCTCCGCCAACAATCACATCTCGCTCGGGATGTTCGGCGCAATGAAGAATCGCTTCCGCCACAGTCTCCGGCGCGTAAACCGGCGGCGGGTTCAGCGGCTCCACGGGCATGAGATTCTTAGCGTGTTGAACGTAAGGCGTATCGATCGCGCTCGGCTTGATTAGCGTTACTGAGATCGGCGCGTCGTCTTGTTCAAGCTCGAGGCGCAGCGCGTCGGTATAACCTTTCACGGCGTGTTTTGTTGCGCAATAAGTTCCCTGGATCGGGATGGCGATGTCTGAAAGAACGCTGCCAACGTTTATAAGCGCGCCGCCACGTAGGCGCAGGTGCGCGCAGGCGATCATGGAGCCGTGGACCACACCCCAGTAATTCGTGTCGAATAGACGGCGCTGGTCTTCAAGCGACTGGTCGAGCACTGGTCCATAGATCGAGACGCCGGCGTTGTTCACCCAGGTGTCAAACCCGCCGAAACGACGAACAGCTTCTTCGGCGATGTTCTGGACGTTGTCAAACTGGCCCACGTCGCCGGCGACATGATAAGCCTCACCGCCAGCCTCATTGATCTCATCGCACACGCGCTGGAGTGTCGCTTCGTTTCGCGCATTTAGAATGAGCCGCGCACCACGCTTCGCCGCCATACGCGCGGTTACGAGGCCGATGCCCGACGACGCGCCAGTGATCACAATTACCTGGTCCGACAGTTTCTTGAGTTTGACGTTCATGAGCGGCCTCCGTGCAAGTTGATTGCCACGAACATTCTCCGCAGATTACGCAGATTATCTGTGCAATCGGTGGATGGTTCTAATACGGCCTGTTCACAATTTACATCAGGCGTTTGATGAGGGCGTTTCTGAATTTCTGTTGCGGATCGTGTTGCTGGACGACCTGCAGAAAATCTGTGAAGTGCTGGCCGTGCACGTTCTGCAGGTCAGCCTTTGTAAGATCGCGACAGTATTTTCCCAGGTGAGGGCGCGCGCCGATTTGTTTTATGAGCGCCTCGGCCGCCGCATAGTAATCTTCAAAACGGTGCGAATCGCAAAGCACCAGATCGATCCACGTCGACTTATCGTCTCTACCGGCGCCGATAAAAGTGCGGGTGTGTCCCGCCGGTGTAAAGCGAACTTCAAACAACGCGTAAGGAAGACGTTTTTGGTGGTACATCGTTTCGTACAAATCAACAAAATCTTTGCAGCGCTGGATCGTATCTTTGTACGGCACCGTAAACTCCAGTTCCTGGTGCAGGTGATAAATCGACCGGTTGAAGGCCTTGTTACTCTCCATGACCAGGTCGGTCCCGCGTTTTATACCGTAGGCCATCGACGACAACCTCTGCAGCAATCCCGTGTAAGCGATCAGATTCCCGAACCACGCCGCCAGCAGTGCGTCAAACGAGATCGCGATGAACTCCTGAACCGATCCGAGAAACGATCTCGACTTCGTCGTCTTATTCCAGGTGCTGATCTGACATTTGTCGCTAAACGGAAAAAGATAGAGGCTGAAATGATCGTTGTTATTCAGTAAGTAATCCAGGTTGTTCTCTACGTAAGCCAGATCGGAGATCTCAAACTTCTGCTCCACATTAAAACGTTCTACAGCCTGCACCGTAACTTCCGAGATGACCCCGGCAGCGCCGACACCTCCTACTACAGCCTTGAACAGATCGTCAGCAGGACCAACTATGTGCGGAACTCCCTGGCCGTCGATGACTTTGAGCTCGTGGACCAAACCACTGACGAATCCCCAATTGCGTCCGGTGCCGTGAACGTCGGTCGAGAGGATTCCGGCAATGCTCTGCGCGTCGTGCGACGGAAGCGCTTCAAAGGCCCAACCGCGATCGAGCAACAACTTCACGATCTTGCGCATGCGTGTGCCGGCTCTCACGGTGAGCCGCTTGTTCACCGGATCTTCAGCAACCACTCCGGTGTAATCATCCAACGAGACGAGCGTCGTGTCCGCCACGACGCCTTCATTGAAAGAATGACCCGAGCCAAAGAAGCGTAGATCCGTGGAGTTCTGAATCGCGTAGATCAGTTCCGCTTCGGTTTTTGGCTTGTAGAAATTCTGTGGCCGGTAGCGAAAGCGCCGCAGCCAGTTCCTGAAAACACCGCCGCGCACTCTTCCTTCCAGCCACAGGAAACGCCCGAGCGTAAAGCCGTTCAAAAGGATGTTGAGGTAGGTTGCGAAACCGCCATAAAAATAACCTCGAGACTCCATCATATTTTTCTCGAAAGAATAGCTAACCACTAAGGCACTAAGACACAAATTAATTGACTTTGTGCCCTGGTGCCTTTGTGGTTAGGTTATCTACTTACATCGTAGTTGAAAGATATCGATCAGCTTCGGTTGCAGATCGCTGCCGTCGCGCGTCCGGCCTTTCTCGTCCATCGTGTTGATCTGGCTGACGTCGTCGACCGCGATTACGTAGCCGGTCAAGGTGTCGGGTGTCAGACGGAAGCGAATGAACTCTTTGTAGTTCTCGATCCGCGCTGCTCCGCCAACCTCGTTGTTATGACCGTTGAAAGCGAAGCACACGGCGAAGTACCAGCCCGTCCAGAGACAACAAATGACCGCGCCGGCAAGTCCGGCGAGAACCGCGGGAACGAGCGCGTACAGGCTGGTCCAGTCATAGAAAACTGCCGGGTAGCCCGAAATGCGATACACGATCCACGGCAACGCCAACATCACCGCGCCGTAAACGACCCACAAAATCGCGAGGCCGATACCGTTGTTTCGTTTCAGCAGCGCCCGCGCGAGTGGAATCGGAACCACGAGCATGATCGCCGCCACCGCCCACGCGAGATAGCTGCCGGTCTTGATCAGAATGTACGCCACGAAGAGCTGGAGTATGAGGTGCCACAGTCCGATCAACAGCTTCCCGATGATTTGCACTGCCTTCGGTTTCGTGTACAGCAGATCACCGGCGGCTTTGAACGGCAGAATCATGATGCCAACGATGGTGAGGAGTAGAACTGTCGTGAACACGATGTCTGAAATCAAATAAACCGCCAGATTATTCCGGCCGAAGAACCACAAACCGCAGGCGAAAACCACTATGGCAATAAACCAGCAGCCCCACTGCAGGAGCCAATCACCGCGACGGCCACTGACGAAGCTCTTTTTGAACAAGTATTCACTGTAGCGAACGTTGAGAACGAGAGCGGTGAGCGCAGCAAAGAGCGAGTAGAGCACGAGCAAACTGCTCACGTACGGAGTGATGTGATGACGGTAAGGATTGATGCTCGAAAAACCTATGATTACTAAAACCGCCGTGCCGATGACGATGGGCCACAATATGCGATGTGGATCGACTCCCTGCTCGTACGGGTTCTTGTCGTCAAAGATTTTCTTGGTGAACACACTCAACACGAACGTTACGACGATTACAAGCGTCGAGGCCCAAAGAAAAATTTGCCCCATGATGAGGTCGAGCGGCCATTGCCTCACGTTTGGGAAGAGGTAAGTCGGTTTCTCCAAGGTACAACCTGCGGGCGGGCGCCATTCGGGCCCGGCCAAACCCAGCGCCGTCCAGAGAGCGAAGGGTGTGACAGTGTCGCACGGCCGCGTGTCTCCTAATTTGACGATAGTCGGCTCGAGGGGTTCAGGCTTAACAAGTCCGAGGTCCCGTAGAACAGGCATGTTGCTGATGAATTGCCGGCTGCTTTTCGGACCGGTGGCGCCGAAGAAAAGTGTGAATGCAATGATGGCGCCAGCCAGCCAAACATAACCGCCACGCATCACGGTCCAAAACTTAAACAGTTGGTCGGCCACCGCGCCGCATGACGTCGTGGCCGGCGGGTAAAGCACCTGCTCGCAGATCTCGTGGTTGTAAGTTGCCGAAGGATGATGGAAGGCGCCGCCTGCACCCGAAACTACCGAGGCGTAGCTGTTGCTGCTCGGTCGAGGCGCGGTGCCGACCTTTCGAGGCGAGGGACCGTTTGCAGGTTGTGGTCCCCAATAGCGCGCGTAGTGATGTACGTCGCCTGATAGTTCGAGACGACACTGCCCGGGCTTTAGTTGTTCGTCACCGGTATTTTGGAAAATCGGTTTGCCTGAATTGTCCCTTGCAGGTAAGAACGGGCAAACAACTTGCAGAAACTGCAGCGACTTCGTGATCCCCTGATCTCCGGTGGCAACCTTACCAAAGACAGTGCTCGGGGCCGACGTCGCAACGATCAGTTTGTCGGGAGGCTGAAAGTTACTATCGTCAGCTTGCCCAAATGAGCGGAGGAAACGCTGCTGACGACGATCGACTACGCCCGGTTCGATGTCGAGCCCCCAGAACCACCAGTCGAATGGCAGACGCAACGATACATAGCTCGCCTCCTGCACGCGCCTGAATCCGGGAAGCGTTAGTTGCGCGTTGTTTGGACCACTGCGGGCTGGAGGCAGCGGTCCTTCGGGACGCACGGGCTTGCGAAACTGCCGGCGGAATCCGTCCACTTGATCGTAGTAATCGTGATTGCCGGGAATGCCGAAGATCGGGCGGCGTGGCTCGTCGGCGGCGATCAGTCCATTCTTGACGAGATCGAGAAAAGCGTAAGCGAACGGGTGTTGAATTCGATTGACCAGCGTCATGTAGTCCGACGCGTGGTAGGCCGTGTCGCCGCCGACAAACAGAAACTCGCCGCGCGGTAGTTGGTAAGTGAAACCCGGATCATTGTTGGTTGTCTTTACTTCACGATCGGCGTCTTGCGCTGGCAGATCTGTCGTCGCGGGATTGAGTTTCGTCCAAAGACCGCGGCACAGCGTCAGGTACGCAAGGCTGTACATGGCCTTGGTGCCGTCACCGGCGTCGGAGAGGTAGTCGAACCAGAACTCCTGCTTTTCAGGGTTGTCGAAGCTGAAGACTTCGCCGGTCATCCAGTCGCGCGGATCGAGTTTGTCGCCATATGCGGTGTAGAGCAGTATGCCCTTCAAACCTCCGATGAGTTGCGGCCCAAAGAGCCAGGCAACCGGCTTCTCGAAAACTCGTGGGCGGGGGGCAGGGGCAGGGGGAGTTTTTTGCATATGTTATCTCTGCTTTAGGTGAGAAGTCGGGCGAAGCGGCGCGACAATATGTCCTCTTACTTCTCAATGTCAATGATTTAACGGCGCAATTCATTTCGAGTCTAATTAACCACAAAGTCACAAAGGCACAAACGATCGAATCATCGTTTGTGCCTTTGCGTCTTTGTGGTTAAGAGTTATCGCTCTTGTAACACTGACAGGATGTTCCCTGCCGGATCTTTGAACCACGCGATCGTTGGGCCGTGTGGGTCACGGGCGATGCCGCGCTCGTCGGTTTTGATGTCGGGGAGATTGTAGTGTTCGAGATTCACTCCGAGTGCGTTGAGTTCGGCTACTGCCGCTTCGATGTCTTTTACCGCGAAATTAAGAACCGTGAAAGATGC
>Ga0207643_10001598_pt1 | contig 12802 bp, 12 predicted proteins | sample KBSMisM62_FD_184313 | JGI IMG/M metagenome (GOLD analysis project Ga0207643, IMG submission 184313) | Miscanthus rhizosphere microbial communities from Kellogg Biological Station, Michigan, USA - KBS Miscanthus M6-2 (SPAdes) (version 2) | ecosystem: Host-associated > Plants > Roots >...
CTAAGTATTATGTCCTCCAAATCGAATTGTTGTCAACGCGCGCGGGCGTTGCAGCCTGCAAGCGAGGGATCGGGTGACGTCGCGCCGAAGCAGCAAGGGCCGGGAAGCGGACGTGCCGCGGGTCGAATTTCCGCTGGCGCAGAGCGCGGGCTTCCTGGTGCGCGACGCCAACCGGGCATTTCAACGGCTCTTGGAAAAGCGCATCGCCCCTTACGGCGTCGCCCGCGGCCAGTGGTACTTCCTGCGGGTGTTGTGGACCGAGGACGGATTGTCGCAGCGCGAGCTGTCGGCGCGGGTCGGCACCATGGAGCCGACCACCGTGATCGCACTGCGCACCATGGAGAAGTCCGGGCTGATCCGCCGGGTCCGCAGCACCGACGACAAGCGCCGCTCGCATGTGTGGCTGACCCCGAAGGCGAAGCGACTGCGCGACGAACTGCTGGTGCTCGCGCGCGGCATCACCGATGCGGCCGAGGCCGGCGTTGCCAACGACGAGCTTGCGCTGTTCCGTCGCGTGATCGCGCGCATGACCGCCAATCTCGATCGGATCAAGACGTAGGTTGGGTCGAGTTCTTCACGAGACCCAACAATGCACCGCCTGAGAGGTGCTGGGTCTCGCAAGGGCTCGACCCAACCTACGGACTGCGGAACCACTCACTTCCGCGGTGGAATCTTGATCAAGCCCGCGAGTTGCTCCTTGGTCAGCGGCGCAGCGGTGAATTTCAGGTTGACCGCATCGGGGACGATGAGATCGAGGCCTGTGATCTCGTCGGGAGACAACGAGGACTTGGGAAAAAACTCATCGCGAATCCGTTTCGCTCTTGCCTCCGTGATGGAGGCGAACTCAGCGTAGGTCTTCAGCGCGGCGGGATTTGAATACATCCAGTCCACAGTTTCGCGGTAGGCCTGCATGTAGCGGTCGATGGCGTCCTTGCGGCTATCCAAGGTCTGGGTATTGGAGATGAGGAGCCTGACGGTCTGCCCCTTGAACAGCGTGTCATTGCCGGTGGCAATCTTGCGGATCTCGTTGCCATCCAGCAGGTCGAGACCGAACGGAGGCGCCGCCCAGCCCACATCGACCTGTCCGGACATGACGGCCGTGAGCGTTGCAGGAGGTCCTCCGGTCGCGGTCGCCTTGGCCGAGACCCCGTACTGCTTGATGAAGGCGGTGACGACGCCGTGGGTGGAGGAGCCGTTGGTAGAGTAGGCGATGCTCTTCCCGTTGGTATCGCTCAGAGTCTTGATCGGCGAGTCCGCCTTCACGTACCAGTACAGGTCGCCGGCACCGGTGATTTCGGCCCCAATGATGCGGACCGGCGCACCCTTCGAATAGGCGCTCAGAACGCCCATGACCCCTGCCCCGACCCCGACCTCGACACTGCCGGATATCACGGCCTGCTGGGTCTCGCCGGCACCCTGGGTGTAGAGGATTTCGAGCGTGAGGCCGTGCTTCTTGAAAATGCCGGCGCGCTGGCCGATGTCGGAAATCGCCGTATCCCACAGTCCGCGTTGGCCGACCGCAACCTTCAGCGTGTCCTGCCCGAACGCGGGCGCGCATGCCAGCGCAAGCGCAGCGATACCGGCAAGCCGAAGCGTGGTCGTGATCATGGCGCGTTTCCCTCCTGCGGCTTTGTCTCAAGCCTTTCGACCGGCGTAGAGCATTTTCACCGCAGCGCCAAGGCGCATGGCCGCACCTGCGGCATCAGGGCCTGCGGCTCTGCGCGTTCCAGTAGCGCTCGAGATTGGAGATCAGCGCCGGGCTGAAGTGACAGTAGGCCTGCTCGCGCGCATAGACCGCGAAGTAGGAGCGGAACATGTCGAACGGCTCCTGGGTGACGCGGAACGCGCGCCGGTTTCCGGCCGCGCTCACGACGCCGGAACTGGTCAACCCGTGCACCACCCGCTCGATCGCCGCGTCCATCTCGCCGGTCTCGACGATCTCATCGCAGATCAGCCGGCCCTCCGGGCTGTCGCATTCGATCCGGCGCTCGTACTGAATCGCCTGGCGCGCAATCCGGTCGCCGGTGAAGCGCGGCAGCCGCATGTTCGCCGCGCCGGGAATGATGCCCTCCTTGCGCGCGGGCAGAGTCAGGAACGCGGTGCGTTCGGCGAGCACATAGTCCATCACCAGCAAGGCCTGGCAATGGCCGCCGATGGCAAACGCTTCGACCGCGGCAATCCACGGCTTCTCGATGGTCTGGCCGCCGAATTCGTCGGGCGGCGCGTCGTCGGGAAAAGCGAGCCCGCGATAGATCTTGTTCACGTAGCCGAGATCGCGCTGCAGATACCAGACGAACGGAATGCGGCCATGATAGAGATGGGTGAGATTGATGCCGGCGCCGAACACGCGGCGCCCACGATATTTCGGATGCTCGACCACCGCGCCGCGCATGACCGCGATCTCGGTCGCCTGATCGAGCAGCGCCAGGTCGACGCAGATTTCCGCGCCAGCGAGCGAGGTCTGGTCCTCCGCGTTGAGAAAGCGCGGATTGTTCTGCGTCACGACCGCAGCCTTGCCGACGCGCCGCACCGACGCGCCGTCAAGCTCGACCACGCCGTCACGCACGAATTTCGGCAGCAGCGCCTCGGCATCCGGCCGCGGCAACAGCATGGCATGGCAGAGATGGCGTCCGGACCGCTCGCTGCCGAGCACCGCGGACAGGAACAGGCCCTGATCGATTTCCTGGCCGCTCTTGTCGCGCTGAATGCAGCCGTCCTCGGCGGCGATCTCCTGGGCCGTGGGCACCAGGCCGGGAACCACGCCGGCGGCGCGGATCACGAGATCCTCGACCCGCACGAAACGTGACCGCCGCACCGTCAGCGCGTCGTAGACGGCGTCGCCGTGACGGCGAAGAAACCGCGCGCGAGCCTCCCGCGCCCGATCCTGAATGGTGCGCGCCGCGGCACCCTCGGCCTCATTGCGCTGGGGCTTGGGCGGCAACCGCCCGAGCAGGCGCGCGCCCTTCTGCCAATAGGCCGAGAATTTCCGGCGGTCGGCGGGAAAATCGGTGGTCTCGCCCGGCTCCGCCTGCAGCCAGTCGCGCACGTCCTTGGCGGGCAAGCGCGCCGTCACGAGACATTCCACCGCCACCGGATCGGTCTCGCGTGCGGGCATCACGGCGCTCCCAGGTTGCTCGAAACGATATTGTGACAAAAGCGCATGCAATGTGCGAGGCCGCGCGCAGCTTCGGCATTTTGACGTTCCTGTGAATGCTGCGCGGCAAGGCCGGCAGTAACGTCAAATCCGCCGCATCAGGCAGCGCGCTCGAAGTATTTCCTCAAGTTGGCGCGCACGCGCGCGAGCGGCGGGACGGCGAGATCCGGCAGGGCGAACTCCCGCCCGGTGAGCTTTTCATAGACATCGATATAGGTGGCCGCAGCCTGCAGGACGATCTCGGGCGGAATGTCCGGAATTGGGTCGGTGTAGGGATCGCATCGCGCCGCCACCCACCGCCGCACGAAATCCTTGTCCAGCGTTTCCGGCGGCGTGCCCTGCGCAAATCGTTCGGGATAGCTGGCAGCCAGCCAATAGCGGCTGCTGTCGGGGGTATGGATTTCGTCGGCCAGCACGATCGCGCCCTTTTCGTCGAAGCCGAATTCGTACTTGGTATCGACCAGGATCAGTCCCCGCCGGGCGGCGATCTCGCGCCCGCAGGCGAACAAGGTCATGGCCTTGTGCGCCACCTCCTCCCACTGCCCCTCGGTCAGCAGCTTGCGCGCAAGAATGTCCCGCGCGCTGAGCGGCGCATCATGCGCGCCGTGCTCCGCCTTGGTGGTGGGCGTGATGATGGTGCGCGGAAGCTTCTGGTTGTCGCGCAGGCCCTCCGCGAACCGGTGGCCATACATCTCGCGTTCGCCTTTTTTATACATCTGCAGGATGGAGGTGGACGTCGTGCCGGCCAGATAGTCGCGCACCACGATCTCGACCGGCATCATCGACAGCCGCTTGCACACCAGGACGTTGGGATCCGGATACGCAATGACGTGATTGGGGCAGAGGCCTTGCGTCGCCTCGAACCAGAAGCGCGCGGTCTGCGTCAGCACCTGCCCCTTGAGCGGAATGACCGCGAGGTTGCGGTCGAAAGCGCTGATGCGATCGGTGGCGATGAGGATGCGCGTGCCATCGGCGAGATCATAGTTCTCGCGCACCTTCCCCCGGTAGCAGCCCGGAAGCTCGGGAATCACGGCTTCGGGAAGCGTATGGTGCGCGTAGGGGGCGAGCGCTGACGGACTGATCATGGGGGCTGGGAACGACCGATCGGAAAATGACGATGCCGGCGAGTGTAGTGGGTCGCCGGTCCCGCCTCAACGTCGCTGCGCGGCGGCTGTGGAATTGGGATCGTGCGGCGCCACCGGCCTGCCGGATCGGGCGGACGTGACACTTCGTCAGCCACCGCGAAAAACCGCTCGCACTTTATCTCGCACTTTGCCAGATTTTCCGGTTATACGGCCCCGAGGAGCAAAACAGATGAAGCCAAGCCTTCGGCCCGGAGCGTCCCGGGTCAACCGCATCACCGTCGGCCGTGAACGCACCATTGGTTTCATGGGCGAGGAGGCGCGCACCTACGGGACGCCGTCCATGATCCTCGACATCGAACATACCTGCCGCGAGCTCATCATCGAGCACGCCGATGCCGGAGAGGATTCGGTCGGCATGGAAGTCGCGGTCAAGCATCTCGCGCCCACGCTCATGGGCATGACGGTCGAGATCACGGTGCGGGTGACGGCGGTGGATGGACGCAAGGTGTTCTTCGAAACCTCGGTCAAGGACGAGCTCGATCACGTCGGCGCCGGCACCCACACCCGGTTCGTCGTCGACAAGGCCAAGACGTTCGAGCGGCTCAAGGCGAAGGCAGCGCGCTTCGCCGCATTGTCGGGGTGAAGGCATGCCGGACGCGACTCGCGACGACGGGACCTTCATGTTCGATCGCGCCGCCGAGACCATGGCGCGCGGCGATCTCGCGGCGCTGCAGCTTCGCCACTTGCAGCAGACGATCGCGCGCGCCCATGCCAAGGTTCCGCATTATCGCCGCAAGCTCGACGGCGCCGGCGTGCGCCCGGACGATCTCAAGACCCTCGCCGACATCGCGCGCTTCCCGTTCACGGTCAAAGCGGACCTGCGCGACAATTATCCCTTCGGCATGTTCGCGGTGCCGCGCGAGGACCTGGTGCGGCTGCACGCCTCCTCGGGAACGACCGGCAAACCGACCGTTGTCGGCTATACCCCGGCCGACCTCGCCTTGTGGGCGGACCTGATGGCCCGTTCGCTCGCCTGCATGGGCGCCAAGCCCGGCGACATCTTCCACAATGCCTTTGGATACGGACTATTCACCGGCGGGCTTGGATTCCACTACGGCGCCGAGCGGCTCGGCCTGACCACCGTGCCGGTCTCCGGCGGCGCGACCGAACGACAGGTGTTGCTGATGAAGGATTTCGGCGCGCGCGTCCTGGGGGCGACGCCGTCCTATGCCCTCAACATCGCCGAGGTCGCGGAAGGCATGGGGGTCGACCTGCGTGCGCTGCCGCTGCGTTATGGATGCTTTGGCGCCGAGCCCTGGAGCGACGCCATGCGCGACGATCTCCAAGCCAAATTCGGCATCAAGGCCATGGATACCTATGGCCTCTCCGAGATCATCGGGCCGGGCGTCTCCTGTGAGTGCCACGTCGCGCAAAGCGGGCTGCATCTCTGGGAGGATCACTTCTTCTGCGAGGTGATCGACCCCGAGACCACGGCGCCGGTGCCGGTCGGCGACGCCGGCGAGCTCGTGGTCACCACGCTGACCAAGGAAGCGCTGCCGATGCTGCGCTACCGCACGCGCGACATCACGCGCCTGATCGAGGAGCCGTGCGCGTGCGGGCGCACTCATCGCCGGATGATGCGCGTGACCGGGCGCAGCGACGACATGCTGATCATCCGCGGGGTCAACGTCTATCCGTCCCAGGTAGAAGCCTTCCTGGTTGGCTTCCCCGGGCTCGCCCCGCATTATCAGCTCGTGCTCACGCGTGACGGCCCGATGGACGCCATCACGATCGAGGTCGAGCTCGCCCCCCCTGCCCCACTCGACCAGGCCGTCGTCATCAAGATCGCCGCCGACGTGCGCAATCACATCAAGTCGATGGTGGGCGTGACCTGCGACGTCGTCCTCAAGGCGCCGGGCGAAGTCGCGCGCTCGCAGGGCAAGGCGGTGCGCGTCAAGGATATGCGGCAAGCGAAAAAGCCATGATGTCGGAAGAGCAACTCATCCTGGTCGATGAGCGCAACCGCGCCACCGGCTCCGGGAGCAAGACAGCCATCCACCGCAAAGGCCTTCTGCATCGCGCCTTTTCGATTTTCATGGTGGACGAGCACGGGCGGATCGTGCTGCAGCAGCGCAGTCCGCAGAAGTACCACTCGGGCGGGCTTTGGGCGAATTCCTGCTGCGGCCATCCGCGCCCGGGCGAGCGGACGATGTTCGCGGCGCGCCGCCGGCTCGGCGAAGAGCTCGGCGTGACGGGCGAACTGTCATTCGGCTTTTTCGCCCGCTACCAGGCCGAGCTCGGCAACGGCATGCATGAAAACGAGCTCGTCTACGTCTATTTCGGACGGCTGCAGGCCGAGCCAAAGCCCGACCCCGCCGAGGTCGCCGACGTCGCGCACTGGTCGTTCGACGACATCAGCCGGCGCATCGAGCGCGAGCCGGATTCGTTTACGTTCTGGTTCAAGCACTATTTTCGAAACCACGGCGCGGAGATTGCACGGCTCGCGAAAAGGACCGCCGGTCGCTCGCCCGCGTGACCCCGCGCCCGTGGGCCGGGGATTCGAACCGGACTGCGCGTCTTGCCCTCCTCGCCTGATTCCTGGCCCCCATCCGCCTTGACAGCCTCCGGAGGCGGGATCACGTTTGGCAACGACAGCGGGAAGATCTGCCCGTTCCGATTGGAACAAGGGCTCACCGCCGTCTATCGGGGAGGAAGACCATGAGCCCAATCCGTACGGCATTGGCGATCGCGGGCGCGTGCGCGCTGGCAACCACCGGCGTGGATCTCGCGACGTCCCAGGAGGTGAAGCAGGAGGCGCGGCCGGCCGCACGGCCCAGCCTCACGCCCAGCAATGTCACCCAGGACATGCTCAATCGCGCCGCCAGCGACGGCAACAACTTCCTGCACACCAACGGCGACTACACCCAGAAGCGCTATCACCCCGCTGCGCAGATCAACGCCTCCAACGTCCGCCGCCTGCGTCCGGCCTGGATCTTCCAGACCGACGTCAAGGAATCGATGGAAACCTCTCCCATCATCGTCAACGGCGTGATGTATGTCACGACCTCGTTCAGTCAGGTCTACGCGCTCAACGCGCAGACCGGCGAGCAGCTGTGGTACTACAAGCAGCCGCTCGGACCGATCACGACCTATTGCTGCGGGCCGAACAATCGCGGCGTCGCGGTCGCCGACGACAAGGTCTATCTCGCCACGCTCGACGCCAAGCTGGTCGCGCTCGACGCCAAGACCGGCAACAAGGTGTGGCAGACCGATATCGCCGATCCGGAGCTCGGCTACAGCGAGACGATGGCTCCGACCGTCGTCAAGGGCAAGGTGCTCATCGGCACCAACGGCGGCGAATATGGCATCCGCGGATTCGTGAAGGCGTACGACGCCAAGGACGGCAAGCTGCTGTGGACGTTCGACACCATCCCGGAGAATTCGGTCGGGGTCTGGGCGGAGAAGGACGCCACCGGCCGCGACATGAAACGCAATATCCAGGCCGAGAAGGACCAGCTCGCCAAGACCGGCGACCCGTACAAGACGCTGGGCGGCGGCGTGTGGCAGAATCCCGCGGTCGATCTCGCCACCAATCGCATCTTTTTCGTCGTCGGCAATCCGTCGCCCGACCTCGATGGCTCGCTGCGGCCGGGCGACAACCTCTACACCGACTCGCTCGTCTCGCTCGATCTCGACACCGGCAAATACGTCTGCCACCTCCAGTACATCGCCCACGACGTCTGGGATCTGGACGCGGTCAGCCCGCCGGTCCTGGTGGACGTGCGCGACAAGAGCGGAAAGCTGATCCCCGGCGTCCTGCACGCCGGCAAGACCGGGCACGTCTATGTCCACGACCGCAAGGACTGCAGCCTGATCCGCTTCTCCGATGCGATGATCCCGCAGGAGAACATGTGGACGCTGCCGACGGCACAGGGCGCGCGCATGCTGCCCGGCGCCAATGGCGGCGTGGAGTGGTCGCCGATGGCGGTCAATCCGCAACTCGGGCTGAGCTATGCCATCAACCTGCACCAGCCCATGACCTACCAGGTGCAGAGCTCGCCCTATCCCGGCGGCAAGCTCTGGCTCGGCGGCGCCTTCAAGGTGATTCCCAGCGAGGAGCAGTGGGGCAACATCACCGCGGTCGACTACAACACCGGCAAGATCCGCTGGCAGGTGAAGACGCCGCAGCCGATGATCGGCGGCGTGCTCGCGACCGCCGGCGGGGTTGTCTTCACCGGCGAGGGCAACGGCAAATTCAACGCCTATGACGCGCGCAACGGCAAGGTGCTCTGGACGTTCAATGCCGGCGCCGGCGTCAACGCGCCGCCATCCACCTACACCGTCGGCGGCAAGCAGTACGTCGTGGTCGCCGCCGGCGGCAATGTCCAACTCGACTTCAAGCGCGGCAATAGCATCATTGCCTTCACGTTGGACTAATGCGCCGAAGCAACACGCGCAAAGCCATAGGCGTTACGCAGACGGGGCCGCTGGGCCCCGTCTTTTTCATTGCCATTCTCGGCATCCTCTTGCTGCCGGCTCCATCACCTGCGCAGACGATCGAGGAGAAAGCGCAATTGTGCGCGGCCTGTCACGGCGAGAACGGCATTCCGCAGGAGAAGACCACGCCGGTGATCTGGGGACAGTACCAGGGCTATCTCTATCTCGTGCTGCGCGACTACAAGTCCGGCGCGCGCAAGAACGACATCATGTCGCCCCTGGCCGAAACGCTGGCGCGCGAGGACATGATGGCGCTGGCGCTCTATTTTTCGCAAAAGCGATGGCCCGACCTGCAACAGCCGGCGGCGCCGCCGGATGTCGCGGCCAGGGCGATCCGCGCCAATGGCTCGGTCGGGTGTACCGGCTGCCACCAGGGCCAATACCAGGGCGAAGGCACCCAGCCGCGCGTCGCCGGCCAATACAGGGAATACCTCCAGCAGACGATGCTGGACTTCCGCACGCGCGCTCGCGGCAACAATCCCGGCATGACCGATCTGATGCTGGCGACCTCGGAAGCCGACATCGCGGCGCTCGCGCAATACATGGCCGGGCTGCAATACCTGCCCGGGCAGTAGGCAGGCTCACCTCGCGCCGAGCTTCTCGCGGATGCTGTCATTGGCAGCGAGGTCGCGCGCGCGCTTTCCGCTGTTGTCGGCAATGGAGCGATCCGCGCCGCGGCGGAGGAGGAGATCGACGATCTCTCCGTGGCCGAGTTCGGCGGCGATCATCAGCGCGGTGCGGCCGCGGTTGTCGATCGCGTCGATGGGCGCGCCGGCACCGAGCAACAGCTCGACGACATCCATGGCGGCGCGGGCGCCGACGCCGTCCTCGCTGCCCGCCGCCCACATCAGCGCGGTCAGATCGTTGCCGTAGGCGCGCCGGGGATCGACGCCGGCCTCGAGCAGGCGGACGACGATGAGCGCAAACCCGCGCCCGGCGGCATACGTCATGGCCGCCTTGCCGGTCGTGTCCAGGACATCGGGATCGGCGCCCGCGGCGATGAGCTGATCGAGGATGCGACCGCTGCCCTTGAAGGCGGCCGCCGCAAGCGGGGTGACGCCCGATGGGCCCGCCAGGTTCGGATCGGCACGCCTCGTCAGCAGCATCGCCACGCTGGCCTGCCGCTCGTTTTCGACCGCGGCGTAAAGCGCAGTCGCACCGGCGAGATTGCGCGCGTCGAGCGGCGCGCCCCGCGTCACCAGGAAATCGACCAGCGCCACGTGTCCGGCCCGCGCCGCACGCGCCAGCGCCATGGCGCCGAGCCGGTCACGTGCGGCAAGCGATGCACCCGCGTCGAGCAGACGGCGCGCCAGCGGCAGGCAGCCGGAATCGGCGGCCGCGAACAGCACGAGATTGAGCTCGGTCGACTTGGCCTCGGGCTTGATCAGGTCGAGCCGGCGTTCGAGCTCGCGGCAGGTGGGAGCCGTGGCCACTCCCGCCGGCGCGGCCGAGGCCGCATGCGCAAGCAGACACGCGGCGACGATCGAACCCGCCAGGACAACGCGACCTATGGAATTCAGCGGGGCCATGGCCGGCAAGACATTCCATGGTCGGTGGGCCGCTGTCCAGGCGACCGGCGCTGGCTTCGTCGTCGCAACCATCTCCGGCTCCCGCCAGAGATGCGGCCGGCGGTGCGGCACCCATGCGGTCCTGGCATTGCTCGGGCGAAGCACCCCGTATACGCTCGATGGCAAGCGCTTTTCTGGCACATGCCAACGCCAGCAAGATATCAAACAAGCGTCTTTCAAGAAGCGTCCCTGGGGAGGTCAATCATGCGACAGATCCGCAAGTTTTCCGGCATCGCGGTTCTCGCCGGCGCCTCGGCCGCCGCAATCGCAGCGTCCGCGTTCGCGGCCGAATACTCGATGACGGTCAATCGCGACCGGCTGATCAACGCGCAGAACGAGCCACAGAACTGGCTGATGATGAATGGCGACTACGGCTCGATGCGCTATTCCAAGCTCACCCAGTTCAATCGCGACAATGTCAAGAATCTTCGGATGGTCTGGGCGCTGGCGCTCGGCGGCATGCAGGACGTCGGCCAGAACGGTCCCGAGAACGAAGTCAATCCGTTGATCGACAACGGCTTCATGTACACCACCGACGGCTGGGGCACGGTCTACAAGATCGACGCCCGCAATCCGAACAAGGGCGAGTTCGTCTGGATCAGCGATTCCGGCGTTCGCCACGAGGGCAATGTCCCGCGCACGCGCGGCATCGCGCTGTGGGACGACCTCGTGATCGCCAACCTGCCTGACGGCCGGGTGATCGCCATCAACCGCGACTCCGGCGAGATCGTCTGGGACAAGCAGGTCGCCAAGGCGAACGAATTCGGCAGCAAGGAAAAATTCCTCACCGCCCCGATCACCGCCGAAGGCAAGGTTCTGGTCGCCAACGGCGCGGGCGACGCGCAGACCCGCGGCTGGCTCGCGGCGCTCGACGTCAAGACCGGCAACGAGCTCTGGCGCTGGTATGTCGTGCCCAAGCCCGGTGACCCCGGCAGCGAGACCTGGAAGGACAAGACCAACGCCTGGAAGACCGGCGGCGGCGGGCTGTGGCAGACCGGATCCTACGACCCCTCGTCAAAGCTCACGGTATGGGGCACCGGCAATCCGGTTCCGATCTACGATCCGCAGGCGCGGCCGGGCGACAATCTCTACACCAACTCCGCGGTCGCGCTCGATATCGAGAGCGGCAAGCTCGCCTGGTATTTCCAGTACACGCCGAACGATTCGTGGGACTACGACGAGAACGGCATTCACCTGTTGTACGACACCACGATCAACGGCGAGAACCGCAAGGCCGTCGCCCACTTCGGACGCAACGGATTCTTCTACACGCTCGATCGCACCAACGGCAGCTTCATCAGGAGCGGGCAATACGTCAACGACTTGAACTGGACCAAGGGCATCGATCCCAAGACCGGCAAGCCGCTGGAATACGATCCGAAGCTCGACGTTCAGCAATACGTCACCGAAGCCCGTGCGTTGCGCGGCGACGGGATGAAGCGCGCCTGCCCGACTTGGCACGGCGGCGTCGCGCACCAGCCGGTGGCTTACAATCCGATCAAGAAGATCGCCTACGGCGTCGGCATCGAGGGCTGCTTCACTCAAAACGGCGCCATGGTCGCATACAAGTCGCCCGATGGCGGCATCGACACCCAGAAGAGCGAGAAGCGCACCTATACCAGCGATCTCTACTACGGCTCCATCACCGCCTTCGACACCGTCAACCACAAGATCATCGCGAAGGCCATCACCGACATCGAGATCCGCTCGGGCGCGCTGGTCACCGCCGGCGGCGTGGTGTTCACCGCGCTGCAGGATGGGTGGGTGATTGCCTATAACGACGAAACCCTGGAGGAACTCTGGCGCTTCAATGTCGGCACCCCGCTCAAGGGCGCGCCGGTGACGTACGCGATCGGACCCAAGCAATATCTCGCGGTGCAGACCAGCGGCCGTCACCTGCATCCCGTGAAGTTCGATAAGCTGGAGAACTCGAGCTACCTGTTCGTCTTCGCCCTGAATTGATCTGACGGGCCCGACGGTTTTGCAGGGTGGGCATGGTGCTACGTGCGTTTGCCCACCCACGGCATCCGGGATACGAGAGCCGCCTACTTCGCGAACTCGCTGCAGGCTTCGACGTCCGAGCCCCAATAATCGATGCACTTGGCGCGATCCATCGGGCCCTGACCGATGACCTTCGCGAACATGAAGTCGGCGATGGCATCGATCTCGCGCGCCTGCAATGTCGCCGGCGGATCGGGCATCTGCAGCTTGGGTGATTTGATGTCGGCCTGCTTGAGTCCGTAGCAGCGCCCGTCGCTGTAAGCGAATTTGTCGAACGGCGGCATCCCGCTGCCGGGTCGCCCGCACTTGATGAGCAGGATCAAGGTTTCGCGGTCGAGTACGGATTCCCGCAGGTTGGCGCCGTCGGGCATCTGGCTGTCGAGCTTGCGCCCGTCGCCTGCCCAGCCGTGGCACGCCTGGCAGTTGCCCTACTGGCGAAACAGCCGCGCGCCGGCCGCGATATCCGCCGGATCCGGGGCCTGTGCATGCGCGGCCGA
>Ga0207643_10001600_pt1 | contig 12796 bp, 10 predicted proteins | sample KBSMisM62_FD_184313 | JGI IMG/M metagenome (GOLD analysis project Ga0207643, IMG submission 184313) | Miscanthus rhizosphere microbial communities from Kellogg Biological Station, Michigan, USA - KBS Miscanthus M6-2 (SPAdes) (version 2) | ecosystem: Host-associated > Plants > Roots >...
GCGAGTTCGCCTGGGTGACCAGTCACGTGTTCCGCAAGACCTGCGCCACCCTGCTCGACGAAGGCGAACTCTCCGCCCGCCAGATCGCCGACCAACTCGGCCACGCCAAGGTGTCCATGACCCAGGACAACTACCTCGGGCGTCGCCTCACCAACCGTCGCACCGCCGAAGCCCTCGACCGAGCCCTCGGCCACACTCTGAGGTAGCCCCGATCCGCGCAAAGCTGGCCAACGTCGGAACGGAAAATCGCAAGTTCTTCGCAAGGCGATCTTAAGAACCTGGCAGACCAGACGGCTGACCTGGGGTTTTGCTCCTCCGACTGGACTCGAACCAGTAACCACCCGATTAACAGTCGGGTGCTCTGCCATTGAGCTACGGAGGATCGCTGGCGGGTAAGAGTTTAGCGCACCTCCACACCCCGATTCGGGCGACCCCGCCCCCGGGGCGAGGTGGGGCAGGATGGGTGGATCAGCCAACCGCGGCGCCGGGGAGACGAGATGCTGAAGTTCCTGCTGGGGGCGGCCGTCGGCTACGTGCTGGGGGCGAAGGCGGGCCACCGGCGCTACGAGCAGCTGAAGCGGACCTACCAGCGGGTGTCCGACCACCCCGCCGTCCAGGGGGCCGCGGGGGTCGTGCGGGCGCGCGTGGAGGAGACGGTGCACGGCGGCCACGCCCGCTGACCGGCTACGGCCGCGAGGGCCCGATGTTGGAACTTGTTGGCATTCGGAGGAACTCGCTGTTGGACGTTGTTGGAAACCATTGACTTGCCCGCCTCCTTGGGCCATCGTGCGTTCACCCGCCCGGGCTTTGACTTGATCACCAATGGAGGCGACATGTCACGACCGTCCACCGAGGCCCAGTATCTTGCGAGCCTCATCCCGCCCTCGGTGGCCGCCACCGGCATCGGCAGGCGCTCCCTGCTGAGAGGGGCGCTGGCCGGGGCGGGATTCCTCGGGGCGTCCGGGCTGCTGGCGGCGTGCGGGTCGGGCGGTTCCAGCGGGAGCACGGGCGCCACGCCGCAGGCGGCGTCCGGCACGCTGACCTTCGGCTCCAACCAGTCCGACGCCGTGCCGAAGCAGGCCTACGCGGAGCTCGTCACGGGCTTCAACGACCCCAACATCAAGGTCACAACCAACACGGTCGACCACAACACGTTCCAAGAGAACATCAACACCTACCTGCAGGGCCAGCCCGACGACGTCTTCACCTGGTTCGCGGGCTACCGCATGAAGTTCTTCGCCTCGCAGGGCCTCGTCGGAGACGTCAGCGACGTCTGGCAGAACCTCAACGGCATGCCCGACCCCGTCAAGGCCGCCTCCACCGGTGACGACGGCAAGCAGTACTTCGTGCCGTTCGACAACTACCCGTGGGCGATCTTCTACCGGCCGAGCGTGTTCCAGCAGCGCGGCTACCAGCCGCCGAAGACCCTCGACGAGCTCGTGACCCTCTCCACGCAGATGCAGAAGGACGGCCTCGTCCCGATCGCGTTCGCGGACAAGGACGGCTGGCCCGCGATGGGCACGTTCGACCAGCTCAACCTGCGGATCAACGGCTACGACTTCCACGTCAGCCTGATGGCGGGCAAGGAGGCGTGGGACTCCGACAAGGTCAAGAAGGTCTTCGACACCTGGAACCGGCTGCTCCCCTTCCACCAGCCCGCCTCGCTGGGCCGCACCTGGCAGGAGGCCGCGCAGTCGCTGCAGCAGAAGAAGGCCGGGATGTACGTGCTGGGCATGTTCGTCGGCCAGCAGTTCACCAAGGGCGCCGACCAGGACGACCTGGACTTCTTCGCGTTCCCCGAGGTGGATTCCGCGATCGGGACGTCGGCGGTCGAGGCCCCGATCGACGGCTTCATGATGGCGGCGAACCCGAAGAACGAGGCCGCGGCCAAGAAGTTCCTCGGCTACCTCGGCACGCCCGCCGCGGAGGGCATCTACGTCAAGTCCGACCCGACGGTGATCGCCGTCAACACGGGCGCCGACACCGCGGGCTACAGCAAGCTGCAGAAGAAGGCCGTGGAGTTCGTCGGCGGCGCCAAGCAGATCTCGCAGTTCCTCGACCGCGACACGCGCCCCGACTTCGCGTCGACGGTGATGATCCCGGCGCTGCAGCAGTTCATCAAGTCGCCGAACGACATCGACGGGCTCACCAAGAGCATCGAGAGCCAGAAGAAGTCGATCTTCACGTCGTGAGCGGCGCGCGATGACCGCCCAACCGACCGCCGCCCCCCGGCCGGACACCGGCCCGGGGGACGGCCCGCGGACGCCTGTCTCCGCCCGCAAGAACCGGGTGCGCAGGCTCTCCGGCGGCGACCTCGTCGTCGTCACGCTGATGACGGTGATCCCGACGCTGTTCGTGCTCGTCCTCGTCTGGTTCCCGGCGATCGCCTCGGTGCTGCTGTCGTTCACCAACTGGAACGGCATCGGCCCGCTCAACCAGATCAAGGGCATCGGCTTCACCAACTACGTCAACGTCGCCACCAACTACCCGCCGTTCTGGCCCGCCCTGCGCCACAACTTGACGTTCCTCGCGGTCCTCTTCCTCATCGCGACGCCGATCGGGATGTTCCTCGCGGTGCTGCTGGACAAGGAGATGCGGTTCAGCCGCTTCTACCAGACCGCGATCTACCTGCCGGTCGTGCTGAGCCTGGCCCTCGTCGGCTTCATCTGGCAGCTGATCTACTCGCGCGACCAGGGCCTGCTCAACGCGGTGCTGCACACGCAGGTCGACTGGTACGGCGACCCGAACTACAACCTGTGGGCCGCGCTCGTGGCCACCAGTTGGCGGCACATCGGCTACATCATGCTGCTGTACCTGGCCGGCCTGAAGGCGGTGGACGCGTCGCTGCGCGAGGCCGCCGCGATCGACGGCGCCTCCGAGGTGCAGACGTTCTTTCGGGTCGTCTTCCCGGTGATGCGGCCGATCAACGTCATCGTCCTGGTCGTCACCGTGATCGAGTCGCTGCGCGCCTTCGACCTCGTCTGGGTGATCAACAAGGGCCGCAACGGGTTGGAGCTGATCGCCACCCTGGTCACCGCCAACGTCGTCGGCGAAGCGAGCCGGATCGGCTTCGGCTCGGCGATGGCCACGATCATGCTGCTGATCAGCTCGGTGTTCGTCGCGGTCTACGTCAGCATCGTGATGCGAGAGGAGCGGCAGAAGTGACGACCACGCTGACGCCCACCACCGCGCCTGCGGCGACCGAGCGGACGCGCCGCAGGCCGGTCAAGCGGATCGTGTTGCACGTCTTCCTGTGGTTCGTCGCGCTCTCGTGGCTGTTCCCGCTGGGCTGGGCGGTGCTCAACTCGTTCCGCGACTACGCGTACACGGCCATCAACGGCTACGTCTCGTTCGGCGGCTTCACCCTGCGCAACTACGCCAACGCCTGGAACCAGGGCGACTTCGGCCTGCACTTCTGGAACTCCGCGGTGATCACCGTTCCCGCCGTGGTGCTCACGCTGTTCCTGGCCTCCTGCATGGCGTTCGTGCTGGCGCGCTTCAGCTTCCGGTTCAACCTGACGTTGCTCGCGGTGTTCCTCGCCGCCAACCTGCTGCCGCCGCAGGCGCTGCTCGTGCCCGTCTACCGGATGTTCCGCGCCATCCAGCTCCCGGCGTGGCTGTCCAGCTCGGGGACGTTGCTGAACAACCAGCTCGGCGTCATCCTGATCAACGTCGCCTTCCAGCTCGGCTTCTGCACGTTCGTCCTCTCGAACTACATGAAGACGATCCCCGCGGAGATCTACGAGTCGGCGCGGGTGGACGGCGCGGGCGTCACGCGGCAGTTCTTCCAGCTCACGCTGCCGCTGTGCAGACCACCGCTGGCGGCGCTGGCGACCCTGCAGGTCACGTGGATCTACAACGAGTTCTTCTGGGCCACCGTGCTGCTGCAGAGCGGCGACAAGTTCCCGATCACGAGCTCGCTCAACAGCCTGCAGGGCAAGTTCTTCACCGACTACAACCTGCTGTCGGCGGGCTCGGTGCTCGCGATGCTGCCCGTGCTGGTCATCTTCTTCGCGTTGCAGCGGCAGTTCGTGTCGGGCCTCACGTTGGGGAGCACGAAGGGATGACGTTCCCATTCGAGGGCATCGCCCTGGGCTGCGACTACAACCCGGAGCAGTGGCCGCGCGCGGTGTGGCGCGAGGACGTGCGGCTCATGCGGGAGGCGGGCGTCGGGTTCGTGACGCTCGGCGTGTTCTCGTGGGCGCTGCTGGAGCCGCGGCCGGGCGAGTTCGACTTCGGCTGGTTCGACGAGGTCGTCGGGCTGCTGGCCGAGGGCGGCATCGCGATCGACATGGCGACGGCGACGGCCGCGCCCCCGCCGTGGCTCACCGCCGCGCACCCGGAGATCCTCCCGGTCGACCACGCCGGGCACACGCTCTGGCCGGGCAGCAGGCAGTCGTGGTGCCCGAGCTCGCCGGTGTTCCGCGAGCACGCACTGGCGCTCGTCGAGCAGATGGCGCGCCGCTACGGCAGCCACCCGGCGGTGCGGCTCTGGCACGTGTCCAACGAGCTGGGCTGCCACAACGGGCGGTGCTGGTGCGACGTGTCGGCCGCGGCGTTCCGGCGCTGGCTCGCCGGGCGCTACGGCGACATCGAGAAGCTCAACGAGGCCTGGGGCACCGCCTTCTGGAGCCAGCACTACACGACGTTCGACGAGGTGTTGCCGCCGCGGATCACCCCGGCGGTGCCCAACCCGACCCAGCAGCTGGACTTCGCCCGGTTCTCCTCCGACGCACTGCTGGACTACCACCGCGCCGAGCGCGACGTGCTGCGCAGGCACTCGACCGTGCCCGTGACCACCAACTTCATGATCAGCGCGCACCAGTCCGAACAGGACTACTTCGTCTGGGCGCCGGAGTGCGACGTCGTGAGCCAGGACCACTACCTCGACCACCGGCTGCCGCACCCGCACGCCGAGCAGGCGTTCGCCGACGACCTCACCCGCGGGGTCGCGGGCGGGTCGTGGCTGCTCATGGAGTCGGCGACCTCGGCGGTGAACTGGCAGCCGGTCAACGTCGCGAAGCGACCGGGCGAGCTGCTCGTGGACGCGCTGCGGCACGTCGCGCGCGGGGCCGACGGCGTCGGCTTCTTCCAGTGGCGCGCGTCGCGGGCGGGCGGGGAGAAGTTCCACTCCGCGCTGGTGCCGCACGCCGGGCCGGACTCCGCGCGCTTCCGGGAGGTGACCGCCCTCGGCGCCGCGCTGAAGGCGATCGGCGAGGTGGCGGGGGCGCCGGTCGCGGCCGACGTCGCGCTGCTGTGGGACTGGAACGCCTGGTGGGCGTGCGACCTGGACTCCCACCCGTCGAGCGAGCTGCGCTACGTGGACGCGCCGCACCGCTGGCACCGTGCGCTCACCGAGCTGGGTGCGACCGTCGACGTCGTGCACCCCTCGGCCGACCTCTCATCCTACCGGCTGGTGGTCGTCCCGACGCTCTACCTCTGCTCCGACGAGCTGGCCACGGCGCTCGCCGGGAAGCACGTGCTCGTCACCTACTTCTCGGGCATCGTCGACGAGCAGGACCACGTCCGGCTCGGCGGCTACCCCGGCGCGTTCCGCGACCTGCTCGGGGTGCGGGTGGAGGAGTTCGCCCCGCTGCGGTCCCCCGTCACGCTCGACGACGGGTCGGGCGCCGACCTGTGGTCGGAGGTGCTGACCGCCGCAGGCGCCGAGACCGTAGCGTCCCATGTGGACGGAACGCCCGCAGTCACCCGCAAGGGCGACGCCTGGTACGTCGCCACGCGGCTGGACGAGGCCGCCGCCGCGGCGCTCGCCCGACGGGTCGCCGAAGCGGCGGGCGTGCACCTGGCGGACGGCGCGCGGCCGGGCGTCGAGGTCGTCCGTCGGGGGCGATACCTGTTCGTGCTCAACCGCAGCGACGTCCCCGCCGAGGTGGCCGCCTCCGGCACCGACCTGCTGACCGGCGAGGCATATAACGGTAAGGTCACGGTGGGTTCGGGGTCGGTCGCGGTCGTGCGGGAAGGGACCTGAGCAGATGCTTGCCCGCCAACGCCAGGAAGTGATCCTCGACGAGGTCCGGACGACCGGCGGGGCGCGGGTCTCGGAGCTGGTCGAACGGCTCGGCGTCTCCGACATGACGATCCGGCGCGACATCGAGGTGCTCGCGGCTCGCGGCCTCGTCACCCGGGTGCACGGCGGGGCCACGGCGGCGGGCAGCAGCGTGGACGAGCCGGGGTTCGCGGCCAAGTCGCACCTGCACACGGCGGCCAAGCAGGCGATCGCGGCGGCCGCCGTGCGGCTGCTGGAGCCGGGCGCGTCCGTGGCGCTCTCCGCGGGCACCACCACGCACGCGGTGGCCTCGGCGCTGCTGGGGATCCCGCGGCTCACCGTCGTCACCAACTCGCTGCGGGTCGCCGAGGTGCTCTACGAGGCGGGCGGCGAGGACATGTCGGTCGTCCTCACGGGCGGTGAGCGCACGCCGTCCGACGCGCTCGTCGGCCCGCTGGCGGTGGCGGCGCTGCGGCGGCTGCACGTCGACTGGCTGCTGATGGGCGTGCACGGCATGGACGCCGAGGCCGGGTTCACCACCCCGAACCTCGCGGAGGCCGAGACGAACCGGGCGCTCGTCGCCAGCGCGCGCCGCGTGGCCGTCGTGGCGGACAACTCCAAGTGGGGCGTGGTGGGATTGAGCACGATCGCCACGTTGAGCGAGGTCGACGTGGTCGTGAGCGACGGGGGGCTCCAGCCCGACGCGCGGCAGATCCTGGAAGGCAGCTGCGGGAAGGTGGTGCTGGCGGCGTGAGGAAAACACCGGCGAAGATGGCCGACGGCCGGGAGCTCTTCTACTTCGACGACGTCACCGCCGAACGCGAGGTGCTGCCGGACACGCGCGACCTCCCGCACGTGAGCCACGGCTCCACCATGCGCTTCGACGTGCTCACCGGCGAGTGGGTGACGATCGCCGCGCACCGCCAGGACCGCACCTACATGCCGCCCGCCGACCACTGCCCGCTCTGCCCCACCCAGCCGGGCCGGGAGCCGTCGGAGATCCCGGCGCCGAGCTACGACGTCGTCGTCTTCGAGAACCGGTTCCCCTCGTTCGCGCAGTCGGCGCCGGAGGTCGCGCCCGAGGTGGACGGCAACCCGCTGTGGCCGCAGCGGCCCGCGGTCGGGCGCTGCGAGGTGGTGTGCTTCACCAGCGACCACAACGCGTCGTTCGGGTCACTGCCGGTGTCACGGGTGCGCACGGTGATCGAGGCGTGGGCCGACCGCACGGCCGCGCTCTCGGCGCTGCCGGGCGTCGAGCAGGTGTTCCCGTTCGAGAACCGCGGGCAGGAGATCGGGGTCACGCTGCAGCACCCGCACGGGCAGATCTACGGCTACCCCTTCGTCACGCCGCGCACGGCGCAGCTGCTCACCCGCGCGGCATCGCACCGCCAACGCACGGGCCGCGACCTGCTCGGCGACGTCCTCGACGGCGAACGCAAAGCGGGCAGCCGGGTCGTGCTCGACGGCGAGGCGTGGACGTGCTTCGTGCCCGCCGCGGCGCGCTGGCCGGTGGAAGCGCACCTGGTGCCGCACCGGGTGGTGCCCGACTTCGCGGCACTCGACGACGCCGAGCGCGACGAGCTGGCCGTGCTGTACCGCGACCTCCTCTACCGCCTGGAGCGGGTGTTCGGCGAGCCGATGGAGCTGCCCTACATCGCCGGGTGGCACCAGGCCCCGATCCACACCGGACGCGACCTCACCCGGCTGCACCTGCAGCTGTTCTCGCTGCGCCGGGCGCCGGGCAAGCTGAAGTTCCTCGCCGGGTCGGAGTCCGGGATGGCGGCGTGGATCAACGACGTCACGCCCGAGCAGATCGCCGAGCGCCTGCGGGCGGCGGGTTCGTGAACAGGTGGGCCGCCCCCGGGCGGGTCAACCTCATCGGCGAGCACGTCGACTACGCCGACGGGCTGTGCCTGCCGTTCGCGATCGCCGAGCGCACGGTCGTCGAGGCGGCGCCGCGCGCGGACGAGCTGCTCACCGTGCAGAGCGCGGCCGAGGACTACGGGGTCGAGATCCCGCTGGCCGACGTCGGGCCGGGGTCGCCATCGGACTGGGCGGGCTACGTCGCAGGCGTGCTGTGGGCGTTGCGGGAAGACGGACACCCGGTCGGTGGGCTCGACGTGCACGTCACCGACACGGTGCCGCTGGGCGCCGGGCTGTCGTCGTCGGCGGCGTTGGAGTGCGCGGTGGCGTTGGCCGCCAACGACATCTACGACCTCGGGCTGGAGCGCGCCGAGCTCGCCCGGGCCTGCGTGCGGGCGGAGAACGACGTCGTCGGGGCGGCGACGGGCGGCATGGACCAGGCGGCGTCGATGTTCGGCGAGGAGGGGCACGCGCTGCTCATCGACATGCGCGACGGCGGCATGCGCGCGGTGCCGCTCCCCCTGGGCGAGCCGGGCCTGCGGCTGCTGGTGATCGACACCCGGGTGCGCCACCACCTCGCCGACGGGCAGTACGGGCAGCGCCGCGCGGCCGTCGAGAAGGCGGCCGAGGCGTTGGGGCTGCGCAGCCTGCGCGAGGCGACCGAGCACGACCTCGAGCGGCTCGACGGCGAGCTGCGGAAGCGGGCCCGGCACATCGTCACGGAGATCGCGCGGGTGCGGGAGGTCGTGGCGGCGTTGGACGCCGGGCGGCTGGCCGAGATCGGACCTGCGCTCGACGCGTCGCACCGGTCGCTGGCGCACGACTACGAGGTGTCGTGCGCCGAACTGGACGTGGCGTGCGCGGCGTCCCGCTCGGCCGGTGCGCTCGGGGCCCGGATGACCGGCGGCGGGTTCGGCGGATCGGCGATCGCCCTCGTGCCGTCCGAGCGGGTCGAGGACGTAACGGCCGCGGTGCGCGAAGCCTTTGCGGCGCAGGGGTTCCGGGCGCCTGAGATCCGGGAGGCGACACCGTCGGACGGCGCGAGCCGGCTCGGGTGAACACCGGGCCGACTACTACTCGTAGTAGTAGATGTGGAGATCGAAAGGCTCGCCCGCACGGCGAAACTGGTGTCCCTGCCCCTCACGTTCGGCGGACGGGCGGTGGCAGGCCTGGGCCGCAGGCTCGCGGGGGCGGACCGCGCGGAGGTGTCGGCGGCGACGACCGCGCGCAACGCCGAGCAGCTCTTCGCCGTCCTCGGCCGGCTCAAGGGCGGCGCGATGAAGATCGGCCAGGCGTTGAGCGTCTTCGACACGCTGGTGCCGCAGGAGATCGCCGAGCCCTACCACGAGGCGTTGAGCAAGCTGCAGTCGTCGGGGCCCGCCATGCCGCAGCGCGACGTGCGCTGGATGCTCGCCCAGCAGCTCGGCCGCGGGTGGGCAAGCAGGTTCCGCGAGTTCGACGACGTGCCCACCGCCGCGGCGAGCCTCGGGCAGGTGCACCGGGCCGTGTGGGCCGACGGCCGCGAGGTCGCCGTCAAGATCCAGTACCCGGGCGCCGACCTCGCGCTCGATGCCGACCTGCGCACCTTGGCCCGCTTCGCCTCGCTGTTCGCGTTGGTCGTCCCCGGCCTGGACGCGCGGGCGATCGTGGCCGAGCTACGCGAGCGGACGCTCGACGAGCTCGACTACCGCCTGGAGGCCGACCGGCAGCGGGCGTTCGCGGCGGCGTTCGCGGGCGAGGAGCGGCTCGTCGTCCCGCGGGTCGTGGCGTCGGCGCCGAAGGTGCTGGTGTCGGAGTGGGTCGACGGGGTGACACTGGGCGCGCTCGCCCGCCGTCCGGCCGCCGACGGCGCGGAGCAGGCCCGCCGCGACCGGCTCGCGCACACCGTGGTCGAGACGCTGTTCTCCTCGCCCGCGCGCGTGGGGCTGCTGCACGCCGACCCGCATCCGGGCAACTTCCTGACGCTGCCGGACGACCGCCTCGCGATGATCGACTACGGGGCCGTGGCGACGCTGCCGGGCGGGGTGCCGCCGGTGCTCACCACGATCCTGCGGCACGTCGCCGACGGCGAGCCCGAACCCATGATGCGGCTGCTGCGCGCCGAGGGGTTCATCGCGGGCGACGTGGCGGCCGAGGAGGTGCTGGGCTACCTCGGCGGCGTCGGCGACCCGCTCCGCGTGGAGCGCTTCCACTTCGATCGGGCGTGGATGCGGGGCCAGGGCGCGCGGATCGTCAGGGACAAGGGGACGAGACGAACCGGGCGGGCGTTGACGCTGCCCGCCCGGCACCTCCTCGTGGTGCGGGTGCTGTCGGGCTGGATGAACATCCTCGCCCAGGTCGACTGCACGGTGGCGGTGCGCGGGCTCGCCGAGCGGTGGCTGCCCGGCTTCGCCCCGCCCGCTACAGCTCGGCTTCGGTGAGGGGCAGGAAGACGCGGAAACGGGTGTCGCCGGGCTCGGACTCCACCTGGACGTCGCCGTGGTGCCTGCTGACGATCACCCGGTAGCTCACGTCCAGGCCGAGGCCGGTGCCCTTGCCCACGCCCTTGGTGGTGAAGAACGGCTCGAAGATCCGCCGCCGGATGTCGGCCGGGATGCCCGGGCCGCTGTCACCGATCTCGACCAGCACGCGGTCGTCGACCCGGGCCGTGCGGACGGTGAGCGTGCCCTCGCCGCCCATGGCGTCGATCGCGTTGTCGATGATGTTGGTCCACACCTGGTTGAGCTCGGCCGGATAGGCCGGGATCGGCGGGAGCGAGCGGTCGTAGTCCTTGACCATCTTCACCCCGCCGTCCTCCCCCAGCTTGCGGCCGAACATCATCAGCGTGGCGTCGAGGCCCTCGTGGACGTCGACGTACCGGAACGGCGCCCGGTCGAGCTGCGAGTACTGCTTGGCCGCGCCGACGAGGTCGGAGATCCGCGTGGTGGCGTCGATGATCTCGCGCATGAGGCTTTCGCTCTCGACCGTGTAGGCCAGCCAGCGGATCGGGCCCTCGACCATCCCGTTCTCGCACGCGGCCGACACCGCCTCCATGTCCTCGACCCCGAGGCCGCCCGCCACGAACACCGGCGCGAGGTCCCAGCCGCCCTCGATGCCGTGCTCGTCGAACCAGTCGCCGAGCTCGTCCTCCCGGTCGGAGGCCTCCAGCGGCGAGAGCGTGGGCGCGTGGCGCACCTTCTTGACGAACTCGTCCTGCGCCATCACGAGCTTGCGCAACGCGGGGCCCGCGATCCGCCCGTCGGCGATCATGGCGAGCTTGTTGCGCATGTGGGCGACCTTGTCGCGCAGGGCGTCGGTGGCCCGGATCGCCGCCGCGGCGGGGTTGTTGAGCTCGTGGGTGAGCCCCGCCGAGAGCTTGCCGAGAGCGAGCAGCCGCTCCCGCTCGGCGAGCTGCTGGTTGCCCCGCCGCATGCCGAGCAGCATGCCCTCCAGCAGGTGCACGGCCATCGGGAACCACTGCGCGAACCGCTTGGCGAACTCCTTGGCGGGCAGCGCCAGCACCACGCTGTCGGTGATCGCCCGGACCGACGCCGGGTACTCCCGCGTGGACTCGTCCTCGAGGTAGAACTGCACGGCCCCGAAGTAGGACCCGCGGTGGTCGGTGCGGGTGGTCTCGACCGTCTCACCGCCGATCATCCGGCTCATCGAGACGGTGCCCGACAGCAGCACGTAGAAGCAGCGGGCGAGCTCGCCCTCGGTGACGACGTTCGCCCCCGCCGGGATCTCGACGACGTCGCCGCAGCCCGCGATCCAGTCCAGTTGCTCGGGGTCGAGGTCGGCGAAGAGGAACAGCTCCCGCAGCTGTTCGGGGGTGAGGTGGGCTTCCATCTACTGCTCCGAGAGGTAACGGTGAACGAGGGTGACGGCCATGGCGCCTTCCCCGACGGCCGACGCGACGCGCTTGACCGAGGCGGACCGCGCGTCGCCCGCCACGAAGACGCCGGGCACGCTGGCTTCGAGGTGGTACGGGTCGCGCGGCAGGACCCAGCCGGGCGGGCGCTCGCCGTCGACGACCAGGTCGGGCCCCGTGGGCACGAAGCCGCGCTCGTCGCGCACGAGCACACCGTCGAGCCAATCCGTGCGCGGTGCGGCGCCGATGAACACGAACATGGAAGCGGCGTCGACCGTCTCCTTGTTCCCGGTGTTGCGGTCGGCGAGCACGAGCTTCTCCAGGTGGCCGTCGCCGCACGCCTCGGCGACCTCCGTGCCCGTGCGGACGTGCACGTTGTCGATCGCGTCCAGCTGCTTGATCAGGTAGGCCGACATGGACGCCTCGAGGCTCGGCCCGCGCACCAGCAGCGTGACCGTGCGCGCGTGCCGGGAGAAGAACACCGCCGCCTGGCCCGCGGAGTTGGCGCCGCCCACGATGTAGACGTCCTGGCCTGCGCAGGCCGGCGCCTCGGTGGACGCGGAGCCGTAGAACACGCCGCGGCCGGTGAGCTCGGCGACGCCCGGGGCGTCGAGCGAGCGGTAGGACACCCCGGTGGCGAGCACCACCGCGTGCGCGCCGATCTTGCTGCCGTCGCCGAACCGGACGATGCGGGCCGAGCCGCTGATCTCCAGCGCGACGACGTCGCGGGCGGTGAGCACCTCGGCGCCGAACTTCGCGGCCTGCCGCCGGGCCCGGTCGGTGAGCTGGGCGCCGGACACGCCGTCGGGGAAGCCGAGGTAGTTCTCGATGCGCGAGCTCTGGCCGGCCTGGCCGCCGGTGGCCTGCCGCTCGACGAGCACGGTGCGCAGGCCCTCCGACGCCCCGTACACCGCCGAGCCGAGGCCCGCCGGGCCGCCGCCGATGACGATGAGGTCGTAGAAGTCGCTCACCGGATCGGTGGTGAGCCCGACCGCCGCGGCGATCTCGGCTTCGGTCGGGTTGCGCAGGGCGGTGCCATCGGGCGTGACGATCAGCGGGACGTCCTCGGGGCTGGC
>Ga0207643_10001601_pt1 | contig 12795 bp, 14 predicted proteins | sample KBSMisM62_FD_184313 | JGI IMG/M metagenome (GOLD analysis project Ga0207643, IMG submission 184313) | Miscanthus rhizosphere microbial communities from Kellogg Biological Station, Michigan, USA - KBS Miscanthus M6-2 (SPAdes) (version 2) | ecosystem: Host-associated > Plants > Roots >...
AAATGATATAATTTGTATCTTTATTCTCCGGTGGGACCTCAATTGTAATCTCGCTTATGCTTGAGCCTCCTCCCAACAGGTTTTAACTTTTTTATAAAATGTTGGCTTTAGATAATCATAAATCCGTAACAACGATTCATTCCTGGTGGGCCGGCCTCCAAATGCCAATCATGGGCCCACCAGTTTTCTTAACTAACTATCTCTAAATATTTCTCCTATTTTAGCTGAATAATAAAATACTTTTACTCCCTCTCGGTAAGGCGTATTCCAAATTAAATCCCGACAGAGCTACTGATCTTGTATGACTATAGAACAAGTTTTAGAAAAAGAGATTGAAGAATCTAAAAGATGGGTCGACTTAGAAAAGGAGAATTCAACTTATAAACGAGACTTGATAATGAGAATCGAACTAATATATTGGGTTTTAGAAAATCTGAAGAATCCTGATACTAAAATATGTAACCTTATAGAGTCAAAAATGAACGAAGTCATATTAACAATAAATCGCACATATTCAATAACTGAAGCCGACAAACTGCACACTGAATTAAGAATATGGGATTGGATATTTTATCAAGTTTGTAGTAACATAATAAAAAGTCAATAACTTTGTAAAAAGACAATGGTTTGATAAATTTTGATAAAAATGATTGGTAATCTTAATTCCAATTGACGTAAAAAGTAAAGTATAGGATTTTAAATATCAATTGATTAAAATATCGTATGATTTCAATAGGACGTAAATTATTTAAAGAGGTTGATATGCCATTAGAAAGTAAAATCGTTTCTGAAGACCCAATCAACAAGATAGCAGAAAGAGAAAGTACCTGGACGGCTGAGATCGATGGAATAAATCCATTCCCAAGTGGAAAAGCTTCAGGCAATGGATCTTCCCTAATACACAGTAACGGTATTTCAATTTCTAGTTGGCAAGGTAAATTTACTACACATAGTCGAGAAGTAATAACATTCAAGGGAAGAGATGTCAACAAGAACGGAAAATTCATAGTATTGAGAACATATTTCACTGACTCACTCGAGCTGTCATGGATAAATGGCCTAGTTTGTTTGGTAAACGGAGAATTCGATTCTCAAGACAAAGTGTTTAGACGTGAAGGGTATGAATTGATGTAATAATTTAATTCAATTTTGTTTTCCAATAACCCAACCAATACCAATTGATTTCTATATATTACTTTACGACGATAGCTCTTAACAATTCGGACCGGCCATGGAAGAAATGACTGAAGATTGAATTTGCAATCTTGCTTAAATTAAAATAAGTATTATACAAAATTGAGAATCATCCAGATAGAAATTGCATTGCCTTTTTGCATTGCTTCTCAATAAAGGAATCAGGCATGTGATAACTTCTAAATTTTATTACCATTAAGCACAAGAAGTGACAAGTCAAGCCAAGACAAGAGATGATTAAATTGGTAAATTATATAGACCTCATGCATTTACATGGTAGCGATAGACTATGAATAAACTTTCTTTTGTAATGGCCGTATTGCTAGTTGTGGCCTTTGCAAATACATTTTCTAACAGTTCGTTGTCTCAAAATGCAGTTTTAGGGAATGTAGCGAAAGATATTTTTGACAACAAAACTTTGACTCTTCCCAGTGATGTAAAGAACTTTGTAATTTTGATTCCAAATGAGGCACATGAGTCTCCCCTCTTACCGAAGGAACAGAGACTTATTAATCAACCATATGTTCCACAAAACCTAGTATCTGGTGCTAATACTCAAATTATTTGGTTCTCAGGCGACGTGGGTCATACCCGTAAGATAACTTTAACTGATGAGAACTCAAAAGAAGTCTATAATTCTAGATTAAAATTTAACACTGCAACTGAGCCACTTCTTTTAAATCACAGTGGCAAATTTACTTACTTTGAAAAAAATGCAAACATTCAAGATCCAAAATTTGTCATGGAAGGAAGTATTACAACAACCAATAATGATGTACCTCTAAATTCTAATGATAATATGACAGTATCAGAATCACCATTTGATACTATGCTGGTACTTATGGTTCCAACAAAGGATATCAAAAAACATATCATGACATTCGTTGACAATAATGTAAAAATCATCGATATTTATTCCTTCAAAGACCTTAGAGAAACCGGCGGAGGAGGAGCAAACCAAACTTTGCTTGCGCTAGGAACCAATAATCCACTTGATGAGTCAATTTCTGTACTTAAGAAAATCACTTCATCATTACCTTATTCCTAGCACGACTTGTAATCTACTGTGCTTCCCGAGAATACAAGATTAACCAATCGATTATCCAGCCAATAAATTCAAGATAGACAAATCAATCTATCATTTATACAAATCATATGAAGGGCAGTAAAAGATACACGTAGAAAACCATATTTAGATACAAATATCATCAACACATGTTGCAACAGACAAGGCTAGATATGATTGATTTACGGATTATGAAGTTACTATCCAGAGATTCTAGAACTCCTTATAGGAATATAGCCTCTGCTGTTGGGATAACGCCAAGTGCTGCAAAGGAAAGGATTAACAAAATGGTGTCCAATGGTGCAATACGAACCTTTGTGCTATTTGTAAACCCTGTAATATTCGGATATGAAAAGGAGTGTATCTTAATACTTAGAAATGTTGATAAACCCATTAAAGAACGAGATATACTCAACAAGGTAAGTCTCCTGGGAGATATTTTAGCATATACTTTAAGCCTAGAAGGAACTGCTAATTTTATATTTGCAGTCAAAGATAGGGCACAAGACAAAATAGGAATACTGACTGATTTATTGAAACCATCACAAGTAGAGAGTATCTTTGCAAGATATACACCAGTAGCAATGAGAATTCATAACTCTGATTTGAAGATTATGAAATGTTTGTTACCAGATCCTAGAATGATGATTGAAGATATTGCTAGAGCAACCTCATTATCACCAAAGACTGTGGCAAGGAGATTGGAAAAGATGAGAGAAAATCATGTTCTACAATTTTCCATAGTAACAAATCTGCCTTCCATGAACCTAACAGGATACATTGAGTTTGCAGTATTAATTGATGTCAAGATATTTAGTCACCAAAAAATAGTTGAAAAGATACAGGTTGAATTGCAAGAATATTTGTTGCATATTCCACATAGATATCAAAAAGAAGTTATTTTTGCAATATTCTCTTGTCCAAACATATCTGCAGTCAACTTAATATTGAGAAGACTAGAATCTTATGATGGAGTTAACAAGGTCGAGCCATTTATAACAACTAGTTTAACAATTTATCAGGATTGGTTAAAGAGCGAGATTAACAATAGAATCAGTCAAGAGTACTTATCATCATCAGTTGCGGTAACAACAAAAGAGGCATAATATACAATCTTGTGTGTCTCCTGTGTTTTAGGAAGAGATCCATTGTTTCGTGTTTAGAGATATCATAAAACAATTATTAAGAGAAGACTCAAAAGCATAGGTCATAAAACGTACTATGTAGTAGATTTAGGACTGACTGCTTTTTACAGCTGCACAGTAAAAATCAGACAATTATTACAAAAAGTATACTAAAAGTACAGACCTCCCACCACCAGACTTAAATCAAAAAATAACTAACTTATGTATCGTGACAAGTAACGTTAAAACTAAAATAATTGTGGTAAATGTGAGCGTTACCCTTGTCTTGATTGGTATATTTATTAGCTCATTAAACCCAAGCCACACTGCAATAGCACAACAGCAACCGCAACAACAACAAACCCATACTTTCAACGGCACAATGTTTCAAATTGATAACGTGACATTTTCGCACCATCTGGCAATCGTAAACGGTATTCAAATGCACTACGTAATTGGCGGTCAAGGAAATCCACTAGTCTTCCTGCACGGATTTCCAGAAACATGGTATGAATGGCGTTATGTCATACCCGCTTTTGCAAAAAATTATACTGTTATAGTACCTGACCTAAGAGGGCTTGGGGATTCTTCAAAACCGCCCACAGGATATGATGGCAATACTACTGCAGAAGATCTAAATCAGTTGATATCTCAATTGGGCTTTAAACAAATATTATTGGTAGCACATGATATAGGAGCGCAGACAGCTTTTTCATATGCTGAAATTCATCCAAACAGTGTAAGCAAATTAGTAATAATGGATTATATTTTCCCAGGTTTCCTACCCCCACAGTTTGGTCAGAATGGTCCTTGGTGGTTTACTTTTCATCAAGTACCTAACCTACCAGAATTTTTAGTAGAAGGAAAAGAGCGTGAATATATATCATCGTTTGTCAAAATGTTAGGTTATAATCCATCTGCGATAACAAAAGAAGATCTAGATATATATGCCGAAAAATATTCTGCGCCAGGTGCGATGCGAGATGGATTTGAATACTACAGAGCCTTCCCGCTAGACGCAGTACAAGACAAAGCATTAGTAAATCAATCTAAGCTTCAAGTTCCAGTTCTTGTATTGGAAGCCGACTTCTATCCAGTATTTGGAGGCCCTGTACAAGGTACTCCTGTAGCTGATGCGGTAAAGGAGATGGCTCAAAAAGTTACTGGCATTAAAGTTCCTTTATCAGGTCACTGGATTCCAGAAGAGCAGCCACAGTTCGTTATAAAACAGCTCGCCAAATTCTTTGGTGAAAGTAATATTTTTACTTATACCAGGAAATGACTCCATCCATAACAATTATCTCTAGGCTCTTAATATCTGGTGCATATGGGTGGTGAAGACCAAGATGGCGAGCAGGCCTCGGAGGCTACTGTCGTTGTTAATATCAAGATAAATCCTGGTTGTGAGAAAGACTATGACGAATGGCTCAGACGCTTTTTAGTGATAATAAAAAAGAAAGTGCCTGGTTACTTGGGAACAACAACGATCATGGAAACAACCGAAGATTCAACTGTGAGGCATATAATTCACAGGTTTAGAGACAAGGCTTCTCTAGACGCATGGGAAAATTCACATGAGTTGCGCAAGGAAACGGAAGAAGTAAGCAAATATTCAACTCCATATTTCCAGAAGGCAACTGGTCTAGAGACATGGTTCACTGTACCAGACTTGAAGACAAATGTTCCTCCACCTCCCAAATGGAAAATGGCAATAGTTGCGTTCATTGGTGCATATTGCATCAGCTCGCTAGCATCGTTTATTCTTGGACCTTACTTGGAATTGCAACCATTGCTTTTTAATTTGTTTATGACTATAATATTAGTAATTGGCCTTACGTATTTCGCAATGCCCCTGTTGAGTCGATTGCTGCGACGATGGTTATACCCAAAAAATTTGTGATGGTTTTTTCAATAACTGCAAAAATCAAAGCTCGTATCAAAACCATTCAAATCCTTCCATGTAGTAGGGTTCTACTAACTGGTAAAGGCATTCGGTTCTAATCTTTTTGTTAAAGTAACTATATTCTACTTGAGTATAATTCTAGTATGCTGTTTTATCAATTCTAATTCTGATGTAGAAATTCCCAACGCTTATTCTATTCACAAATATTACTCTGGAAACTTGTCCCCTAACATTGGAAGGCCGCTCTTTGATTGCTCCTGGGTAGCCTCATCTTGAATCACATCCCAGTGCTCGACCAGAACTCCGTCCTTGATGTGAACGATGTCGGCTGCAATCCAATTCACAGGTTGGCCGCGACCAGAAAACTTTCCATGGACGATTACGAAATCTCCATCGGCCACAATCGTTCCAGGTTCATATTTTAATGTTGGCGGGCTGCTCTTGACGAGATTAAACAGGCCCTCGCGACCAGGTGCGATGTGAGCACTATGCTGGATGTATTTAGGCGACCAATAGCGCTCAGCCGCTACATAGTCACGCTGGTTGAACAATGTATCGAAAGCTTTGAGGACTAGTGCTTTGTTTATCTCATCAATTGCCTTGCTCATTTTAATTCTCCTCCCACGAAATACTATCAAGCATTGATGTTATATTTGAGCCCATCCACCATCAACGGATAATTCAATGCCAGTGACGTAGCTGCTGTCATTCGAAGCAAGGAATTCTACTGCTTTGGCGATTTCGTCAGGAGTACCTGGTCGGCCTAGTGGCGTGATCCCAGCGAACTGAGTCTTCATCTCCTCGATCTGCTTATCGCTCCCAAGCCCATTCCAGATAGGAGTGATGACCATCCCCGGGCTGATCACGTTGACGCGTATCTTGCGATCCTTCAGGTCGACCGACCAACTTCGAGCGAAGGACCTTAAGGCCGCTTTGGTTGCAGCGTAAACGCCAAAAGCGGGTAAACCCTTGAATGATGCTACAGATGCATTAACCACTATCGAAGCGCCGTCAGGCATTAGCGGTAACGCCTTCTGAACGGTGAAGAGTGTTCCTCTGACGTTGACGCCAAATGTTTTATCGAAGTGGGATTCAGTGATCTGTCCCAGGGGACTGATTTCAGCGACTCCAGCGTTTGCGAATAGGATATCTATTTGGTCTTTCTGTTGTTTGACAGTATCATACAAGCGATCAAGATCTGTGAGATTTGACACGTCCCCTTGAACACCTATGGCATTATCGCCGATTTCCGTTACTGCTTCATCGAGTTCTCTTTGACGCCGACCGGTGATGTATACACGTGCGCCCTCGGAGGCGAATCTCTTTGCCGTAGCTAGGCCTATGCCGGTGCTTCCACCTGTTATAACAGCTACCTTTCCTTCAAGCTTTTTCATCATTTCGTTTTTTTGCTGTAGTAATTTTGTTTGATTCATACAATAGGTGTATATGCACGTAGTTATAAGTGTATCTACACCTATTTAATCAAAAACCAATATATGTTAAGGCATCGGAGTAAACCTTTTATTAGTAATGCGTGTATATCAACCTAGTTAAGAATGAAGGAACAAAATACTAATGCAATACTGGAACAAGGAATGTCTGGAGGGTCATGTACATGTGGTGAATTGAGGAAGGCAGCTAGAGCAATAACACTACTTTATGATAATGCATTCAAGTCAAGTGGACTGCTGTCCACGCAACTTTTTATGCTAGATTTCATCTCTAACAATGACTCAATAAGAATTTCAGATCTTGCTAAGAAGCTAGGGCTAGATAGGACGACATTGACCCGAAATCTATCTGTTTTGGAGAGACAGGGTTTTATCAAGATCTCATCTGGAAAAGACCACCGAACGAGAATTGTGACAGCTACTCAGAAAGGACGTAGCGCTGTAGTCAAAGCTCTTCCTCTCTGGAACAAAGTTCAAGGCAAAGTGAAACAACAAATGGGTGAAAACTCATGGCGTGAATTAATGCAAAATTTGGGCCATTTTGTAACAGTAGCTGATCAATTAATTGATCAAAACTAAGAAAAATGTTTAAACCGAATAAAAACATTAATTTCAGAATAAGTAAAACTTAGATCCTGCAAAATTCATGCGATACCTTTTTGTCATCTGCATTTGAGGAAATATTGCAATCCTTGATGGAAGCTACATTTATCATTATTGGGCGGCGAATGCCAAAGCCAAGACATATTCAGGACTAGTAACATCGATGTGAAATTCTGTGGGATTCGGACCGTCGGGAGTCGAATTATTAATAATTCGTATCCAAAATTGTTTCTGAAGAACGACTCAAAATAATTAGATAGAAAATTATTTTATATTTACTGTGGGAATAGTGGGATTTGAACATTGCTGGAAAGTGGGGTCATCTGCTCGGAGGGGATAATACTAGTGGCGTTCCGTCAACTTACCAGTGTTGTTCAAAATCATAAACTTCAGATATTTCCAGTTCCAAATAGAGCCTTCATATTACTTCAGGTTCTTATTTTAAAAGATTCGCCACAATCATCTTTTCAAATTCTTCATCAGTACTTTTCTTCCTTGCATTAATCAATTCTACAGCGTCATTACCAACTAAGTACCTATGTTCTGGACTTTCTTCAGTTATTGAGTGTAGTATTACAGTTGCAACATCTTTTGCGGGTGTCCCATTCGCAATTGTCGAGAACAGATTTTCTTCCAATTTGTTCATTAATTGTGAGTAAGAAGAATTTGCTTCTAGTGCCTTCTTTGGCGTTACTAAAGCAAAGTTTGTATTAATTACTCCTGGTTCAATTAATACTATTTTGATTCCGAATTGCTTTAACTCATATGACATTGATTCACTTAGACCTTCAAGTGCGAACTTACTACTAACATAGGCCGAACCCATTGGAAAACCAATGCGTCCAGCGACTGAGCTTACGTTAACTATTGTCCCAGTCCTCTGTTTTCTCATTATAGGGATTACTTCCTTAATGACTCTGATAGCTCCAAAAAAATTAGTCTCAAATTGTGCTTTTATCTCATCTAATGAACTTTCCTCAACACTTCCCATTAATCCATATCCTGCATTATTAACCACAACTTCAATTGATTTCTTTTCGTTTAAGATATTGTTGATCGCATCAGCAACTGATCTATCGTCATTGACATCTAGCTGCATCACCCTAAGTGGAAGATTTTCTCTTTTAGAAACTTCTGTTATTTCTTTAGATTTATTCATATTTCGCATAGTTGCAAATGTATCAAATCCATTTCTCGCAAGCAGCAATGCCGTTTCATAACCTATTCCAGAGGAGCTACCTGTCACTAATGCCACTTTTTTCTTATCCATACCTACTTTCTCGGTCATAACAATATAGGTGTATATACACTCTTATAAGTGTATCTGCACGTAATTAAAATAAAAATCTTATTTGAATTAACAATACCGAAACCATTTTATTTATAATACGTGTATATCAACCTAGTAAGAATTGGAGGAACGAAATATCAACATGATACTGAAAAGCTCTGGCCATCTTATTTGTAATCGAACGTTTCAAAATATCTAATTTGAACAATACAGAACGGATTCATATCTACTTGGTCCCACATAGTAAGTGGGGTCTATAATTGTTACCAAACATTTCGTTACCAATGCATTTCGGTGTTATAATTAGAAATCTATGACTCTATATAAGAAAGAAACACGAAAAGGCAATTCAAAAATTTGACGCATATGTAAAAAAAGTCATAAGAACGATCGCCTTAAGAGAAGTTTTTGGCAACGATTTTATGAAGGTTTTAATTACTTCGCAGAAGCAATAGTAATTAATCCATCGACTAACAAAGTATATGTTTCAGATAGCAAGAATAATCTTTTATATGAGATAGATGGCTAATTTTCCAAATAACCAATTATTACTATAGGTAAAATATTCGTGAACTGTTACAGGTGCGAATTTGTCGGGATGCGCATTGTTAATAATTCGGATCCAAAATGTTTCTGCAACAGGATTCAAAAAATTAGAAACTAAATTAAATAATACTTATAGTGGGAAGTGGGATTCGAACTTAGCCGGTAAAAGGGGTCAGATACTAAGAGCAATTTATCGATATAAAGGGGTTTTAACGGGTGAAAAGGCATTACCTCTCTACTTGATCTGCTCCATGGCTGCCAACCAATTCTCCACATGATAGGCCGTCGCTAGCCTGCCATCCCTGACGGTAAACATGTCTATCGAGATCGTCTTGAAACTCTTCCCAGTGGGCTTCACGCCGAATAGCTCGCTCGTCGGTGTGCCGGTAGCCTCACCCCTGACCACGATCCGATCTCCCGACGTCCAGATATCCTTGATGGTCCAGTTCAGGTCCGGGATTATCTTCCCCAAGGCCGTGAATACCCCCGCCAATTGATCACGTGACAGACAGTCCGAGTTGGTCGAACAAGATCGGTAGTCAGGGTTGGTTGCGTTCGCCAGCAAAGCCGGGACGTCCTTTTCGGTCGGCTCATTGAGCGCCTCATAGAGCGGTGCTACAATCCCACGGGCCTGTTCCCCGGTCAGCGACGGTGCAATGTCAGCCTGTACCGTCTGGTCGTTGACGCTCACAAGAGCCGCGCCTATGGTGAACGATGCAAAGAACGCCAGCAACCCGACGACATACAACGTATTCCAATCGATTTTTTGCGCCTCGATGAATTGATCTCCATCGACGAGTTCTTCAGTCGCTTTGGATTTCATACTTCTATACACAATTGGCTATGATATAAGTACGGAAGTTACCGGTAGGTAATATGCTCACCTGCTATTAACTAACTACAGGAACTTTAAGAAAGACATCTTGCAAGAACAATTGCTTGAACAAAACAGCATGGTAACTTTAGGCTATTTCCCAAAACAAATCGCTTTTTGAATATCAATTACCTTGGTTGCATGTGGCAGGAAGGTTTTCAGTAGTTCTTATACTCATTTTAATTTGCCTGTTGGGCTAGGGTGCGCATCCACTTCAATCTAACTGGGAAATGATATAAGCCTGAGAATTGCCAATAGTAACGTTGCTTAACGGGGTAAAAGGCATAGCATTAACGGATCATCTGCAAAGGTGGGGAATGAAAGTTTGTCCTATCGATAGAAGTTTAAAGATAATGGGTCAACGGTACGCTCTGCACATAATGAGAAATATGATATTGCTAAAGCAGAGTAGATTTAATCAATTTCTAAATTCTATTGAAGGCATAAACACCAAGACGCTTACAATCAGACTAAAGCAGCTTGAAGATTACGGTCTAGTCGAAAGAAAGGTAATTACAGGCAGGCCTGCTCATACCGAATACTATCCCACCGAAAAAGGCATGGATGTACAACGAATCTTGGTAGAGATCGCTTCGTTCAGTATAAAGTACGAACCAGAGATAATATTTGTAGATAAGAAGCCAAGAAATAATATGAAGCGACTCTTTGGGACTGAAAGTTTATCCGAAGTTTATGATTCTTGCAAAGCTTTGTAGATAGAGTCCTCAAACGTATTGAAAATTCTTTTGCTATGCTCACAGACAGAAATCACAGCATAGTTACCCAATGGTAACTTTCTGACTTAAATATTTGCAACATATAACTGTAGTATGGAAATTACTAAAGAGAAGGCTATACGTTTAGCTGTGATTAGTGTAGGTGCAATGTTTATTGCAAGTTGTGCTTCGCCTACATATCCTGATCTGGCGAATGCTCAGCAGAATAATACATTAATCCCGGGCAACGCAACTGAAGAGAAAAATAAAGCACTTGTCCTCAAAGCTTTCGACACACTCTTCAATCAGCGTGACTATGTAGCGGCTGAGAGCTATTGGTCTCCCAAATACATCCAGCATAGTGCTCATATTGAGCCTGGTCGAGAAGGCCTTTTCAACCTCGTCAAGAGCAGCCCGCCAACACTGAAGTATGAACCGGGTACTATTGTGGCTGATGGAGATTTTGTAATTGTCCACGGACGGTTTTCGGGCATGGAACTGCCTGTGAATTGGATTGCAGCCGACATCCTTCGCATAGACAACGGGATTATGGTTGAGCACTGGGATGTAATTCAAGACGAGGCAACCCAAGAACAGTCAAAGAGTGGCTTTCCAATGTTCGGACACAATTTTCCAAATCCTTCGGAGAATAAGTGAGTAATTCGTCATGAATTTCCAAGCATATGCAGCCCATGAACCGAATGGAAAATTAGAATCATTCCAATATGAATTAGGAGATTTGAAACCTGATGAAGTAGAGCTCGATGTCGAGTATTGCGGTATTTGCCACAGTGATTTGAGTATGCTTAAAAACGAATGGGGATTAACACAATACCCTTTCGTACCAGGACATGAAATCATCGGCAAGGTGGCTGCGATTGGGAGTATGGTAAATCATCTCAAAGTTGGACAATATGTGGGATTGGGTTGGCGAGCCAGGTCTTGTCTAGTATGTGATCAGTGCTTGAGTGGTCATCATAACCGTTGCCCTAAGGGCGAAGATGTGATAATTGCTAGACATGGAGGATATGCCGATAAGGTACGCTGCCAAGCACTATTTGCTTTTCCCTTACCTAAGAATATCAATATCAAAACTGCAGGCCCATTATTTTGTGGAGGAATTACGGTTTTTAATCCCATTATCCAGAATAATATCAAACCCACAGATCATGTCGCAGTCGTAGGAATAGGTGGCTTAGGGCATATGGCTATTAAATTTCTTAACGCATGGGGATGTGAAGTTACAGCGATCTCTACCAATCCTGCAAAAGAAAGGGAAGCACAAGAGTTTGGAGCGGATCATTTCTTAAACTCAAAAGGCCCTGACGCTTTAAAGGCTTATACAAATGATTTCGATATGGTACTCGTTACTGCAAATGTGGACCTAGACTGGGACAACTACATTAGTACACTTCGACCTGGTGGAAAGTTGCATATTGTTGGAGCATCTTCACAAGTAAAGGCTACCGTGTTTCCCTTGATTTTTGGCGAGAAATCTATAGGTGCTTCACCAGGAGGAGGTCCTGCAGATATTCTAAAGATGCTTGATTTTTGTAGTCGTCATGGCATAGAGCCAATTATAGAAGAGTTTCCCATATCCAGTGTGAACGAGGCGATGGCACATCTTGAATCAGGGAAAGCGCGTTATCGCATAGTCTTGAAGAATGATTTCAAGTAATTTGAAAGTAAGCCAAAGAGCGTCAAGTTTTTTTAGGTCTTGAAAACTCTCATAAATCTTTCGTAACGTTATTCAATGGGGAAACATCTGCAAAATGCTCGTCAAGATTTAATTCTACTTTGTTGGTCCAAGTTGCACACTAATTGTGTAAGTAGATTGCAATCGTTAAATGGGTTCATATCTGCTTGGTCCCTATAATGAAGTGGGCCCAACGAGATTTTGAACTTTTTGCTGTTATGCTAGGCCATCTGAGTGTCAACTGTCGGCTATTGTTCTCTAATGATGCCAATGTAGTTCACATCTATTATGCACCAACTAGAACTTGATCTGGGAAAATCTCCTGAGGATT
>Ga0207643_10001603_pt1 | contig 12785 bp, 13 predicted proteins | sample KBSMisM62_FD_184313 | JGI IMG/M metagenome (GOLD analysis project Ga0207643, IMG submission 184313) | Miscanthus rhizosphere microbial communities from Kellogg Biological Station, Michigan, USA - KBS Miscanthus M6-2 (SPAdes) (version 2) | ecosystem: Host-associated > Plants > Roots >...
CGGGCTGTAGTGATCGGGCGCCAGCCAGTCGCGGTGACGCTCCAGCACGTCGCGCTCGAAGTTGCGGAAATATTTCTCGCACGGCTGGTTGGTGATGCCGAGCTGCTCTTCCACCCGCGTGATCGTGGCCGCGCCGATGGTCCATGTGCTTATCGCGTCCATGTGCTCATCGCCAGATCACCCGCTCCAAGTCGCCCGTAGCAACGCGTCCATTTCAATGCGTGTCGAACACCGCCTGGAAGGCGACAAGCTTGGCGCGGATCGCGTCGAGCTCGGCCTTGGTCGGCTGTTCGGGGTTGGCCGCGGGCGGCAGACTGCCGAATTTCATCAGGCAGGCCATCAGCAGCAGGCGCGCCTTGGTCGAGGTGAGATTGCTGCCGCCGATGAACAGATCGACGGCCTGGGTGAAACCTTCATTGTTGCCGCGGCCGACGCGCGCGACCGGCATCCCGCTGCACACCGCGCGCAGCATGGCCAGATGCCGCGGGCGCGACGTCGTCGTGCCGTAGGGCGACAGCCCCTCCAGCACGAACCCGGCCAGCGGCGCCTGCCGCAGCTTGTGGTCGAGCAGCGCCAGAACGTCGACCTGGCTCTCGATGCCGCTGTCGAAATCGTCGGCGACGTAGTTGCCGTCCTTGACGATCGAGACCTTGGGGATGGCGCTGTCCAAGAGCTCGCCCTTGGGGCCTTTGATCGCGACGGTCACCGGCGTCAGCTCGCCCGCCCCGCCGCGCCGCACCCCGACGACATCGGATGGAAGCCGCGACACGTTGACATCAGACCGGTAGGTGTGCCGCGTCGCCGGCACATAGTTGATGACCGGCTTCCCGCCGAAACCGATGCCGCCCAGGATGCCGCCATGGCCACCGGTCGCGACATAGCCGCCGGGGCGCGCATCGCCTTTCTGCACTTCGCGCGCGGCGAAAATCTGCTGCTCCTGGATCAGCACCAGCCCGGTGCGATTCCTGCCGTTGTCGTCCGCCCAGACGCGGGAGGTGATGAAATCGACGGAGTCGACGAGGTTCTTCGGGCCGTCGTTGCTGATCATCCCATGCGCACGCTGGGCCGAGTTGCCGCACAGCGGCAGCGTCGTATCGAGCAGCAGGTTGAGCCAGTAGAGCGTCTCTTCAATGCGCGGACTGCCTTGCGTCCAGATCGCGCCGGCATAGGTGCCGCCGGCGAGCGCGGCCTGCACGACGTTGACGATCCGCGCCAGGCCAAGCCGGGGCGGATGCTGGCCGAGATGTGGGGGACGGTACGGGAAGAAATCCTGGCCGAGCGCCTCGGGCGGAATGTCGCCCTCGCCGATATCGGTGCGCTGGCCGGCCGGCAACCCCTTCTTGTAGCCGGACGCCGGCAAGACGCGGAAGAAGTCGATCTCGGCATCGGCGGACATGAGATTGCCGGTGCCGTGCTCGCCGATGCCCAGCCGATCGATCTCCTCGACCGGCCTGCTGCCGTCCGGAAAGAACGGTTGCCGGCTCTGGTGCGCGGGCGCGATCTCCTGCACGCCGTCGGCATCCCAGGAACGGCCGTCAGCCTGGCGCGCCATGTACGGCAGGGGATAGAGACCATCGTCCGGGCGCAGCTCGACTTCATACACGGCCTTGTCGCCGGCGCTCTGGCGCTGGCTGTGAAAATTCCCCGAGGCATCGAGGTAACCGTCCGGCGGGCCGTACAGCTCGGCGGCGTCGGCCTCGAGCGGATGCGCGCTGAACTGCTCGACATACACGACGGCCGGCCGTGCCAGCCGCTGCGGGCGCAGCACGTCGAAGCGCGCCGATGTCCCGTCGGGATTCATCAACGCCGCCAGTCCGTATTTCGCGCGCGCCTTGTTGCTGGTCACCAGCGGAGGGATGGAGTGAATGGTGGCGTTGGAACCGGCGAAATAGGCAATGCGAGGTTTTGCGCTCATCACAACGTGTCAGCCCCAGCCTGATCCACGGCGTACCGGGACGGACACCGCGCCTCGTCATGGATGGAACTATCCTAGAGCATGATCCCGAAAAGTGGGTACCGGTTTTCGGAAAAGATCATGCTCCGCCAAAAGGCCGCGTTTCCAAAGTTCGAATCATTTCGACGGCCACAGGCGGGACCGTGCCGCGGGCCATGCTTCGAGACGCCCGCGCTGCGCTCGGGCTCCTCAGGATGAGGTCCGTGGAAGAAATGGATTGAGCAGTCTTATCCCGTCGCCGAGACCTAAGCGGCTTCAGTCCGAATGGATGCAGATGGTTGGCACCGTCTCTCCTCCGTCATTGCCGGGCTTGACCCGGCAATCCATCTTCTTTGCAAAACGCTCTTGCGACGCGGATGGACCCGCGGGTCAAGCCCGCGGGTGACGCCGGAGAATGGGTAAGCGCCGAGCCAATACGAACAGGAACCGCTTTAATCGTGACCTAGTCGAGCGGTTCCACTTTCACGATCCGATGGTCGTGGTTGCTGCCGACCCAGAACGTCACCGGCGTCGTCGAATTGTCGACGAACACCGTGCGCATGTTGGTGTCGGACGGCATCAGGTATTGCACCGACTTGCCGGTCTTGGGATCGAGCCGTACGACGCGGTCGGTGCTCATCGTGGAGGCCCAGAGCTCGCCGTTCTTGTCGAAGTTGGCCCGGTACGGGAACGTGTAGGGCGGCAGGGTGTATTCGGCGAGGTATTTTTCCGCCTTGGTGTCGAACAGCGCGACCTTGCTGGTGCGATATTCGGTCACCAGGATGCGGTCCTGGTCGTCGATCTGCATGCGGCGCGCCCGCGCTTTCGGGGTCGGCGTGGCGTACCACGTCACTTCCTTGGTCTTCGCATCGAGCTTGCCGAGATGGCCTTCGGTGAATTCGGCCATCCACAGGTTGTTCTTGGAGTCCGCGATGACCTGATAGATGCCGGCATGCTTGAGATTGGGCGGCAGCTGATCGGTCGGGTGGAAGCGCTCCCAGGTGTTGGTCGCCAGATCGAGCCGGAAGATGTGCTGGGTGCCGACGCTCTTGGTCCACACCTTGCCGTCGACGTCGTAGCGCAGCCCGGTGAAGTTCAGCTGCACGCGGTCGTCGTTGTATTCCGGCGGCAGCGGATAATAGGCGATCTCGCCGGTCTTCGGGTCGAGCGAGCCGAGCGAGCCCTGGTACATCGTATCGAACCAGATCTTGCCGGTATGGTCGAACTCGATGCTGAGCAGCCCGGTGGGCGCCTTGTCCTTGAACTTCTTGATCGGATATTCGGTGAGCTTGAGCGTCTTCGGATCGAACTTGCCGATGAACATCTCACCGAAGTCGGTGTACCAGACCATGCCGTCCTTATCGACCAGGATGTCATGCGGCTCGGTGGTCGGCCGCACCATGTCGTACTCGGTAACGATGGCGCGGGTGTCGCGGCCCTTCGGACGCGGCAGCGTCTTGAGCTCGTACGACCAGTGGTCGCTGGAGCTCAGATTGATGGTCGCCAGATAGTCGGCCATCTTGCGGTATTGCTCGGGCTGGCCCTGGCGGTTCGGATCCAGCATGCGCTGCGGCTTGATCGGCTGGCTCACGGCGCCATAGCCCATCATGCGGGCGATCACGTGCGTCCACTCGTCGGAATCATGGGTCGAGCGCATGATGCGCTCCAGCGTGTGACAGCCCTGGCAATTGAGCAGCGTCGCCTTCTGGTCGTCGGTGCCGGGGATGCTCATCATCCACTCGGCGTTGGTGAGCTGGCTGGCGAGATTCTTGGCCTTCTTGAGCTTGATGTCGGCCGTGGCGGTCTTCTCGGGCTCCACCTTCGCCTTGGTCGGGGCGCCGATGTCGTAGCCGACCGCGCGGATGCTCAGCGCATATTCGCCCGGGTTGAGGCGGTTCTCCGGGAACACGTAGCGGCCCTGCGCGTCGGTGGTCACGCTGACCTCGACGATCGAGCCGGGCCTTTTGGCGGTGACGACGACGCCTTCCATGTTGCCTTCGGCCTCGGAGCTGACCGTGCCGGTCAGCGCCTCCTGGCCCTGCGCCCAAACCGTTTGAGTCGTCGGATGGAAAAGCATCACCGCCGCGCCGGCGGCGAAGCTCAACATCAGCCTGCTTCGCATCGAGCTCTCCCTAATGAAAATTTGTTTTGGTTGCCGTAAACGCGACTCGCCCGGACGCTTGACCGATTCAGTCGACAGCCGACGCAGGTATGATGACTCCGCTTGGCCGGTGGAACAAGCCTTATCCGGGTGGTTTCGGCGCTACATTTGCCGGGCCGACCGAGGGAGAATCCGAGCGGGGCGGGCCGCCTTGCGCGCTACGCGCTTTGTCTCGATACTTGCGTCTACCGGGCACCGTGCGCAGTCGCGGGAGGGAGGAATTCAGCCATGTTCACACGTCTCTTTTCGACGATTGTCGGCGCTGGCATCGGTTTTACGATTACCGCCCTATCGGCATATGCCGCCGACGACATCGAGGCAAAAGCGCAGATGTGCGACGCATGCCACGGCCAGAATGGCGTGCCCGCCGACCCGAAAACCATTCCGATCATCTGGGGTCAGCAGCAGAGCTATCTGGTCAAGCAATTGCGCGACTACCGAAATGGCGAGCGCGACAACCCGATCATGTCGCCCATAGCCAAAGGCCTTGCGCAGGAGGATCTGCGCAAGATCGCGGCCTATTTCGCGGCCAAGAGCTGGCCGGCGCAACGTGCGGCCGCCGCTCCCGCGCCGCCACCCAATGGAATCGCCCAGTGCCAGCCATGCCATCAGCCGAATTTCGAGGGCGGCCCGCCGGCGCCGCGGCTGGCAGGGCTCAGTTACGAATACCTGGCCGCAACCATGCGCGACTTCGCCACCGAGGAACGGGGCAATAACGGCGACATGCCGAAATTCATGCAGGCGCTGACCGACCGCGAGCGGGATGCGATGGCGCGCTATCTGTCAGCGCTTTGATGCGCGGTGGCGGCGGCAAAATCGCAGGAACTTCAGACCCGCTGCCTAAAGAGTGAAATTCGTTCAGATTGTTCGGCCGCATGATTTTATCCGAAAAGTCTGCAACTTTCGGGATCATGCTTTACTCGGCCGCATGATCTTATCCGAAAAGTCTGCAACTTTCGGGATCATGCTTTACTCGGCCGCATGATCTTGTCCGAAAAGTCTGCAACTTTTCGGGATCATGCTTCTAGGTGTTGCGCGGCCAGCCGCCGCCCCGGCCCGGTGCGCCGAGCGCCTGCCAATATTCCAGAATTCCCATCATGCCGGCGAAGCGCACCAGCAGAAACGGATGCAGACCCAGCTCGTAGAGCCTGGTCATGTTGCGGTCCCGCATCGCGGTCAGCTCGTCCTCGGTCACGGTGTAGTTGTTGCGGAAGTAGTCGGGGTCGTCGTCGAGTTTCTTCGCCAGCGTGCGGTCCCTGATCATGTCGCTGGCGATGACGTTGAGCGCGCTGGTCAGATGGCGCATCTCGGTCGCGAACGGATGCAGGATTTTTTCGGTGCCCGACATATCTACACCTCCCAGTACAGGTAGCCGAGACCGATGTGCCACAGCCGGATGTAGTCCAGCACCTGGCATTTGACGTCGCCGCAGATGCCGGCGGTGATCACCCAGTTGACCAGCTCGCCGTTGCCCGAATGCATGAGCTCGTCGGGGGTGAACTGCGCAAGCTTGCTGCCGCTGCCGCTCGCCAGAATGGCCAGCACGTTCTTGTCGAACGCCTCGTCGACGTGCCCGTAGAGCGGCGTGCCCGGATAGTGCGACATGCCGCCGGTCGCCAGCACCAGCACCCGGTCGTCGACCTCGTCGAGGATTTCCCGGATCGCCTGGCCCAGCTTGTAGCAGCGCCGCGGCCACGGCAGCGGCGGCACATAGCCGTTGGTGAACAGGAGCATCACCTTCTTGTCGGCCTTGGGATTGAGGAAGTTCGTCGTCAGCACCTCCTCGCCGTCCATGGTGCCGTCGGCCGTGAACGGGATGTCGAAGTCCCGCTCCAGCAGCCCCTTGAGCAGCCGCACGCTCAGGTCGGTGTTGACCTTGTAGACATACGGCTTCTCCTTCTCCCAGTTGGCCATGTGCTGCGGGATGCCGCTCGGCGCCGACTGGTAGCTCTCCTTGCCCTCGTATTTGCGATAGGTCGCACCGGTGATCTTCTCGATCGTATCGGGGTCGGTGACGCCGCTCCCTTTGGCCTCCTGGCCGACGAACAACGCGAACGGCGGGTAGCAGCGGAAATCGAAATTCACGAAGTGGTCGTCGTGGATCACCAGGATGGTGTCGGCTTTGGCGCGTTCCACTTGCGCGCGCAACGCGATCATGGCCTTGCGGCCCTTCTGCACGTCCTCCTTGTATTTCTCGTTTTCGGCGGGCCGTGTGAACAGCTGCAGGTGTGAATGCGGGGCAGCAACCGCTCCAACCAAGGGCATCGTCATCTCCTGTGACCACAAATAGTGGAGCATGCGATTGCGGGCGAAACAACGCCTTCCTCGCTGCGCCACAGCGTATGCCGCCGGAGCCGACGCACCTCGCCGCGCATTCGGTGTGCTCCCCTCCCCCTTGTGGGGAGGGGTTGGGGGTGGGGGTCCGCGTTAGTGCGCTGAGAATGTCCGCAAATGCGCTATCGATGTTCGACCGCACGTCGTTATTCTAACAGAGCAACACCCGGTATTCTAACAGAGCAACACCCGGTGGCCTTTTGCTTCGAGGAGCGTGGTGCGTTCTTTGTCAGCCGCTATCCCTGCCGACATTTCACCGTCTCCGTACTACGACCCCCACCCCTAACCCCTCCCCACAAGGGGGAGGGGAACACACCGATTGCGCGGCGAGTGGTGTCGGAAAGCATCGGCAAATGCGTCGCGTTGACCGTGCGGCCGCGTCTCCTATACTCGCGCGCGCCGGCGTCCGCTCGTGAGAGCATGCATGTCAAAATTGAGTTCGATGGTTTCGGGCGTGGCGATGGCCGCGCTCGCCGCGCTGGTCGTGCCGACGGCCGCGCAGGCGCAAACGGAATCGCAGGCACAGTCCTGGCCGCAACGGCCGGTGCGGTTCATCGTCGGCCTCGGGCCCGGAAGCGCGCAGGACATCGCCGCGCGACTGTTCGGCGATCAGCTGTCCAAGCGCTGGGGCCAGCCTGTCGTGATCGAGAACAAGCCCGGCGCCGACGGCATCGTCGCCATCAACGCCTTCACCGGCGCGCATGACCTGCACACCCTGCTGTTCGCGGCCTCGGGCACGTTCACCGCGCATCCCACGCAATACGCCAAGCTGCCCTATGACCCCAGCGACCTCGTTCCGCTCGCGCGGGTGTCGAGCACGATCATCGCGGTGTCGGTGCCGACCGCGCTCAACGTCAACTCGCTCGACGAGCTCGTCGCGCTGGCGCGCAAGGAGCCCGGCAAGCTGAACCTGGTGCCGACACCCGGGACGACCGAGATCACGTTCGACAATTTCCTCAAGACATCAGGCGTCACCATGACGAAGATTCCGTACAGCGACGTCACCAAGGCGCTGGCGGATCTGGCCGAGAACCGCGTGCAGGTGATGGTGGCAGGCATCGCGCTGGTGAAGTCGCAGGTCGAGACCGGCAAGGTGAAGATCCTGGCCATCACCAATTTCAAGCGCGCCGCCGCGGTGCCCGATCTGCCGACCGGAACCGAGGCCGGCTACCCCGCGCTCGCGCTCGACGGGCTGATCGGGTTGTTCGGCCCGAGAAACCTGCCGCCGGGAACGGCCGAGCGGATCGCGGCCGACGTGCAGGCGGTCGCCGCCGACCCCGCGATCGGCCCGCGGCTCGCCGCTACCGGCCAGCAGCTCGACCCCGGCGGCACCGCGGAGTTCGCGGCCGCCGTGGACGCACAGCGCAAGAGCATCGCCGCCACCGCCAAAGCCCTGGGGATCCAGCCGACGCGATAGCGGGCGGCGAGAGTTGCTCTTGCGTGTCCCGGGCGAGCCCCCGGGCCCGCGCAAAGTGCGGCCCGAGGGTAAACTCCGCGAGACCCGGGACCTAGGGGCCACGCACCTCAGCGCATACCGTGATTGCAGATGGGGAGAGCCGTGTGGCCCTGGACCCGGGCTCGCACTCGCGCGAGAGATTTGCGTGCGACTACAACAGCCGGGCGCTCGCTTGGCCGGGGCACGCCGCGCGCGGAGGATCGCGCCGCAAGGCGGATGCGGTTACCTCAATGCTTCGATGCCGGATACGGGGGACCGGATAGAGCGGTCCACCACGCCTTGACGGCGTCGCGACAGCGCCACCAGAACAGCGACCAGGGCGGCACTTGCGCGATCAACGCGCTGAGGTACTCCGCTTCCCGCTTCCACCGGTCGCGGCTTTCCATCACCCGGTCGACGGACCGGGAGAGAAAGTCTTTTGTCTTGCGCGCTTCCTCGTCCATCGCGCGCAGTTGCTCCACTTCGACCCGCAGTAGATTCATCTCGATGAGCAGCAGCTTCATTTCCCGCCGCATGACGGGCAGCGGATCGTGCGCGTCCCGCGGCGCCTCTGGAAGAATGTGCACGAACGGATGGGCGTCGGCAGTGGATTGATTCAGCATGGGTACAGTGTGTCGAAGCATGGTTTACAGACAGTTAAGCTGGAATCGCCCGCAGCGACGTCAATCGCGCCGTGTCCCGGGCGAGTGACGCGAGTGCACGTGCACGAGCGAACGAGACCCGGGACCCAGGGGCCACAGCCAACAACGGGGGCCCTGTGGCCCTGGGTCCCGGATCTTCGCTCGCGTGCGCTCGCTCGTCCGGGACACGAGCGACGGGGGTGCGCGGTGTGCTACAAAAGCGGGAGCATGGCCGAGGCCCGCCCCACCTTCGACGACGGTGCCGCCTATGACGAGTTCATGGGGCGCTGGAGCCGCGCCGTGGGCGCGGTGTTCCTCGACTGGCTCGCCGCACCGCGGAAGGCGGCGTGGCTCGACGTCGGCTGCGGCACCGGCGCGTTCACGACCCTCATCGTGAAGACCTGCGCGCCCGCGCGCGTGGCGGCGGTCGACCCCGGAGCGGCGCAGATCGAATTCGCGCGCCGGCAGCCGGTGGCGAAGCGCGCGGACTTCCGCGTCGCAGACGCGCAGACGCTGCCGTTTTCCGACGGCACCTTCGACGTGGTCGCGTCAGCGCTGGTGATCAACTTCATTCGCGACCGCGCGCGCGCCGTCGCGCAGATGCGCCGCGTCACAAGGCCGTATGGCACGGTCGGCGGCTATGTGTGGGATTTCGCCGACGACCGCAGCCCGAGCTGGCCGTTCAACCGCGCGCTCAGTGCTCTCGGCATCGAGCCGCCGCAGCTGCCCGGCACGCCAGAGTCGACGTTCGACGGGCTCGCCGCCCTGTTCGCGGGCGTGGGCTTCGACGACATCGCCACGCGCGCGATCGACGGCACCTGTGCGTTCAGGGACTTCGACACCTTCTGGCGCACGCAGACGCCGCTCATGCACCCCGTGGGCAAGCTGGTCGCGGCGATGTCCGAGCCGGATCGCGCCGCCCTGAAGGACGCCGTGCGGGCGCAGGTGCCTCCGGGCCCGGACGGCACGATCGCCTATGCCGCACGCGCGAATGCGGTGAAGGGGCGGGTGCCGAGGTAGCGCGCGCTACGCGGCTCATGGAGATGCGACATTCTCTCGTGCCCCGGGCGAGCGCAAGCGATACACCGATCTCGGGCTTGCCCGAGATCGGCAGTTAGACGACGCAAGTCGGGTAAACCCGACTTGCGTGGACCTAGGGGCCCACGAGCGGATCATCGCGGAGAAAAGGCAAGAGCGTGCCGCGGAGCCCTGGGCCCCGGCTCGCGCTCGCGCGCAAACTTGTGCCTCATTGCGGAAGATGGACGCTCGCTTGGCCGGGACACTCGGAAGCTGCACGCCCGTTGACCCCCCGGGCTTCGCCGCTATATTCCGCCCGCCTGCCCCTGTGGCGGAATTGGTAGACGCGCCTGACTCAAAATCAGGTAATGGCAACATTGTGCTGGTTCGAGTCCGGCCAGGGGCACCACTTCGTCGTTCGCCGCCGTTCGCGTTTGTTCGCTGAGGTTCAAATAGTTCAGTAATTATCGGCATTTGTTGCGTCGGCCTGTTCGCGGCGATGCGCGGCGATCTGTTGGTATCCGCCCGGTTTGTTGGTATTTCTGTTGGTATCGAACGAGCCCGACAGGGACGATACCAACATGCTCAACGACACTCGGGTACGTAACGCCAAGCGTGCCGATCGGCCAATCAAGCTCTCGGATAGAGGTGGACTTCATCTGCTGATCCAGCCCAACGGCAGCAAACTGTGGCGGCTGGCTTACAGGTTTGGCGGAAAACAGAAGACGCTGGCCATTGGCGTCTATCCAACGGTTACGTTGGAAGCACGCGCGTGAGAAACGCGACGAAGCCAAGAGACTGCTCGCCGATCGTATCGATCCCTCGACGCACCGCCGGTTGGAAAAGCTTGCGCCTTGGCTTATGCGATGGAGCCGGGAGCGCCACCGGCTCGGGCGCGGCCTCTATGATCTTGGCGTGGCTGCCAGCGTCCCGCGCGGCGAGCATGACTTGGACAGCCTCGATCCCCCTCTCAAGCTCCTCGTCGCTCATGCTCTTGACGCCGCCGGTATGCTCAACTCGCATTTCCCTCGGGACCAAAAGCACGAGCAGTTTCAAGAAGACGGCCGGTTGTTGCTTCATCACTTTGTCGATTGCCGCGCGACCGCCCCGGCGAAAGGCGGCGTGCATCTCCCGGATGGTGTCGGCGTTGAGGGCATGACGCGAGCGGTGGACGTTGCCGCTAAGATTTCCACACGAACGTGGTTCAACGCACGCTTATGTCGAAATGAAGTTTCCGAGCGAATCCCTCGGGGTAGAGAATGAGCAGGTCAAACTCATCTTTGCCGGTAAATTTCTCCGCCGTCTTGTAATTGACCAGCGTGCCCTTAACTTTTTGCAGATTGCACTTAGAGCGGATATTTTCTTTTGGAAAACGGACGTAATCGGTCGCAGCTACAGTTTCCACCGTGCCGTGTTCTGGTTGTTTGGTGACACGGACGTTGATATCACCAACGGCAGAGCAATCGGGGTTGAGGTCAACGTAGAAGCCGATTCGGTGCTTTGCTCCAGAAGCGAAGACGACACGGGTGAGCGTTTGGCTCTCTAGCCCTTCGATGCCAGAGCGTTCCTCTAGTAATTGCTCAGGTGATTTCTCCTCGGCGGATGCAGACGACAAAAGTAGTCCGAATACACATACAGTAAGCAAAAACTTCGGCACGTTGACCCTCCCAGTTCTTATTGAAGGTGCGCACGCTGTTCCCTGGGCCAAAGGTGGATGATGTTAACCTACCCGCTGTGACCGGTCTGGAGCGAAGGTCGAGAAGCCCGTCCCACGGGCGAAGACGGAAAGCCCCTCTGAAGGCACAGCAGCGCCGGTCACCTCAACCGATCCCCACCCAAGAAAACCTTTCTGAGCTGCTGATGGTCATCGATGCGAAACTCAGTCTTCAGAACCGTCGCCATGATGCGATGGGTGGTCGTTTTGGCCTGCTCGTGCGAGGACTGCGCAGCGGCGATACCGATTGCGCTGGCCCCGACGACCGCCATCCCAATCGCAACCGCCACCATGACGAACTTGCTGATGCTGCGTGGCATGATCGCCTCCACCTATCGAACCATAGTCGCACTCTATCGCCGGTTTGATCTTCGCCGATGTGACCTGCATCACAGTTTCGCGTTTCCTGGCGGCTCGCGTCCTGCGACTTCCCACCCCAAAACCGGATTAGCAGCAGGACCAATGTGTTAAGGGCCAAAAAAAAATACGCGGCGTATGGGGAAGGGGCCTTGATGAAAAAGTTTCTCGCGAGCCGGGGGGTGGGGGGTGCCTGGGGGTGGGGGCGCGCCCCTGGCCGTCGCCCCAGGCGCTGCCCTGCCGTGGTGGCGGAAACACTGTCCGCCACCACCCATTGATAACGCTCAGCTAATCGCCTCGTCCGGCGCTGTGTCCACGTCCGAACCCACATCCCGCCCAGCCTTGCGACGAGTCCGGCGAGGCTTCGGACCCTCGAACTCTCCAGGCGATGGCGACTCTTCCACCGCTTCGATCACCTTGGCATTCGCCCCGGCGTCCCGAGCTGCAAGCATGGTGCGGCTGTCGGCGCGTCGCCGTGCTGTTCGGACCGCCGAGCAACGTCGGGGTGCTCGCGGCCCGAAGGTGAGGCCCTGCCCTGCCAGACTCCGGCAAGTCGTGAGAACAACGTCACCTTCCACAAGCTGCCGAACGGCCGCTCCGTCAGGAGATGAGCAGCCCGCCGGCGCCGGGGGCAAGTTTGCCTCCGGTGCTGCGCGGGACCGTACTGCAACCCACTATAGGTGACATATGGTGAAGAAGCAGTCGTCGAGCAAGCTCTCGACGCTCGCTTCCAAGGTGCTCAGCGGTTCCCAGAAGCCGACGACACCGGAAGCGAAGAAGCTGGCAGCCTCCGTCCTCTCGCAGGACGAGAAGAAGGGCCAGCGCAAGTAGCAGCAAGACCAGCGCGGAGCCCAAGTGCTCCGCGCTGCACAACTCCATCACAGCGCCGCCAGCCCCGCCGAGCAGTGGTAGAATTTCAGCAGGGCGCCTCTCCGCATCGTCGCATCAATCCCGGTGCGTCGATGAAGGGGAGACGCTTATGCGAATTCGATGTGCTCATTGCGGAAAGAAAAGGGGACTTGGCGCGACCTCACGGCGTTTCTGGGACGCGAGCGTCTGGAGCGTGGTCATCTTCCGCTTCTGTGGTCAGAAGTGTCGCGGCCTTCTTGGAAGCAGCAGCGGCCATTCGATGCCGGTGGGTCCCGCCAATCCGGCCCGCGGGCGAGGTTTGTTCTTTGTACATCGCTTCGTTT
>Ga0207643_10001605_pt1 | contig 12773 bp, 8 predicted proteins | sample KBSMisM62_FD_184313 | JGI IMG/M metagenome (GOLD analysis project Ga0207643, IMG submission 184313) | Miscanthus rhizosphere microbial communities from Kellogg Biological Station, Michigan, USA - KBS Miscanthus M6-2 (SPAdes) (version 2) | ecosystem: Host-associated > Plants > Roots > Rhizosphere...
ACGTAGGAGAGCAGCTCCCGGATCCCGGCGAGGACGTCCTCGTCGCTCGGCCGCACGAAATGGGCCACGCCCGAGACGCTCGAGTGCGTGCGGGCGCCGCCCAGCTCTTCCTTGGTGACCTCCTCGTGGGTCACGGTCCGGATGACGTCCGGCCCGGTCACGAAGAGGTACGACGTCTTCTCCGTCATGAACACGAAATCCGTGATCGCCGGCGAATAGACGGCTCCCCCGGCGCAGGGGCCGAGGATCGCCGAAATCTGCGGGACGACGCCGGAGGCCCGCGTGTTGCGCAGAAACACCTTGGAATAGCCGGCGAGCGAGACCACGCCCTCCTGGATGCGGGCGCCGCCGGAATCGTTGAGGCCGATGATGGGCGCGCCGTTCTGCACGGCGAGATCCATGACCTTGCAGATCTTGTCCGCGTTGGACTCGGAGAGCGACCCGCCGAAGACCGTGAAGTCCTGCGCGAAGACGTAGACCGGGCGGCCCTCGATGGTGCCGGCCCCGCAGACGACGCCGTCGCCCGGAATCTGGGTCTTCTCCATGCCGAAGTCGCGGCTCCGGTGAACGACGAAGGGATCGAGCTCGAGGAAAGAGCCCGGATCCAGCAGGAGATCGACCCGCTCGTGCGCCGTGAGCTTGCCCTCGGCGTGCTGCCTCTCGATGCGCTCGCGGCCCCCGCCCTCGAGCCGCGTCTCGCGGAGGGCCTCGAGGTCGGCAATGCGTTTTTCGAGGGTCATCGGCCGCGAAAGCGGAAAACGGCTCCGCCGGCCGGCGCGATCACAGGACGATGCCGCGCTGCTCGGCGAGCTTGCGGCGGATTCGCCGGAACAGCTCGTGGCCGTCGACGCGGCCCGAGGCGATCTCCTGGCGGGCGGTCTCCATCATCCGGCGGGCTTCCTCGTCGAGGGTGCGCTCTTTCTCCGCCTCGCCCTCGAGCGCCGCGTACACGGCCTCCCGGAGGGCGCCCTGAGCCTTCTCGGCGAAAAGCTTGCGGCCGGCGATGCCCCTCGCGGCGCGGCCGGCCACGAAATCCTTCTTGACGTCGGCGAGGCTCATGTTTCTCGGGGCGATGTTATTACACGCTTCAATAGACTGTGGCCCATGCAGTGGGACGACGCAGCCGTGGCGAGGTGGCTCGAACCTCTCTCCTCCCGGAGCGGGGAGTTGGCCGAGATCTTCGGCGAGCGGCGGCGCGAGGTCTCCGTGACGTGGACGGATGGCCGCCTCGGCGACGTCCGGGTGCGCCGCGAAGAAGGCGTCTCGGCGCGGTGGCGCTTCGGTCGAGACGAACGTCTTGCCTTTGTGGCCGGCGCGAATGAGGCGTCGGTGCGCGAGGCCGTGCGTTCGCTGCGGACGATTTCGGGGCGCGAGCCTTTGCCCATCCGCAATCCGCGCGCGTCGAAGTCGGGCCAGACCGAGGAGAGCGACGCCGAAAACGAGGGAACCGCCTGGGTCGACCTCCAGCGCTGGAGCCGGCGACTGACGGGAATCCTCGGCCGTCACGCTCCGAGGCACCGTTTCCTCTGGCGCGTCTGCGAGACCGAGCGCCGCGTGGTCGCCTCGGGGCTCGCGGCGCCTTCGCCTTCGTCGTCGATCTCGCGGCGGAGGCTGGTCTCGGTCGAAGGCACGCTCACGGCCGCGTCGCGCCATGGGGACGAGCAACGGCCGATCGCCTTCCACGCTCCCGACGCCGAGGGCACGGCGGACGAGCTCAAGGCCATCCTCGTGGCCGCCACCGCGCCCCGGGACCGGCCGGTGGCGCCGGGCGACGGCTTAACCGACGTCGTGCTGGCCCAGGGCTGCGCCGCCGTCCTCTTCCACGAAATCCTCGGCCACGCCATGGAGGCCGACGCGGCCCGCTCCGCCCTCTCGTCCCCGCTGCGCGAGGATGCGCGCGTCGCCGTCGCCGAGCTCGACGTCACCGACGACCCCCGGCGCCTCGACCTTTTCGGCGGTTATGAGCGCGACGACGAGGGCGTGGCCCCGCGCGCCGTCAAGCTCCTCCATTCGGGCCGCGTCGGATCGCGGCTGACCGACCGGAGCCACGCCGCCCGCGGCGGCTCCAGCGGGCACGCCCGCCGGGCCGGACCCGCCGAGGCGCCGATGCCCCGCTGCTCCAACGTCGTGGTCCCCGCGGGGTCGGCCACCTCCGAGGAGATCGCGCGCCGCCTCAACAACGGAATCTGGATCGAGGATTTTCGCGGCGGATCCGCGCAGGTTGCTGCCGGCACGTTCCGCCTGCCGTTCACGCGCGCGCGCCGCGTGCGCCGCGGGCGGTTCACGGAGGAGCTGGGCGCCGGAGTTCTCGCGGGCCGGACGCTCGAGGCGCTGCAGGGCGTCGAAGCGGTTCTGGGGCGGGAGGCACGCCCGTGCCGGAGCCTCGGCTGGTGCTCGCGGGACGGCCAGGTGGTCCCGGTCCAGGGAGAATCTCCCGACGTTTTGATCCGCGGGCTGTCCGTTCGATCGTCGCGATGAAGAACACGCCTGCCGAAGAGGCCGCGGCGCTGCCCGGCCGCCTGGAGGAACGCGCGCCCGGACGCTGGGAGCTGTATTCCAAGTCCGCCGAATCCTGGGAGCGCGTGTCCACGCCCGAGGGTTCGCGGCTCGCGTGGAGACGCGAGGAGGGCTGGGCCGCGCGCGCGTGGGAGGACGACGGCCCGCGCTTCGCGGCGGCCACGAGCCCGGGGGAACTGCTCGCGGCGCTCGCCGACGCGCGGCGCTTCGCCCCGGAAACCGAGCCGCCGCCGACCTGGCCGAACGGTGCGGCGGAACCGGCTTCGGCGACGCCGGCGGAGCGGCCGCCCGAGCTCTTCGACGAGCTCGGCCGCGCTCTGACGGACGCGACGAACGGCGCATGCACTCTGTCCCGGCTGGCCGTGCGCCGGGGCACGCTGGTCGAGCGCGTGCGCAATGCCGGCGGCCTCGACGTCGGACAGACGCGGAGCGAGCTCGACGGCGTCGCGACGGCCATCGCGCGGCGCGGCGAGCGTGCGTCCGAGGTGCGGATCGCGTTTCGGAGCTTCGAAGGCCCGGACATTCCGGCGCTCGCGCGCCGGCTCGGAGACGCCGCCACGCTTCCGCTGGCCGAGCCGGCGGCGCCGCCGTCGCGGGGCGAGTGGCTGCTCGATCCCGTCGTCGGAGCGGCGTTGCTCGCGGGGATCGCTCCGATCTTCACCTCCGAGCGGCCGCCGCGCTGGATCGCGCGGGGAGCGCTGGCCGCGCCGGATACGGGCGTCGCGGACGACGCCACCCCCGACGCCCTTTTCGACGGCGAGGGCGTGCCCAGCCGCCGCGTCCTTCTCGTGGAGGAAGGGCAGCTCGTCGGCGGCCTGCGCGACCTCCGCGCGGCGCAGCGGCGCGGGCTCCCCTCGACCGGCCACGGTGTGCGTCCTTCGTACCGTACGCCGCCCGCCGCGGGCCCGCGGCGCATATTTTTCGAAACGAAGACGCCGAGAACGCCGGCGGAGCTGCTGGCCTCCGTGAAACGCGGGGTGTATGCCTCGGCGCTGATCTCCCCTCCGCGGATCGACGTCGTGGAGGACCGATTCGAGATCGAGTTCGCCGGAATCGCCGTTCTCGCGGGGCGAGCCCGGGCACCCGTTCCGGCGGCGCGCGTCGCCGGCCGCCTCTCGGAGCTGCTGCGACGGATCCAGGCGCTCTCGACCGACCTGCAATTCTTTCCGCTCCCCTTCGCCGCGGGAGCGCCCACCATCCTGATCGAGCCGGCGAGCTTCGATTAGGCTCGGACCTCTAGCGGTCCGCTTCGCGGACCGTGGAAATGAGAGGGGAAGTCGCTTCGGTCTCCCTCTCCCAGAAAAACTCGTCCGTCATGACCCGGACTTAGCTGGGCTCGACCTCTTCTTCGGGTGGCGGCGCCGGCGTGGGCTCCGCCTCGGGCTGGGGCGCCGCCTCGGGCGGCATCTGGTCGTTCTCTTCCGGAGCGACCGTCGGCACCTCGCGCGGTGGCGCGGGCGTGACGCCGGCCGGCGGGGGGCGTGTGCCACGGACGGGACGGGTTCCGGTCGGGCGCGGCCGCGGGAGCATCGGCGATTCGGGCGGCGGCGTGCCTCGCGGCTTGCGGCTCGTGGACGGCCCCGCGGGGACGCCCCCCGCCCCGGGACCACCGATCTCGCGGGGCGCCGGCGCCGTCTCGGGGGCCACCTCCGACGCGTCGAGAGCCCGATCCACGGCGACCTGCCGGAACGCCGGCTCCTCGTGGAACGCGGCGTCGCGATCGAGCGTCGCTCGCGCCAGGTCCCGCTCGTAGGTCGCGAGCGACGCGCGGTAGAGCAGGTCCGAGTCGATCACGAGCGGATTGCGTTTGGGATCCCGCATGGAGGGATCGATCCAGAAGGCCTTGGCGTACTGAGCGATGGCGTCGTCGCTCTTCCCGTCCTGCTCGTAGAGACGGCCGAGCCGGAAGCGGGACGGCGGAAACCCCGGCTTGCGCGCGATCGACTTCTTGTATGCCGAGATGGCGTCGCTCACCTTGCCTTCGGTCTCGCGCAGCAGGCCGAGGTTGTACAGCGAGAGGAAATTCGAATGATCGAGCTTGGCGGCCAGCTCGTACTGATCCGCGGCCTGCTCGGGAAAGTGGCGGAGGGCGAGCAGGTTTCCGAAATCGTTGTGGAGGTTCGCGTCGTTGGGAGATTCCTCGAGCCTCTTCTCCGTCGCCACGATCTCGTCGTCGAGCGCATTGCCCGGAACGAGATACTTTCTGTAGAAAGGGTCTTGAGCCGACTTCGCCGACGAATTGTCCTGGGCCTGAATGGAGCCCGAGAGGAAGCTCAGCGCCGGAGCCAGAGCCATCGACAGCGTCCCGATCGCGATCCACCGTTTCATGCCGTCCCTCGTTTCTTCTTGGCGATCAGGCGCACACGGCCCTCTCTTTCGGCGACCTCGAATACGACGTCGGCCGAGCCGAACTTCTCCCGAACCTTCCGCCGCTCGCGCTCGAGACCCTCCAGAAAGCCCTCCAGGCGGTAGCCGCTCACGTCTTCTCCGCGGGACTTCTTGGCGGCGACGTACCGCTCGAAGAGGTCCCGATCCGGATCGGCCGGGACGGCGCCCCGCTCCCCTTGTACGGAGGTAGCCCGGCCCGCGTTGGGGGTCGGAGGGGCCGCCGGAGCTCCCGCCGAGGCCTCCCGGAAGTGGCCGTAAAGGCCCGGGCGGCGGCCGGACTCCTTTTCCAGCAGCAGGCGCTCCCATCGCTCCACCAGGGAGAAAAAGCGACCCTGGAGAGTCGCGAAGCGGTAGCGCTCGGCCGCGGACATGGAATCCGAGGCGTTGAGCCGTCGGAGCATCTCTTCCACGTGTCGGCGGCCCTCGACCGGAGGCTTCGACGCCGACCCGTACAGGAAGGCGTCGCACTCCGCCGAGAGCCGCTTGATCGACTGCTCCAGGACCAGGAGCTCGCGCTCGAAGCCGGCTTCGCTCAACGAATTCCCCGCGTTTTCGCCCGGATCCGCACCGTCTCCTATAGTAAAGGAACCGTGAGCGACTCGAGCCCTGCCCGGCCGGCCGGCCGGGCCCGCCCCCCCTCGATGGACGCGCTCCTGCACGCCCCGGAGGCAGAGGAGCCGCTGCGCCGTTTCGGACGCGCCGCCGTCAAGGAAGAGCTCCGGAGCGCCATGGCCGGCGGGGAGACGCGCCCGGAGGCCCTGTGGGACACGACGCGTGCCGCGCTCGCGCGACGCTTCGCGCCGACGCTCCGACGCGCCGTCAACGGAACCGGAGTGCTCCTGCACACGAACCTCGGCCGCTCTCCGCTGCCGGAGGTCGCGCGGGTCGCGATCCTGGAAGCGGCGTCGGGGTACTCGACCGTGGAGTACGACCCGGTCCGCGGCGCTCGCGGCCGGAGGCAGGACCACGTGCGCCAGCTCGCGAAGGACGTCTTCGGCTGCGAAGATGCGATCGCCGTCAACAACAACGCGGCGGCGGTCCTGCTCGCCCTGGCGGCCCTCGCGCGGGGCCGCGAGGTCCTCGTCTCCCGCGGCGAGCTCGTTGCCATCGGAGGGTCGTTCAAGATCCCCGAGATCCTCGAAGCCTCGGGCGCTCGCCTGCGGGAAGTCGGAACGACCAACCGCACGACGGCCGACGACTATCGCAAGGCCTTCTCGCCGGAGGTCGCTCTCCTGCTTTCGGTCCATCCGTCGAACTACGAGATCCGAGGCTACACGCGGCGCCCGGCTCCGGCGGAGCTTGCCGGACTCGCGCGCGAAGCCGGCGTGCCGTGGCTCCACGACCAGGGCACGGGCTGCGTGGTGGCGCTGGAGGAGTTCGGCGTGCCGGGCGAGCCCACGGTCGCCGAGTGCCTCGCCGCGGGCGCAGACCTCGTGACGTTCTCCGGCGACAAGCTCTTCTCGGGCCCGCAGGCCGGATTCCTCTGCGGCCGCGAGGGGCTCGTCAAGCGCGCGGCTGCGCATCCGGTCGCCCGCGCCGCGCGTCTCGACAAGCTGGCGCTCGCGGGGCTCGCCGCGACGCTCGCCGCCTGGAAGACGGGCGGCTGGCGGACGTTCCCCGTGTACCGCGCGGCGGGCGCGACGCTGTCCGAGCTCGAGGAGCGCGGCCGACGACTCTCCGGCGAAGCTTCGAACGGGCGGCTCGCCGTCGACGTCGTGCCGTCGCGCGCGGCGTTCGGGGGCGGCACCAGCCCGGAGAAGCTCTTCGAATCCCGGGCGCTCGCGCTCCGGCATCCCGAGATCTCGGCGGACGGCCTCGCCGCGGCGCTGCGCGCCGCGACACCTCCGATCGTCGCGCGGCTCGAGGACGGCACGGCGCTGCTGGACCTGCGGTCGATCGCGCCGGAAGAAGATGCCGAGGTCGCGGAGGCGCTGCGGTCTCTCAGCGAGACCCGGAACGAGCTCTCGGGCGCGGATGCGATAATCGATTCATGACTCGATTCCTATCCGGATCCCGATCGACGCGAACGGCCTGGCTGCTTCCCGTCGCCGCCCTGCTCGCCGTCTTCGTCCTGCGCGGGACGGCCTGCAAGAAGAAACCCGGATCGACGCAGCCCGTCGTGACTCCGGCGTCGAAGAAAGGGTGGATCACGCCTCTGATGACGGCCCCGCCTCCACCCCCGACGCCCGCGCTCTGGCGGAAAGACATCACCCGCATCCCGACGCTTCCAGAATAGCGGTCGTCTTCGACCGCGCAGAATAGCGGTCGTCTTCGACCGCGCAGAATAGCGGTCGTCATCGACCGCGCAGAGTCACGGCTCAGGCGTCTCCGAGACCGTGCTCGCGGAGCTTCGCTTCGAAGCGCCGCGGCGAGAGGCCGGCCTTTTCCGCCGCCGCCGTCCGGTCCCCCTTCGCCCGCTCGAGCGCGCGTCGGAGCCACATGCGCTCGGCCGCGGACGCGGCGCGATCCCGCGCCTCCTCGAGCGACTCTTCTCGCGAAGCCGCAGGCAGGACAGGCTCGGGGCCCAGGCGCAGATGCCGCTCTTCGATGCCGTCGTCGTCGGCCAGGATGATTGCCCGTTCGAGGCAGTTGCGCAGCTCGCGCACGTTTCCGGGCCAGTCGTACGCGCGGAGCCGCTCGCGCGCCGCGGGCCCAAGTCGGACGGCGCGCTTGCCGAGCTCCTGCGGCAGGTGCGCGAGGTACCAGTCGATGAGCGGGTCGATGTCTTCGGGCCTCTCGCGCAGGGCCGGGATCCGGATCGGGAAGACGCGCACGCGGTAGAAGAGGTCTTCCCGGAAAAGGCCCTGGGCGACGAGCTTCTCGAGGGGGCGGTTCGAGGCGGCGATGATCCGCACGTCGACCTGGATGGGGATCGTGCCGCCGACGCGGTGAAAGGAGCGCTCCTGCAGAACGCGAAGGAGCTTTCCCTGCGTCGCCGGCGTGAGCTCGCCGATCTCGTCGAGAAACACGGTCCCGGAATCGCCAAGCTCGAACTTTCCCATGCGGCGCGCGGAGGCCCCGGTGAACGCCCCGCGCTCGTGTCCGAAGAGCTCGCTCTCGAGGAGCGACTCGGGGATGGCGGCGCAATTGATGGCGACGAAGGCGCCGTTGCGACGGGCCGACAGCGCGTGGATCGCCCGGGCGAACAGCTCCTTGCCGGTGCCGCTCTCGCCCTCGAGCAGCACGGTGGCATCGGTGGCCGCGACGCGCTCGGTCTCCGCGCGCACGGTCCGGATGGCGGCCGACTCGCCGACGATCGGCGGCATTGCGCGCGACTGGGCCTCGGCGAAGAGCAGCGACTCGCGCGACTTGGCGCGCCGCTCGATCGCCCGCGCGACCCGCAGCCGGAGCAGGTCCGGCTCGACGGGCTTGGTGATGAAGTCCTCGGCCCCGCGTTTCATGGCTTCGACGGCCGTCTCGATCGAGCCGAAGGCCGTCATGACGAGCACCGGAAGCGTCTGGTCCAGAGCGACCGCGGCGTCGAGGACCGCGAGACCGTCGGCGCCGGGCAGCCGCCAGTCGGTGAGCACCAGGTCGAACCGTTCTCCGGCACGCAGGCGCTCCACCGCGGCCGTCCCGGTCGCCGCGCACTCGACGCGCAGACCCTCGGCCTTCAGCATCTCCTCGAGCATCGTGCGCAGCGAGTCCTTGTCCTCGACGATCAGGATGCGCGACATGGTCTGGACGAAGTATGCCGCCGGCTTGCGATATGCGCCACGCGCTAACGCGTCAGGCGTCATACGCGACCGGCGGACCCGCTCTCAGCGGCTGGGAGGCTTGGGCTGGTTGTCCGGGCTCGTGGCCCCGGGAATGTAGCCGGTCTTGCCGTCGGCAGGCGCCTGGGAGGGCGCATTCGCTACGGGAGCCGCGTAGAGCACGCCGCGCCCGTAAGGGGTGGGGCGGGGCGCCGGGGCGGCCTCCGCGCCTCCAGCGGCCGCTGGAGCCGAAGCGGGACGGGGCGTGGGGGCCGGCGGCTTCGGGGCGGCCCACTGCGGGTTGAAGCGCAGCGTGCCGACCGTCTTCTGACCCACGTTGATGGTGGTCGTGAACTCGACCGTCTGGCCGGATCCGATGGTTCCCTTCGAGATGGCCGCTCCCGCCGAATCAATCGGCTCGCCCTTTTCGTCGATGGCAGCCACTGTCATCCGGACACCTTCCGCCGGAGTCTGCGTGGGATTTCGAAGCGTTCCCTTGACGGTGAGAGCCTCTCCTCTCATTTCCTGCGTGTAGTCCGCGACCTCGACGCGAGCGGAACCCGGGGCTCCGGCCGGCGCGGCCTCGCCCTTGGCCTCCTCGGGATTTCCGAGGTCCATCGGGTGGGAAACGTCCGCGTCGGTGATGCGAACCTTGGCTTTCGGGCCGGAGGTATCCGCCGCGGTTGCTCGGGCGGCCTCGGCCGGTGTGGCGGCCGGAGCCTCGGCGGTTGCGGGAGCGGCCGCGGCTGCCCCGAGCGAATGGTTGGCGGCGGCCGTGGCCTCCCGGTCGATCTCGGTCACCGGAACGGAGAGCAGCGTGCCATCGGCGCGCGTCAGGTACGCCGTGTTGCCGCGGCGCACCCAGGCCTGTTTCAGCGTCACGACGGTGCCGCCCTTGAGGACGACGACGTCGGCCAGAGTCAGACCCGCCGCCGCCACGAAGAGCGCGACGGCGACGGCAGAGCCCCTGTGAATGCGGCTCACTGCTGCTCCTTCCAGTTCTGCTCGATGGTGTGGACGCTGCCCGGCGTCACGTCCTGACGGATCCCGCCGCCGGAGTAGAGCACGGTGTCGATTATATCGCCGTCCGGCGAGACCGACTGCTGAATGGCGGCCATGCCTTCGCCCAGATCCTCCCGGAAATCGTCGATGTTGCCGGCCGTGCCGAAGTAGCCCTGACCCGTCAGGAAGAAGAACCGGTAGCGGTACGAGACGCCGTTGGTGGCGCACGGCGAAACCGAATCCGGCGTGAACGTGACCAGGGAGAGGTAACCCTGCGTGGAGAAGGTGGTCGACGTCGTCTTCTCGTTCGAGGAGCCGTAGACGAGTCGGAAGCCATTGACGGCATCCGCGCAGGGGCCCGTGTAGGGAACGGCGCACACCGAGCCCGAGGGCGGCGTCAGGTCGTGCAGGTCGGTCTTCACGAAGGTCGTCGTCGTCTGGCCCGAATCCACGACGTAGAAGAACTCCTGTGACTGCGCGTTCGGTCTCGCGAGCTCCGCGCGGTTGCCCGTGCCGAACGCGATCCCGAGGAGCGGCGGAGCCCCGGACCCGCCGACGTACACGATGCCCGGCTCGAAGAAGATCGGCGCCTGGTTGGTGCAAGCCGTGCCGGAGACCTGGCAGCCGTCGAAAAGCAGGAACGGTTCGTAACCGTGGAGCTGTCCGCTCGTGATCTCTCCCCGCATCGGCGTGGAGGAAGCATCCGGCGTGAGGTCGATGCGCCACATCTGGCCGTTGACGTCGCCGATGTATGCCACGTCGAGGTAGCCGTCGTCGTTGTAGTCCGCGACCGAGGGCGCCGCGGGCATCGGAGCGAAGTCCACGCTGGCGCCGGCGCCGTTCACGCCTCTCTGCATCTTGTAGAGGATCGCGCCGGTCTCGACGTCCACGACGTAGAACGCGCGGCCCTGGATCACGGCGCCGGTGCCGAGCTTGGTCGCCACGTCGTCACCTGCGGTGAAGCTGGGATCGAAGCCGCCGCCGAAGATCGCGACGTAGCGATCGTCGAATCCGCCGGCGTCGGCGGTCGGACTGGCCGAGTCGATGACCTTGATCCGCCCGATGACCGGGCGCGACCAGGTCTCGCCGAGGGGCGAGCCGCCGGTGCCGCACGCATCCGAGCAGGCCGCGCCGGGATCGTCGAAGACCCACATGACCGACGGGTACTCGCGGTTGGTCATCGCCGCACCCGCGACGCAGCTCGTGCCGGCGCCGTTGAGGCAGCCCGGCGAAGCGTCCTTGTTGCCCGTGATCTCTCCGAACGTCGCGGATGCGGTGTTCGTGTCGATGTCGTCGGGCTGCGTCACGTCGAGGGCGTAGTAGCCGTGTCCTCCCTGGCGGAGACCGCCGACGAGGACCGTGCGCCAGGCGCGTTCCGTCTCGTCCGGCGCGCCGGTGAACGCGGGGTCGACCCAGACGTCGGCCGACGCCACGGAGCCGTCCACGAAGTACTGCGGCAGCGGCGGGAAGTTCAGCAGGTTCGTGAACTTGCTGGCGAGCAGGCTCGTCGGCGAGTACGCGAAGATCTCGCGTCCGGTTCCGAGATCGAAGGTCTGGTTGAAGTTGACCGTGTCGCGGTTCCAGACGCCGCCGTCGAAGGCGTGCAGGAAGCCGTCGTTGGCGCCGGCGAACAGGACCTTGCGCCGTTTCGACTGGCGGTTCGCGAAGTCGAGATAGGCCTCGCCGTTCGTCGAGGAGCTCGTGCGCGGCTGCACGTTGGCCGAGAGGTACTGGAAGTACCGCGGCGGCTCGAGCAGCAGCAGCTCCGAGTGGAAGACGTCTCCCATCTTGTGGGCGTAGCCGGCCGGCGGCGACCCGTCGTCGTCGGTGCGGAGCTGAGGCGGCGCTCCCGGCGCGGGCGCGTCGTCCTGGTAGAAGTAGGAGTATCTCTGTTCCTCGCTGGCCGCGGGGCCGATCGTCGAGATCGTGGCCGGAAGAATCGAAGGGTCGTTCAGGATCTCGTCGCGGCTGCCGAAATTCGTCTTGCCGCCCCGCAGGAATTGCACCGTCAGTTTGGCCAGATCCTGGTCGGTCGTCGAACTGGGAGTGAGCCCCATGTCGGTCATGAGGCCCGCGAAACAGGCGCTCGTCACCGGCGCACAGGTGCCGGTGGCCGGCAGGAAATCTTCGCGCGCGTCCGGAACGACGTTCGCGACCGCGCGGGAGAAGATCATCTTGCGCCCCGGCCAGACGGAGATCGCGGGCGCCCGGCCGGCCGGTGAGGCCGCCACAGGCACCGCGCCGGCCGCCAGGCTCGGAACCGGGTTCGTATAGCCGAGGACGCGGCCGGCGCTCCAGACCGGCTTGCGGGCCGCCTGGCTGACGTTGTTCGGGTCGGATTCGTCCGCGTAAACGACCGGAGTGACCACAGGCGTCGGCGTCGGCGTGCCCACGGCGGGCGTCGCGGTCGGGCCGCCGCTCGTCGGCGTGGGGGTGACGGTCGCGGGCGGAGCCGTGACGACCGGGATCAAACCGCTCGAGTCGAGCTGGTAGCTCTTGACCGTGCCGCTCCAGACGGACCAGCTCGAGAGGTCGCCGTTCTCGTTCAAGTGGCTGGGCACGACGGCGCCGATCTGGGCCGTGTCGCCGAAGCCTCCGGCGAAGGCCGGGAGAGACGGCGAGGCGAAGAAGTTGGCGCTCCGCTTGAAGTCGAGGAGGGATTCCAGGACGGTCAGCAGGTCGGCCTCGTCTGTGGCCGCGAAGAGCTGGCCGCCGCTCTCGTCAGCGATGCAGTTCAGGGCCGGGAAGAACGACGCGTTCGTGTTCAGGCCGACGACGTAGACCGGAATGCCCGTGACGCGCACGCTGGGATCCTGAGCCTGCGCGGCCAGGCGGCGGCCCGAGGCGCTCTCGGGCAGGGGTATCGCTCCAAGATCGCCGGCCGGACCGCGGCCCGTGGTTCCGCCGGTACACGGATCCGAACCGGCCTCGTCGTGTCCGTCGGTGATGAGCACGATGATGTAGTTGCGGCAATCGATCGCCGGATCCGGCGCACCGCTGTTGGTCGGGGGCTCAAAGACGCTGTTCTTGAAGTAGTTGTACGCGTCGAGGAGCGCTCCGGCGAGCGGCGTGCACGACGCCGTGACCGCGACTTCCTTGGCGTCCTCCTCGAGCCGGTACGCGGAGGCCGCGTCGGCGGCCGAGTTGTAGCTGACGATCGAGGTCGTGAAG
>Ga0207643_10001606_pt1 | contig 12771 bp, 13 predicted proteins | sample KBSMisM62_FD_184313 | JGI IMG/M metagenome (GOLD analysis project Ga0207643, IMG submission 184313) | Miscanthus rhizosphere microbial communities from Kellogg Biological Station, Michigan, USA - KBS Miscanthus M6-2 (SPAdes) (version 2) | ecosystem: Host-associated > Plants > Roots >...
TCGAAGCCTTCTACCTGGATGTCCTGCGGCAGAACTTCCTTCGGGTTCACGTCCACGCCCACCAGGGCCTTCACCGACGCGGCGTACTCAGTGCGGTTCAGGCGCTGGATCGGCAGATAGCCGGCCTTCGGACCCGTGGCGTTGGTGTCGAGCGTGTTCTCCATCCAGGCGACGAACGACTCGACGTCCTTCTGCGGCGGCTGCGGACTGCCCGGAGGCGGCATCTGATTCCCGCGCAGCTTGCGCAGCGCCTTCTCCCAGATCTCAGCGTTGTCTGCCGCGGCCTGAAGGTTCAATCCTTCCAATGCAAGACCACCCATCTTTGCGCGGCTGCTATGGCAGGTGACGCAGTACGTCTTCACCAACTCTTGATGCCGATTCGCGGCGGTCTGCACGGCGGCGCTGGTCTCCAAACGCACCGGAGACCCGATCAGAATCAGAAGTGCGCTCAGGGAAACGAAGTACTTCATAGATCGCGCTTTTCTTATCACGAAACACAGGCAGCCAACCGCTCTTGCCGCACGCAATCAGCGACGTTGGGAGTCGGCCGACGATTTCCCGGAAGCTACTGACCGAAAGCTACTTGAGCGGTTGGGCTGGGTGGCAGGTGACCACATTCTTCGCGTAGCGCCGTTCGCGCCAAACAGCCTCTAAGGCTAGTCGTAGCCACCTTCCCCCTCAGTCGCCCACGTCGAACGGACGTCGCCGGCCGCACGCGCCATGAGCCGCTGCTTGGTCTCTTCATCGACACCGAAATGCACCTGGTACAAATAACGCTCGGTGCCGGCCGGTGCGTCGGACGGAATAGACGCACCGTGAGCACCCGTTGAATTGAGAAACACGAGCGCCGTGTTGCGGCGCGCGGGAACCTCGGTGACCAACTCGCAGTCCGACCGGTCGACCCACAGCGGCGCGCTGTGCGTCACCTCGGGCTCGTGACGCAGCCGATATAACTGCGTCCCGTAGGATTCGTCCTCGGTAGAAATGGGCAGATACACCAGCGCGGTCAGAAACGCCCAGCGCGGGTCACGGTGTGGCTTGATCTTGTAACCCGGCCGCCGCAGCAGCAGTCTCGAGTTCGTCACACGAAGGCTGATGCCCGACTGCGCGAGCGAGCCCAGCGCGGGCCACTGCACGTGGATGAACCGATCCAGTGCCGGCCGGAATTTTTCGGTCAGCGCGGTCACCATGGCTCGCGCGATCACCTTGTTATAGATCAGGCCCCACACGATGCGGCTGTATTCGGGCGCGAACAGACAGGGGATGTCCAGCTTCTGCCGGGTCGCATTCTCGGTCTGGAAGAACGGCTTCGGCGGCAAGGCTCGAATCAACTCGCTGCAAACGTCGTCGGGCAGAAGCTCGTCGATGATGATGTGCGGAAACGGGTCGAGCTCGAGCGGCGCCTTCGCCACGGCTGCTTCGGTGTGCGCTGCGATCTGCTCCCCGTCACCCAACCGCGCGCGAACAGCCGGCAGCCGGTGCGCCTGGCGAGCATCGCTAGTGTAGGCGGCCACACATCGGCGCACTTCCGTCTGCAGCTCGGGGATCCCGGCCAGCACCTTTTCCTGCCGTTTCAACGTGTCCTCAAGATGTTCGAGCTGACGAGCGATCGTCCGCAACTGGCGCCACAGGGTCTTCTGATCGTCGCGTAGCTCCTCCCCGAGATTCTGGAGATGGGGCACGATGTCGACGGCGCGAACGACACGAAGCGGGTTCAGGCGAGCCAAGATCGACATGGGTGTGGTATTCCCTGGCCTCATTCTGATTGTGCTGCCCGTGTCGTGTTCGCGGCGCACGTAGCCTACCACTGCCGGATGAATCTGCGGACAGGCGGAGAGCTCGACGCGTAACCCACCCGACGTTCGCCTGGAGAGGCTTGCTTCCGCGCTTGGCCCGATCGGTGGGATTCGGACCGGTCTGGTCTCCCGCATACACGGCGCGGACGGAACAGCTATCGACCACCGCCCGCGACCAATCAATTTGCTCCTGACGCGGCAGCCAATCGAGCAGCGCGAAGTGGATGAGATCCCACACTCCCGCAAGTTGCCAGTCACGCAGGCGCCGCCAGCACGTCATGCCTGAACCGCAGGCCAGTTCCTGCGGAAGCATCTGCCACGGAATGCCACTGCGAAGGACAAACAGAATGCCGGTCAGGCACGCGCGATCGGACACGCGCGGCCGTCCACCCTTCGGTCGTCGCGGTGGACTCGGCAGAACGGTTCGACAAGATCCCACAACGCATCCGAGAGCAGCGCGGCGGCCATAACCGTCCACGTTACCGCGCGGCAACAGGGTCGATGCTCTTATCGCGAGCGCGCTGGAGTAGTTTTGTTACGCGCTCTAAGGGTCAGCGCGCGGCAACTCTGGAGGCTCCTTCGAATGCGTCTTGCAGTTGCGCGATGTCGAACTTCTTCATCTTCAGGAAAGCGTGTGTGACCCGCGCCAGCTGCTCGGGCGTTCCCTTCTCCATCATCTCGTTCATGGCGGTCGGTACGATCTGCCACGACAGCCCGTACTTGTCTTTCACCCACCCGCATTGCTCCGCGGTGGGGACAGCGGAGAGCTTCTCCCAATAGTGGTCGATCTCCGCCTGCGTCTCGCACGACACCATGAAGGAGATTGACTCGTTGAACTTGAAGAGTGGTCCAGCGCTGATCGCCATGAACGGTTGACCGTTCAGCTCGAAGGCCACGACATCGCAATCGCCCGAGGGTGTGTCACGGAGTGTCCTGACGCTGGTGATCTTCGAGTTCGGGAAGACCGAGCAATAGAATTGCGCGGCTTCTTTGGCTTCCTTGTCAAACCAGAGATGCGGTGTGATTGGTTTCATCGTCCTTCTCCACTTAGTGTCCCGTTGGTGCAGCTCTCGATAGTCCCGGCCGCCGTTAGACTCGATCGCTGAGCAGCGCATCGAGCAGCTCGGGCATCGACCATCCGGGCGGACCGAGAAGCCAGCTCGCCCTCCTTCGCGCCTTCCCCCACGTCTCGGCGCTACCGTTTCGTCCCTACCCGCCGTAGCATTTGCGAAGGCGGGCGCCTCCGTCCGCGCGTTGACGTGGACCGTTTCAACTCCTCGAGGACGCCATCGAGGCGCTCGAAGCTGGCTTCCCAGCTCGCGCGATATCGCTCGAGCCATGCATTCGCCTCGGCAAGCGGTTTCCCCTCGAGACGACGGGGTCGCCGTTGTGCATCCTGACCGACCGTGATCAGGCCCGCGCGCTCCAGCACTTTGAGGTGTTTTGAGACCGCAGGCTGACTGATCGCGAACGGTTCGGCGAGCTCAATCACCGATGCCTCGCCGCGCGCGAGCCGGGCCAAAATGGCGCGCCGCGTCGGATCGGCCAGCGCAAGAAACGTAGCATCGAGGCGATCTGATATTTGACTTTGCATAGCCTATCGGTTCAATAACCGTATAGTTATGTATTGACGATGCGAATGTCAAGAGGGCAGGAGGGACTGGACGTGTCAGGAGATGTCGAAGCAGCCTTCGTAGGCATAGAGGAGGTTCCGTACTTCGGCCCCATCCTCGGCTCGAAGCGTGGGGCCTCCGACACTCTCCACCGCAGCAGTGGCGGTGTAGCAGCCGTCGGTCGTGACGAAGAGCTCGTAGTTGTCACGAAAGTTCTTAATCAGATCCACCGCGTCGCGGTCGGCTGACAGCGGTTTCTGAAACAGAATGTTGCCGTCGAGCCGCCATGACGGGGCGTTTCGCCCGGCGGCGACGCGCGCCACACTGGCAGCCGGCGATACTTTGATGTCCCGGTTCAGCGCTTCCCGTACTCCGTGAACACGTAATCTCGTGTCTTTGCTCTCGTGTGACACGCGAAGCCACACTTGGCGTCGTTCCCCTGCGGTGGCGAGCCAGCGGTAGTACCGGGCGTGAACGTATCGGAGGCGGCGTTGTAGTCGAAGACCGCGTATCCCCATCCACCGCTGTCCGCGAACCTCTTGCTGTCCTTCACCATGAAGCCCACGTTCAGCAGGGTGCCCGGCACCGTCGCCTCCGGGAAGAACTCGCTCTGTTTCGGGATCCAATGGACCTTGGCCATCTTGGCGCCGTCAGGTACAGGCTTGCCATTGGCAGGAATGCCGGCCCGGTAGGCATCGATCATCGCGGGATTGCCGAGGATCAGCGCGACGACCTTGCCATTGCGACTCTGGGAGATCGCCTGCCAGGCTTCGTATCCTTTGAACTCGGAGAACGCAAGGCCGCCTGGCACTTTCACGGTGTACTTGTTCTGGCCGGAATCCTGCGCGGAAATGGTGAGGCCGCCCAGGACGGCAAGCCAGACCGTCGCAGTCCCAACCATCAACATGCGCTTGCGATTCATCGCAGTTCCTCCTGCAGCAGGTGCGTCGATTTCGTCGTGTATCGCTTGAACCCATCAGTCCACCAGGCACTCACCACCGCCGCATATTCGTCGGCGGCGTCCTCCCAGATGAAGTGGCCGGCGTCGATCACGTGAAGTTGGCTGTGCGGCAGCCGCTGGTCGAGATACTCCGCGTTCACGAGCGGCACGACCGCATCTCTCCGGCCGGAAATGATCTGCACCGGCGTCTGTATCTGCAGCAGCACATCTCGGAGTGCTTCGAGCTCCGTCGGGTACGACTGCACATACCGGATCGATTCCGCGAATCGATCGCCCTCGAACGACGCCAAATAGTCCTCACGAGCAGCGTCGCTGACGGTGTAGCGCTCGAGCGTCTGAATGACACGCCCCACGATCGCGCGACCACCGATGCGGCGATAGGGCTCGAGGTCTGGTGCAAGCACCCATTCGCGTAGCGGGTCTCCAAGTTGAAGCGGAACCGCTGCACCGCCGGTGCCGACGACGAGACTGAGGAAGCGATCGGGGTGTGCCGCCGCGGCGAACAATGCGGCAGAGGTTCCGATATCGGGCCCGACGACGTGCGGCCTCTCGAGGCGGAACGCATCAGCGGCGCGAACGATGAACTCGCCCATCGCGCGCGGTGTCATCAACGCGTCCCTCCGCTCGGAACGGCCGAACCCGGGCAGGTCGATCGCGACGAGGTGGGTCTTCTCCGCCAGCCGCGCCCACGTGGGCTCGTAAGCAAATACGCTTTCGGGCCACGGACTCAGGAGCAGTGCGTCGGTGTCTCGTCGATCGCTTTCCACGAACCGTATCGACACGCCGTCGACTGTTCGAAAGGTTGGCGTCGCGCCGATCTCGTTCAGCAGTTGTGCATGTCGATCCGTCATGACGAAACTCCGTTGTTGTCGTCATGAAATCAGACCCCTGCACGGGTAGCCATCAGACCTTGGTATCGATCGATACCAAGGTGCCGATCGACACCATCGTCCAATAGACCCGCCTGCAGGCCGGTGCTCCAATCGCGCCAGGAGGACAAACAATGAGTTCTCACCTTCACTTGCTCCGCACCGGAATCGGGAGCCTGGCGCTGCTCGGAATGCTCGCTGCCAACGCACCGTTCGATGCACGAACGATTACGTCCGAGGAGACAGCACTGTCGGTGCGCCGCATGCTCGAGCGCCTTCCCTACTACGGCGTCTTCGATTTCATCGTGTTCCGCGTCGATCGAGGAACTGTCTATCTCGCCGGCTACAGCTTCGAGGGCCGTCTGAAAATGGATGCGGAAGCCGCCACGAAACGGGCCAGCGGCGTGGACGAAGTCGCCAACAAGATTGAAGTGCTTCCCACGTCGCAGAACGATGACCGCATCCGCTGGGATACGTTCTATCGAATCTACACTGACGATTTCCTTTCACGGTACGCGCCGGGCGGCAAGTTCGGCGTGCTCCGAGAGTTGCAGGATGAGCAGCACTTCCCGGGTATGCAACCCGTTGGCATCTATCCCATTCACATCATCGTCAAGAACGGCCGCACCATGCTGCTCGGAGTCGTGGACAACGCAACCGACCGGCAGCTTGCCGAAGTGCGCGCGCGCGAGGTGACCGGTGTGTTCGAGGTGGAAAACGGTCTTACGGTGGCCCGATAGCGAGCAAGAGGAATATTCACATGGCGAGGACGTGAGCCGCATCGCTCGAGACGCCGTGCGCGAGCAGTCCAACGAATCGAACTCTACGCAGGGGATGCATGCGCCGCGTCCGTACTGTCTGGGGCGCAGGGAATGGAAAACGAGAAGGTGGCACCTGGGCCGTCATTCGACTGTGCCCAGAGACGCCCATGATGCTTCTCGACGATGGAGCGGCTGACAAACAAGCCGATTCCCATGCCCTCGCTCTTGGTGGTGTAGAAAGCGTCGAACAGCGAGTCCATGCTTTGCGGCGGCAGGCCCACGCCGACATCACGGACAGTCACACGCACACGGTCGCCATCCTCCCGCTCGGTTTTGATCAGCAGTTGCCGCGGGCGATCGTGCACGTCGTCCATCGCTTCCGCGGCGTTGCGGAGCAGGTTCAGAATGACCTGCTGCAGTTGGACGCGATCGCCGGTGATGATCGGCAAATCGTCGGCGAGTTCCGGTTGCAGAACGATGCGATTTCTCTGAAAGTCGTTCGCGGACAGCGCGATGACCTCTCGCACGGCATCGGTCAGCTCCAGCGGCTCGAACGTGAACTCCCGCCTGGTGAACAGCGCACGCAGCCGCGTAATCACATCCGCGGCGCGGTGGCCATCACGAATGGTCCGCCTCGCCGTCTCGCGCGCGCCGTCGACGTTGGGGGGATCGGCATCCAACATGCGAAGGCAGGTGCCGGCGTTGGTGATGATGCCGGAGAGCGGCTGGCTTACTTCGTGTGCAACCGAGGCTGTCAACGCTCCGAGGCTCATCACCCTCGCCACATAAGCGAGCTCCGATCGAGCCCGGTCGAGCGCCTGTTCCGACCGCCGACGCGCCGTCACATCCTGAACCGCTGCGATGTACTCCGGTTGACCATGTTGGTCCCGGGTCGCGTGAACGACGGCGTGAAGATACTTGATCGAGTGGTCGGGCATCAGCAGGCGATACTGCCATTCAAAGTCGTTGCCGCCGTTTCGTGCCTGTTCGACCATTTTCTCCAGTAAGGTGAGGTCTTCCGGATGGACACGAGTACGGATCAGTTCGAGCGTCACGGGCATACCGATCTCCAACTCGTAAATGCGATAGAGCTGGTCTGACCAGATGATCTCGTTTGTCGCGAGGCGCCACGCGAAGTTGCCCACTCGCGCCAGGTGCTGCCCCTCCATCAGGAACGCTTCACTGCGGGTGAGTGCTTCTTCCGCATTCTTCCGCTCATGGATATCGGTGAGCAGAACGTACCAGCGGACGATATGCCCGTTCGAACCGCGCAGCGGGAGCCCACGAATTTGAAACCATCGATAGACGCCATCGAACCGTCGGATGCGCGCCTCGAGGTCGTAGGGCTCACCGGCGGTGATAGCGTTGGTAAAGACCTGAACGACACGCGGGAGATCCCCGGCGTGGACGGTCCCGTTCGTACCCCACTGCTTCATCGCCTCCAGCGGTTGACCGCAATACATGACGAGCTGGTGGTTGACGAGGTCGACCTCGCCCGCTGGTGTCAACGTTGCCACCATGCCTGGGATCGTATTGACGATCAGGCGTGACTCGCGTTCGCTTTCGCGTAAGGCCTTCTCTGCCCGCTTTTGATCCTCGATGTCGATAACCAAGCCGTACCAATGAGCGATCCGGCCTTCCAGGTCACGAAACGGCTCTCCAACGGACTGAATCCATCGGTACTGACCGTCCGCGCGACGGAGCTGGTAGATATCGCTGTAAGACGCTCCCGTTGTGGCCGACTGCAGCCATCGTCGTACCGTCGCGTCGCGGTGGTCGGGATGAACCAGTTCGATCCACCGCCCGTTCGACAGGCTCTCCGCGCTGTGACCGAGGTATTCAACAGCGGCCTGATTCAAGTACTCGAGCTCGCCTTCAGGAGTCCCGCGCCACACGAGTGCCGGGATGGTCTCGACCAGGAGACGAAACTGACGCTCACTCTCGCGAAGCGCTTCTTCCGCCCCCTTGCGCTCGTCTTCCGTTCGTTCGTGCTCGGCAAGCTCCTTCGTCAGTCGCTCGTTGGCCGCGATCAGTTCGTTCGTTCGACCGAGCAGAACGTCCATCGCCGCGCTGACGGCGTGAGGAGGCTTGCCCTCGGTCCACAGCGCGGGCTGGGCCATGAGGCTGAGCAGACTGTTCAGGCTGTCACGCAGCCGCGATGCGTCTTCGGCCGAAGACTCGCGTACCGGGTTCGTCGCCATCGTGCACGCCTCCGCGTGTCCACCTCGTCGAGCGTATCCGCACAGAGTAGCGCATTGAGACAAGGAGTGCCGACCCGAGACGGAGCTACGAGCCGATCGCACGCGTCTTCCAGGCGGCGACGTGTCGGTCCGCCCTTCGGCAGCGTGTTGTAGTGAATGAGCCTGGGAGCAGCCGAAGTTCCTCAGCGAAGAGATTCGCGCGGGCTTCAGCTCACTGCGGTCGGGCGCGCCGTTGTCGGATGCAGTCGCGGTTCACGCGGGGTGAGTTGCATGGAGCGGGCTTCTTTCTTCGGATTGAAGCCCGCCCAGTCGCCCTCTCATCGACGACGCGCTTCGACGTTCTGCTTCCCTTCCTGGATCGCCACGTCAGGAGTCCTCCCCTGTTCGCGCGCGACGATGTAGCCGGCGTACCAGTCCGACCAGTGATGCTTCGGCGCGCTCGCTTCGTACGCGCCATGCCGTTCCTCTGCCTCGCGCAGAAGCGCGGTCAGATTCGGGACATCCAGGTTGCTGAGTCCCCGCCCGGGTAACCGTGTCGTGACTTCCTGGAGCAGGAAACTGTTGCCGTCCGGATCGCTGAATGTCGCATAGGTAAAGTACGAGCTGCCGTCAGGGTGCGGCCCAGCTTCGGGTTTGCTCCCGATGCTGGTGAAATGAAACGGCTCACTCACCTCGGCACCGCGGGCGATCAGTTCCTGACGTGCCGCCTTCATGTCGGACACGACGAGATACAGATTCTTTACAGAGCCCGGCGCGGCTGTCGTGATCCCTTTGCCGAAGTGAATCGAGCACGGCGAACCCGGAGGTGTCATTTGCACGGCGTGAAAGGCGTCACCATTGGTGAAATCGCCGTCCATCCGCCACCCCAGGTTCTCGTAGAAGCGCTTGGAACGATCGACGTCGGAGACGGGAAGGACCACGACCTCCAGCTTCAGATCGACCGTTGCGGCGGTGGGAGTCTTGGTGGCCGGTTCATTGATGGTCTGTGTGCTGCTCATTGGTGACCTCCGTGTTCACGGCGGGCATTGAACCACTGCAGCCGCACGCCGGTCCATTGGACGATCGTCTCGATCGATACCAAGGTATGGGGAGAAACCAGGAGGAAACCGTTGTCAAATCTCAGCCATGTGTCGGGTATTGCTGACTCTGAAGCGGTCGAGACACGACGGGCTCCTGCGGCTGGCGATCGCCTTGCTCTTATTACTGTCATCTGCGTCCGTTCTTCTCGCTCAGTCCACAAGTGCCTTCCTCGCGGGCCGTGTCGTCGATCCGTCCAACGCCGTCATTCCCGGCGCCACAATCACCGCCATCAACGGTGACACCAACACCCGTCACGTCACAACCACAAACGACGCGGGCGAGTACTATCTTGCGAACCTTCCGCCCCGGTCGTATCGCATCGAAGTCGAAAAGCCCGGCTTCAGAACACTGGTCAAGCCCGACGTCGTCCTGCAGGTGCAAGACACCCTGCAACTCGATTTCCAGATGACGCTGGGGTCCGTGTCGGAGGTCGTCACGGTAGATGCAGGCGCGCCTCTGGTGAATACCACCTCGGGAGCGGTCAGCACCGTGATCGATCGGACGTTCGTCGACAACCTCCCGCTCAACGGCCGCAGCTTCCAGACGCTGATCATGCTGACACCGGGCACGGTTGTGGTGCCGACGGCGTTCAACGACCAGGGGCAGTTCAGCGTGAACGGCCAGCGCGCCGATGCGAACTACTTCATGGTGGACGGGGTCAGCGCCAACTTCGGCGTCACTGGCTACTTCCCCATGATGCAGACCGCCGGCGGCGCGCTGCCCGCGCTCAGCGCGAACGGCGGCACGAACAGCCTGGTGTCGGTGGACGCGATGCAGGAGTTTCGCATCCAGACATCGTCGTTCGCCCCCGAGTTCGGCCGCACGCCTGGCGGCCAAATCTCAATCGTGACGCGCTCGGGGTCGAATGCGTTTCGCGGCTCAGTGTTCGAATACTTCAGGAACGACGCGCTCGATGCCAAAGACTGGTTCGTGAACTTCAGCGGTCTGCCGAAACCGGAGCAGCAGCTCCATGACTTCGGCGGTGTCGTCGGCGGTCCGCTCCACGCGAACGCGACGTTCTTTTTCTACTCACATGAAGGGCTGCGTCTGCACCAGCCGTCGAGCATGCAGACGTCCGTCCCCGACGCCGCGTCGCGACAGCAGGCCCCTGCAGTTCCGCTACAAGCTCGAAGGCTGGGATCGCGAGTGGCAGGATGTGGGCACGCGACGTCAGGCGTTCTATGCGAACCTGCCGCCGCGCAGCTATCGCTTTCAGGTCATCGCCGCCAACAACAGCGGTGTATGGAACGAGACGGGTGCGTCGATCGCGTTCTCCGTGGTGCCGGCATATTACCAGACGGCGTGGTTTCCTGCGCTCCTCGCCGGCATGATTTTCGCGCTCGTCTGGACTGCCCATCGCGTCCGCGTCCGCATCGTCGAAAAGCACGAGCGTGAAATCAGCGCGTTGAACGAGCGCTTGATGAAGGCGCAGGAGCAGGAGCGGATTCGGATTGCCGGCGAGCTCCACGACGGTGTGATGCAGGAGATGCTGGCGGTCACGATGATGTTAGGGACGGCGAAGCGGCGGATTCCCAACGAATCAGATGCGAGAGCAACGATCGACAAGATCCAGGACAAGATGATTCGGGTAGGCACGGACATCCGTCAGCTGTCTCATGACCTGCACCCGCCGGCATTGCAAGAGGCGGGCTTGCCTCAGGCCGTGCGCACCTATTGCGAGCAGTTCAGCGAGAGTGCCGGCATTCCGGTCGCGTGCGAGGCGGACGACGGCGTGCGCGACCTGTCTCGTGGCGCGGCGCTCGCGCTGTTCCGCATCGTTCAGGAAGCGCTCGGGAACGCAGCCAAACACGCACAAGCCAAGCAGATGACGGTCCGCTTGACTCGGTCCGCCGACGTGGTGTCCCTCACGGTGTCGGATGACGGCCGGGGATTCGACTCAAGCAGTCTCGCGACGGCCGGCGGCATGGGCTTGATCACGATGCGGGAGCGTGCGAGTCAACTAAACGGAAAGTTCGAGTTCGAGAGCGCGCCAGGACGCGGCACGACGATCAGCGTGGTGATTCCGTTTCGATGAGCGAGGTCAGGCGCTTCCAGCGGTACGCAGGCCCAGCCGCGCGGCCATCGTGACGAGATCCGGAAGCGAGTCTGCCTTCATCTTGCGCATCATCTGGCCCCGGTGCGCCTTGACCGTGATCTCGCTGATGCCCAGTTCGCCGCCGACTTGTTTGTTCAGGAGACCGGTGATCACGAGCGCCATCACCTCGCGCTCGCGCGGGGTCAGTGATGCGTAGCAGCTTCGCAGCGTTTGCATCTCCGACTCCTGCTGGAGTGCAGCCCGACTTCGCTCGATGGCGCCGCGAATGGCCTCGAGCAGGACGTCGTCGTTGAACGGCTTGGTCAGGAACTCGATTGCTCCGGCCTTCATCGCGCGAACGCTCATCGGGATGTCGCCATATCCAGTGATGAAAATGATCGGCATGTCGGAGCGCGCGGCGAGTTGTTGCTGCAACTCGAGCCCGTTGAGCCCCGGAAGCGACACATCCAGGACGAGGCAGGAGGGAACGGTTGCACGCCGACGGGCGAGGAAGTCCTGAGCTGACGCAAATGTCTCGGGCATCCAGCCCGCGCTCTTGATGAGCAGCTCCAACGATTCGCGCACCGAGATGTCGTCATCGACGACGAAGACGATGGCCCTGACGTCCGCCATGGTGAGAATCCCGATCGTACCGGCTGAGATCGATGAACGTACAGTATAGGTCCGGTGTGCGACCGTCGCTGTAAACATCATGGGCAGGCCTACCTCGTCCCCAGCGCGCTGTTGACCGCGTCGAGCAGCGCGGTATCGCTGAATGGCTTGAACAACACGGCCACCGCCCCCCGAGCGATGAGCTGCGGACGAAGCGATTTATCGCCCTGCGCAGTGATGAAAACAATTGGGATGTACTGTCCCCGGCGTTTCAGTTCCTGTTGCAGATCCGGGCCGCTCATGCCCGGGAGCCCGACATCCAGGATCAAGCAGTTCGACGCTCCAACCGCCTGGGATTGGAGGAACGCCTCTGCCGACGAGAACGCTTCAACGTAGAAGCCGGAGTGCTGCAACAAATCCGGCAGCGACTCGCGGACCGACTCGTTGTCGTCGACGACGGATACCAAGGCGCGCGTGCTCGTCACTTCCGGTCCACCATTTTCGGCATGTCAAAGATGCCCGTCCCGGGTCGAGTTGTCCATCAGACTTTGGTATCGGCTCGCGACTTCGGCTTCACGTAGCTCGATGGTGACCTCGGCGAACGTGACGCCCTCGAGGTGCCAGGTCCACCCCGTGTTGACCTGTGTGCCCGCTACGATGCGGCCGGTGGGAATTTTTTCGCGCCCGCCACTCTGCGCCGCCCGGGCGGCAGCCGGCACTCCTCGGCGCGCGGTCGGTTCGCGAGCGCGTCTTCATAGAGCCCTACTGATGTCGATTGAAGCACGGCTCCCGAGCACGATCCAGTAGACGACGATCGACTGGCGGCTCCACCGATACGAAGGT
>Ga0207643_10001607_pt1 | contig 12763 bp, 8 predicted proteins | sample KBSMisM62_FD_184313 | JGI IMG/M metagenome (GOLD analysis project Ga0207643, IMG submission 184313) | Miscanthus rhizosphere microbial communities from Kellogg Biological Station, Michigan, USA - KBS Miscanthus M6-2 (SPAdes) (version 2) | ecosystem: Host-associated > Plants > Roots > Rhizosphere...
CGGTTACAAGCTCACGATCCAGACGCATCTGAAGCCCCTTCTTGGCGGATTCCAGCTGAGAGAGCTGACAGGACAGCATGTGCAAGCGCTCATTGGATCGAAAGTTGACGAAGGGCTCTCGCCACGCACAATTCGAGGGATTCGGGCGGTACTGCGTTCGGCTCTCAGCGACGCAGTGAAATGGAGAATCGTTCAATTCAACGCCGCGAAGGCAGCGTCTCTGCCGCGAGTGAGGCGAACCGAGATCAAGGTGTTGACCCCAGCGCAAGCGCGGGAGTTTTTGCTGGCGGCGGATGCCCACCGCCTAGGGCCGCTATTTTCAGTTGCCCTGGCGGTTGGACTGAGACTCGGCGAGGCGTTGGGGCTCCGGTGGAAAGACGTGAATATCGAAGGTGGAGAGCTTCGTGTCACTCAGGCGCTCCAGCGGATCGCCGGGCAGCTGCAATTCGTAGAACCGAAGAGTGAGCGGAGTCGCAGGGCCATTGCGTTGCCGAAAGTGGCTGCAAGGGTGCTGAAAGGCCATCGGACCAAGCAACTTGAGGAACGGTTGGCAGCTGGGGGCCGATGGAACGACTCTGGACTCGTGTTCACAAGCACTCTAGGAACACCGCTCGATGAGCGCAATGTGCGTCGGGCATTCAAGGACATCCTCGCAGGCGCGAAACTGCCCAGAATCAGGATCCACGATCTCCGCCATACCTGCGCCTCGCTGTTATTGGCTCAGGGCGTTCACCCGAGGGTAGTCATGGAGACGTTAGGGCACTCTCAGATCAGCCTCACCCTGGACACCTATTCCCACGTCCTCCCTGCGCTCCAGCAGGAAGCCGCCCGCCAGATCGACACCCTCCTCGCCGTCGAGAGTTAGGCTGTAGTAAACGAAGAAAAGTGGTGAGCCGCGAAGGAATCGAACCTTCAACCCGCAGATTAAGAGTCTGCTGCTCTGCCAATTGAGCTAGCGGCCCAGAGGTGTGACGCCCGGATTGCAGAAGTCAGGAGGCGGAATTCAGAAGCGCTGATCCTTTATATCAATTCAATCGCCGGCAGCGAAGCCCCTACGTTTGACTCTTGCCCTTTGACTTTGCTCGCGCAGCGAGCATTGGCGCGCCCGGCAGGATTCGAACCTGCGGCCTTTGGCTCCGGAGGCCAACGCTCTATCCAGCTGAGCTACGGGCGCTTCGCTCGCTCGCATTGCTCGCTCGCTCAAGATCAAAGTCAACTGCCCAACATCGAAAGCGGCGGTGAGCGTCACCTTTGACTTTTTGGTCCTTGACCTTGCGCGCAGCGAATGGCGCGCCCGGCAGGACTCGAACCTGCGACCTACGGATTCGAAGTCCGGCGCTCTATCCAACTGAGCTACGGGCGCGGCAAGCGATCATCATATCATTCCCCAGCTGAACTCTTCCTTCCTCAAGGAGACGATCTGACATGCGCCTGCGCTTCCTCGCCGCTGGCCTCGTGCTGGCGCTCGCACTCCCGGCGTCCGCTCAGCAACCGGCGGCGCAACAACCGGCTCCCGCCGATCAGGCACAGGACCCCGATCACCCCGTGTCCTTCGAAGAGCAGATCGTCGTGACCGCCTCGAGAACCGATCAGCAGCTCGTGAACGCGCCCGCCTCGGTCAGCGTGATCACGAACGAAACGATTCAGAACACGCCCGCGACCAATATGGGCGATCTCCTGCGCGCCGTGCCCGGCATCAACATCTCACAGCTCACGGCCCGCGACGTCAACATCACCACACGCGGTGCCACGTCCACGCTGGCCACCTCGCAACTCGCGCTCGTGGACGGCAGGAGCGTGTATCTCGATTTCTTCGGCATGGTGATGTGGGATCTCGTCCCCACGAATCCGAGCGAGATCAAACAGATCGAAGTCATCCGCGGACCGGCCTCCGCCGTGTGGGGCGCCAATGCCATGACCGGCGTCGTCAACGTCATCACGCTGTCGCCACGCGAGCTGGCCGCCACTGGTCGCGGTGAATCGTTGACGATTGGGGCCGGTTTCTTCGACCGCGACGCGACCGGCGTCGACAACGGCACCGGCGGACTGTTCTATGTGAATGGAACGCACGCCCAGGCCGTCAACGACAAGTGGGCCTACAAGTTGTCGGCCGGTTACTTCTCCCAGGACCCGCTGCCGCGACCGACCGGGACCATCCCGAATTCGTTCAACACGCCCTACCCGCCCTACACGAACAAGGGCACGGCCCAACCCAAGTTCGACGCGCGCGTGGATTACGCGCTGGACAATTCGGCGACGCTCGTCTTCTCGGGCGGTGTTGCCGGCACCGAGGGCATGATCCACAGCGGCATCGGTCCCTTCGACGTCGACAGCGGATCAACGCTGACCTATTTCAGCGGCCGCTACCAGAAGGGCGGCCGCCGCATCGCCTTCTTCACGAACATCCTCAACGGCGACGCGACGAACCTGCTCTCTCGAGATCTGTCCGGTCAGTTCCTGCCGTTGATCTTCGACACGAAAACGTTCGACATCGAGGCTTCCGATCTCCGAACCGTGGGGTCACGTCACATCCTGACCTATGGCGGCAACTACCGTCACAACAGCTTCGACATCTCGATCGCTCCCAACGGCGACAATCGCAACGAGGGCGGCGCCTACGCGCAGGACGAGATCTTTCTCAGCGATCGGTTCAGATGGGTGATCGGGGGACGGGTCGACAAATTCTCGTCGATCGACAACGCGGTGTTCTCGCCGCGCACGACGTTCATGTACAAGCCGTCGCTGAATCAGACTTTTCGCGTCTCATTCAACCGTGCGTTCAGAGCGCCGTCCTTCATCAACAACAACCTCGACGTCGTCCTCCTGAACCAGGCCAATCTCAGCGCGATCTCGCCCGCGCTCTCGGCCTTTGTGTTCCCGTTCCGCGCTGTCGGCAACCCGGACCTCAAACAGGAGTCGATGACGGCTTACGAGATCGGCTACACGGGCGTGTTGAACAGGCGCGCCACCGTGACGGCGGCGGTGTATTGGAACACTACTGATGACGGGATCTTCTTCACGCAGGCCGGACGCTACACGGCAACCAATCCGCCGGTCACGTGGCCTCCACAGATTCCGACGTTCGTGTTGAACCTGATTCCACCACCAGGGCTGCCCTCGCTCTTCACGTATCAGAATCTTGGAACGGTGCATGACAAGGGCATCGAGCTTGGTGTGGACGCGGTGGTCAATCGCTACCTCAGCGTGTTTACGAACTATTCCTACCAGGCCGATCCCGATGTGGAGGGCTTCGATCCGAGCGAGATCAACTTTCCGGCGAACAATAAGTTCAACATCGGCTTCAACGGCAATTACGAGAGGTATTTCGGAAACCTGAGCGTCAACTACACGGACTCGGCCTACTGGCAGGACGTGCTGGATCAGCGCTACGCCGGCACGACCGACGCGTTCACGCTGGTGAATATGGGACTTGGAGTGAAGTGGTCGCAGGATCGTCTCGTCACGAGTCTCAAGATCAACAACCTGCTGAACAGCGAAGTGCAGCAACACATCTTCGGCGACATCATCAAGCGCCAGGTGGTCGGGGAGGTCAGATACTCGTTCTAGCTACGCCGGGTCCAAAGAGCAGGACCCGGCCTACGCGCCGGGTCTAAAAAGCAAGACCAGGCCTACTCAACGGCGAACGCGAGCAGCACGTTTCCTGGGCGTCCGATCAGACTCACGTACCCCGAGTTGACGTAGACCATCCCGCCGGAGACGACGACCCCGGGACCATCAATGGCGCCGCCCTTGGCTTTCACGCCATTGACGGTCTGGAACTCCTGGTTGGTGTTGAACGACCAGACGGTCGTCCCGTCGTCGGCGGCGTGCGCGCGGATGCCGCCGTCCATCGAGACCGAGAACACGATGCCGGGGATCGCGGTGACCGCTGCGCCCTGCGCCTGACTGCATCCACGCTCGGTGCCGCAGAGCCGTGCCTCGGCGTCCTTCGACCAGGCGACCGCGCCGGTGTCCACGTTCACTGCGCGGAGGCCGCCCGCTGCTCTGGCCGGACCGTTGATGCTGAAGTACACCTGTCGTGCGTCGGCAGCCGCGCCCCACTGGCCACCAAGGCCCGCGCCGTCGCTCGTCTTGTATTGCCACACGAGCGCCCCCTGCTTGTCAGGGTCGATTGCGTAGGCCATGCCTGACTTCTGCTGGACGATGAGGATGTCCGAGCCGTTGGTACGCTTGGCAAGTACAGGCGACATCGAGAAATCGTGGTCGGGACCGAGATCGTTCGGGCAGTTGGGATTCTCATCGCCTCGCTTGCAGCCGCCCACCCAGACGTCCTGCGTCGGCTGGAAGGTCCACAGGATTTTCCCGGTCGGCATGTCGAACGCCACGACCGCGTCGCTCGTCTTCGAGTTCGGCTCGGAATAGGCGTTGCCGGTCGCGACGTAAATCGCGCGCCGGCGGGCGTCGACGGTTGGAGCAGCCCAGATGCCGGCGCCCGCGGGCCCCCAGAGCTGAACGCCGTCTTTGTTTTTCCCGCGCGGCTTGGGCTCTTCCATCGTGTAGGTCTTCCAGATCAATGCGCCGGTGTTTGCATCGAGCGCGCTGACGCTGCCTCTGAACGTGCAGCACTCGTACTTGGACGATCCGCCCTGGCCTTCTTCGCCCACGCCAGCGACCGGTACGTAGACGCGGCCGTCGTACACGGTCAGCGAGCCGGTCGACTTGGCGTAGACGTGATCGTCCATCTTGCGGTTCCAGATCTCTTGACCCGTCTCGGTATCGACGGCGTATGCATTGGCACCGCCGTCCGCCACATAGACAGCGAAGCCGTTCGTGCCGTTCGCGCGCTTGTAAGGTCCAACCGACGGTGCCGTCCGAATGCCCGCCTTCGTGTGGAACATCCAGTACGTGCAGCCGCTCTTCGCATCGAGCGCGAAGAGGTCGCCGCTCTCGCTGCCGACGAACAATCGGTTGCCGAGGATCGCGGGCTGCGAGCGTGCGGAGCTGACACCGGGAAATCCGAAGGCCCATTTCAACTTCAGACGCGGAATCATCGGCGCCGTGAGGCCGCCCTGATCAGCCGACTGAAAACGTGTGTTCGTTGCGCCGGAGCCACCCCACCCATTCCAACCGTTGGTCAGATCCGCGGTCGTGATCGCAGGCGCCTTGGCCGTGCACGTGCCAGCGTTGGACGGCGGCGCCGCTGTCCCAACTGGCCGGCCCGCCAGGAATGCGGCAACGGCGCGGCGTTCGGCGTCGGTCAATGCCGATCCCTGGCGGAACATCTGACCGCTGGTGAGCGCGACCATGATGCTCTCGGGCGCGATCTGCGCAAGGACCTCGCGGGTTGGCGCGCGGGAATCGGGCGCGGGGTTCACGTGACAGGAAGCGCAGTTTGCCTGGAACACCGCGGCGCCATCGGGAGCCTGCGCGGCGGCGCGTACCGCGAAGGCAGCCAACAGAAACACGGTCACGAGGGCAGGCGCAGGTCTCATCAGTGCTCCGAGCATTAAGACACCGGGTGTGATTTTCCGCACCGGCTAACGGAAAATCACACCCGGTGTCGTGGCGGTATTCGCGAAGTCATTATAGAGTCTGCGAGAATACACGCCCGGAGCGTCTCAACCTATGACCTGTTTCGGTGTACGCGGTGCGACGCTGATCGCACTCTATGTGTTATGCGCATCGCTGGCGCTCAGCGGCCAGGGCGCGAATCCCGCACCGCCGTCCGTCCCGTTAGCTGCCGATGCACCATTCACGGTTGCCGTCAGCACGACGACGATCGAAGGCGGTCCCGTTTACGTCGCCGGCAACGGACCGCAAGGTGCCGGATTCCGCGTTATCAACGGTGGCGTGAGAAACCTCGCCAATGGCAGCGCGCATGCCGCGACCAACGCCGAGACGCAATTCCTGATCGCCGGCACGCCCAACGTTCGAATCCTGTTCACCGTCGCCGAGGGCCTCTACCGCATCGTCGGCAAACGATCCGCGGGAATTTCACGGGTGGCGGATTTGCGAGGAAAGCGCGTCACGTTGCCGCGTGACACGTCAGCGCACTACGCGCTCGTGCGCATGCTGTCCACGGCAGGTCTGTCTGAGTCCGACGTGAAGATTGTCGATCTGCCTCGCGAGCAGATGGCGGCGGGAGTCATCGACGGCCGCGCGGATGCGATCTCGATGTGGGAACCGGAGGCACAGAAGGCGGTCGATGGACTCGGGCGGGATGCGATCGTGTTCCAGGACAACAAGGTCTACCGCGAGCTGTTCAGCCTCTACACCACGACCGACGTGCTCGGCGATTCGCGCCGCCGCCCGCAGCTCGTGAGCTTCGTGCGCGCGTTACTGAGCGCGGTCGATGAGATGAAGGCAAAGCCCGCGCCGCACTTTCCATTGATCGCGAAGACGACTGGGCATCCCGTCGAGCAGGTCGCGCGCAGCTGGGAGCACCATGCGTTTCCGGTCGCCGTGCCGGGCGATATGCTCGACGTGATGGTCGAGGAAGAGAAGTGGGTGGCACCAAAGCAGAATCGCGCGCCTCGATCGCGCGCGACGCTCGCGGCATTCTTCGAACCGAGAATCCTGGACGAAGTTCGACGCCGCTGAACGCGTCATCAGCGTGCGGCGGCGCCGATCTGGATGTCAGTGTCTTCCCATGCGACGACCACGAAGGCGGGCGTGATCTCGGATACCTGCGGTACTCGAATGCGATACGTCCCTGGTGTGATCGCAGGAAATTCAAACGAGCCGTCGCTCTTGATAGATGCCTCGAGTGCGCCGATCACGTGACCAGTGAGCTCGACTTTCGCGGACGCCAGGCTTGCAGGGGGCACACCAGTGACCTTGCCGCGCAGTTTCGGCAGGCCAGCGGGAGGCGCAATAGTGATGACTAGGCCTGAAATGTCGGCCGTCCCGACCGTGACGCCTTGTGACACGTCCTGTGTGCCGAGACGCACGGACGCGAGCCTGTACCCTCCGGGCATGCCGGCCAGTTCGACCTCGTGACGCGCCGGTTGCAACTGTGTCCGGAATGTGCCATCGGCGTTAATGTGCGCCGTCTCGTAACTCTTGTCAGTCAGGAATCCGAGCCAGCCGTAGGGAAGTGGACCGTTCTGGACGACGACGCGTCCTGTGACCATTCGTAGCGTCGGTCGCGCGATGTCGAGGCGAACGTCGGCTTGTTCCACCCTGAACGCGCGTGATGGCATGCCCGGCGGCGCGGGGAAGAGGCTGAGCAAATACGCCCCGGTCGGAAGATGGCCGAACGTGAAATTGCCATCGGCTCCGATCGGGCTTTCGAGCAACTCGCCGAGCGCAACGCCAGACAGCACCGCTTTCTCTTGAACACCGCCGGCCGGAGGCGAATCGACGTGGCCGCTGACGCGGCCGCCGGGTGGCATCAGGACCGTGAAATCGATGCCCGCAACCGGCGCCTGGGCGCCGACGGTGACGACGGTGGCGCGGTCGGCGCTGTTGGTCGCCGGATAAAACGTCGGATATCCGAACACGCTCGCGATGATCAGATATCGCCCTGGCGCGAGATTGGCGAGACGGTAGCGTCCTTGCGCGTCAGTCAGCGTCGTGGCGGCTGGCGCAGTCGTTGCGTAATAGTTTTGACCGTCGGACGGAAGGATGTTCGGGGGCGGTGCCGGAAGGGCCGAGATACGAATGGCCGCGGCCGGTGCGCCTTCGCGCGTCTGCAATTGTCCCATCACCACGCCGGGCCGAGCAGCTGTTGCCACCTGCAGCAACAAGAAAAGCGCCAAAGCCGTACCGGTCATTCACGGTCCTCCCGTGCAAGCATAGCCCACCCGATGATTAACGATATTTAACCCACCGTTAAGCGATCGTGCATGGCGATCGAGTACGCTGGCGTCCTCAGTTTCTGGAGTCCCCCAGATGACATCAGCACGAACGCAATGCCCGGAATGCCGTGGTGCTCGGGTGGCCGCGCTCAACGCCATCCTGTTCGCGCCGAACGCCGACTTCTTTCGGTGCGAGGAATGCGGTTACCTGTGGCACGTCCAGAAGGGTCAGGACGGGCCAGCCAGTCGATCGTTGCTGGGAACAGGCGGTTTCGATCCGTCGGCGACCGTGCCGGTTGGAAAACCAAGTCGTGCGAGGGCGCATCACCGCACGTAGCGCGCCGTCAGGCGCTTTGCCATCGCCGCTGATTACCAGGCCAAAGCAACAATCAATGCAGCGATACTCGTGATGACTGCGGTGACGCCCACGCCGATAGCAATCCGGACTCTTCGCGCTGTCTGCTCTTGCGCGATTGTGAGAGCCTGAATCTGCTGGGCAATGTCCTCGAGCAACCGAGCCGATTCCATCGCCGTCGTTTCAAGTTGCTGGAGTCGTGCCTCGACGCTTGGAGCAGGGCTCCTGTTGGATGGCCCCGCCGCCGCGAGTAACTGCCTGGCGGCAGTAACAAGGGCAGGGCCATGTGTCAGTATCGTCGCCCACGGTATGCCCGGCATCTTCAAACCCCTTGAGCGCCTGTGTTGTGGCGCGACGTCCCACCGTCCCGCTTCGATTGAGCCGTGCGGGTCCGTTTCGCAGCAGCCTTCCGTTTTGCCATACGTGCCTCCACTGTCTCGCCGCTGCAACGGATGTGCCGGTGTTCATCAGCGGAGGGCCGAGCGCTCAGCTAAATTTGCGCTCCGACTATAATCCTGCCCGTCGCACGGTTTGAACGCCGAAGCTCGATTCGGAGGCCGTATGCCGCGATTCGCGATTGCCTCTGTGATGCCGGTGATCGTGTTTCTCGCGACCATCGCGGACGCTCAGTGGCTCAAGTCTCCAACACCCGGCATTCCTCGCGCGTCAGACCGAAAACCGGACTTGATCGCAGCTGCGCCCAGGACGGCTGAGGGAAAACCGGACCTGTCCGGCGTATGGCAGATGCGGCTTCCTTGATACCGTTATCGAACACGCGACTTGGTGCCCGCATGTTCGAGCTCGAATTCAGACCAGACGAGGCCGAGCTGTGACAGCGGAATAGTGCCTGTCGGTGTGCGGCTCGTTCGCAAGTAGCCGGTCGCGTGTCGCGGCTGGTCAGGTGGGGTGGGTGAACCGGTTGGTCATTTCGCAAGCGACTCCTTTTTGGGGGGGTGAGGTGATTCGACGCCGAGACGGGTTCGAGAAGCCGGCCCGTCCTTTCCTTTCTCGACATGCCATAGATAGCCGCAGTCCTGGCACCGGAAGAAATCGACGTTCGGGGAGTAGAACACGTCGTCGAGTGGTGACACGCGACGACGACTACACTGAGGGCACTGCGTTCGTGCCGAAACCATAGAGCACCCGTCGGGCCACGCTGGGGGTGGGCAGCCCGCTCTGGTGATCCGCGATCAGCAACACGCTGTCGAATCAGAAGAGCCGAAACGACCAGCAGTGTACTTCAAAACGGTTGAGCTGTGACCAGGAGAAGCTCAGTCCTTCAGCCTCTTTCGTCGGGAAATCAAGCGACGCGCCAAGAGTCCGCCGCCAAGTCCTGCGGCGGCCAGCAGCGTAAGCGTTGCGGGCTCAGGAACGGGTACCGGACGTTGTGATTGAGGCGGAGGAATGCCTTCTCGGCCCCGACCTGCGCCTCGCCCTTGTGCCGATATGGTGACCGTGGTCAGGAGGATTGTCCCAATGGAAGCCACAGCGATCAGGAAATTCGTCACGGTCTTTCTCCCGCTTGCGAGGGTGGAGACAGGCTCATAAGCGTCCGCACAGTCACCCATGCGGGCAGTGCAAGCGCCTTAGGAATACTCGTGGTTATGAACGACGAAAGGGATTGATTGGTACACAGACTGGATCGGCGCGTGCAGGGCACTGCTGAAAGGGCGCCTTCAACGGAGTCCGTGGTAGCTCACTAAGTTGTCGATGAGTAAGTGGGGTGGGTGACGGGTTTCGAACCCGCGACTTCCTGAGCCACAGTCAGGCGCTCTACCCCTGAGCTACACCCACCATCCCATCCCAACGCAGGCGCGTCGGGAACCCCGGCAAGGAGTGAACACTCAAGCTTAGCACGGCGACCGCCGCCCGTTTACTATTGGTGGCCTGAAGCGATCCATTGTCTTCCTCGTCGTGGTGTGCTGGGCAGCGACAGTGACGGCAGCCTATGCGGAGACGTTCAAGGTGCGCGTCGTGCGAAATGTGTCGTACCTGCAGGGCGCGAACTACGCGGACGACAAGGACAAGCTGGATCTGTATCTGCCCGAGGGGCGGGACAAGGCGCCGGTGATCGTCTCGTACTACGGCAACCAGTTGATGGGTGGCGACAAGGCCGAAGATGCCTTCGTCGGGCAGCGTTTCGCGTCCGCTGGTTTCGTGACCGTCGTCGTCAACTATCGCCTCTCGCCTGGTGTTTCGCATCCGGCGCACGCGCAGGACGCGGCCGCTTCCTTTGCGTGGGTCAAGCGTCACATCGCCGAGTACGGGGGCGATCCCGATCGCGTGTTTCTCATTGGCTATTCCGCTGGTGGATATCTGGTCGCGCTGCTGTCGACCGACGAGCGCTATCTCGCGGCGCACAGGCTGTCGCCGCGCGATATCCGCGGAGCCGTTCCAGTCAGTGCGTTCTACTGGGTCGAGCGGCGGGGAGTCGCGCCCGATCGTGACAAGAGCGTGTGGGGTACGGATCAACGCGTCTGGATTGACGCGTCACCGGCGCATCACCTGCGGGCCGACGGACCGCCGATGCTGATTCTCTATGCCGACGACGACGAGGACTGGCGGCGCGCGCAGAACGTCGAGGTTGCAGCGGCGATGAAAGCGGCTGGTCGCGCGCGAGTCGAGATCGCGATGGTACGCGATCGGAATCACGCCACGATCTGGGAGCGCGTTGGCGATGAGGGTGATGAGACGGCAGCGCACATCATTCGATTCGCGTCGCGCTGAGAGAACGACCTGCAGACGAGCGCGCGTAGCCCAGTTGAATAAACCGCCAGCCCTCTAAGATCGCCAGGCGTTCAGTGAAGGTCAGAAGGGTTCACTCCCTCCTTCGGTTCAGGTACCCTACAGACGACGCGCCCGTAGCTCAGTTGGATAGAGCACCGGCCTTCTAAGCCGGGGGTCGCAGGTTCGAGTCCTGCCGGGCGCGCCAATGTTTGCGGAATCCTTCGAGAACTCAGGGAATAGGGCTTCCGTCCCAATCCTTCAGCGTCCGTCTGGCCCCCTCAATTTCCGCGTGGCAGACCGCGTGGCAGACCGTTTTGCGTGGCAGACCGCGTGGCAGCGAACCCCCAGTTTTCCACGCGCCAAACCTGAGCGCGTCCCTGGAATCCGCACACCACATCCGATGGTTCTCAGCCAGGTGCGACCCGGACTCCTGAGCGATGCCTCGCTGACGTCGATCCGAAATTTGCTCGTACGAGTGATCAGTGCGGTTGCCCACGCTATCCTGCGAAGTCCGTCGAAACCTGTGTTCCGACGCGTGCGCGCGGTGCCGACGTCAGGTACGATTTTCCTCGATGAGCAACGTCCGCGCATTCCTTGCCCCTACTCCTCCGGCGCGATTTCGATTATTGACAACGAGATCGGCTTGATGAAGAGGGACCCGCAGCACGCGGGGGATCGAGAGCTGCTCGATGATATGGTGACCGCTTTGAAGGACCGTGAGACGATGAATGTCTGCGTCTGTTCGTTTTCAGAACGAGGCGATGTGTTGTCACAGTGGCGCGCGTACAGCGGGGCCGCCGGATTTTCAATCGGCTTTTGAGGCGAATTCCTGCAAAGGATTAGCGAGAGCCAGCAATTCTGGTTGACAAAGTGCATATATGACGAGGAGCAACAGAGGAACGTAATGAGAACGCTTCTGAACGATGTCCTTCGGGAGAATCAATCGCTACATCCGAGCGACGATAAGAGAGTCCCTGGTGGCAATCTCAGGGAGTACCTGAATCGGTATGCTCCGATCCTCAAGCACAAGACTTTCGAGGAAGAGCAAGAGTGGCGCATCATCTCGCAACCACTTTCGTGCACTAGACACGGGTTCGATTTTAGAGCGGGGCCATCGATGTTGATTCCCTTCTTCAGAGTTCCCTTGTCGACCGATGGGGAGGCGTTCCACATCGAGGAAATCGTCATCGGCCCAACCCCACACTCAAGACAGTCTCGTCGCGCTTTGCAGAGTCTGTTGACGAAGTACGACTTGCGAGATACCAAAGTCCGCAACACCCAAACGCCGTTCAGGAACTGGTGAGCATGCCTCTGTTCGCACCTGACCTTCCGAGCGAAGTCGACCGACATCTGGTGAAGTCGGCTGCGGTCTAATCATTTCGGGCAACCGGGTGTGTTGAGCCGACGTCGAGCGCAACTCACTCTTGCGGCTTGCGCTGACGCTCGAGCGCTGCAACTCAATCCTCAGTCCACAGATTAGAGATCGAGAGGACAAGATCGCGAGGAGAGTGTCCGCCCAGTATCGCCAGGTCGTTTCCTTTAGGAGAATTGCAGCTTCGGCGTCCGCCCGAGTACGCCAATTCCGCCCGCGTCCGTCGGTTTGGCTGTCAGAATGGCTGTCAACCGTTCAAAGCCGCTGACGCGATGTCGCGCGGTCTGCTAACCGTCCATCCCAGGCTCAAATTCGGGAGGCACCTCCAATCCTCAAGGATTGAAAGCACGGATTTCCATCTGACACGCACCGTCTCCATCACCCGGGATCATTCGGTGTCCTTCTCTTCGCAGAAGCGCTTCTCGACCTGGCGACTCCAGATCGCGCGGGATACGGATAGCTTGATTACGACCGTTCTTGAACAGCTGGACGTGGCAAGCCGCTTCAACGTGGCCAACACGTCAAGCAGCGACGGGAGGGCGACGGCTC
>Ga0207643_10001608_pt1 | contig 12759 bp, 6 predicted proteins | sample KBSMisM62_FD_184313 | JGI IMG/M metagenome (GOLD analysis project Ga0207643, IMG submission 184313) | Miscanthus rhizosphere microbial communities from Kellogg Biological Station, Michigan, USA - KBS Miscanthus M6-2 (SPAdes) (version 2) | ecosystem: Host-associated > Plants > Roots > Rhizosphere...
TATTCGCTTGTTTCGACAAAGTCGTGGTATATTTTTCTGATAAGTTCCTGGTCGGTTTTTTGTTGTGGCTTTTCTCTGTCAAATTGCTCTTTTAATACAGCATCCTCCAGCATCTTCCACAAAATTTCATTCCCTGCAATTTTAGTATTTACGTTGAGATCTTCCGCGGTGGGTAAATGTTTGCCAGCGCGCTTGTGTGCCTCGGTTTCAGCGTACCGGGCTACTTCAGTAAGAAACCATGTTAAATAAACAAGAAGGGACCTGGTTTGATGGAAATGCTGTTGCAATATTCTCTGCGCCTCACCGGGTTTCGAAAAATCCTCAAGCGTCTCTAGCGTATAAAGCGTCTGCATCACTTTTACCCGGATATTTCTTCTGCTGATCATTGGTATAAGAACTCTTTTGAGGGGTCGAAGGTAAGGAATTTGGGTATTTGATGTGGTCAGCCATGGCCATCCATTTTCCACCTTCATGTAAAAATCTTAATTTCAAGTGTTGTCTTCAACTATTTGGAATCTAATTTGTAGAAGAGAGTTATTAGTTACTTAATGAAAACACTTCCTTCACTTAATGCAGCTGGAAAATTTTTCTGACCTGGTCCTGATGCGGGGAATCGGCGACGCCGAATTGCTTAACCATCCTGTCTTCAATGCTTTGCCTATCGCCGTTTATACCTGCGACATGAAGGGGTTTTTGACAATGTACAATCCTGCCGCGGCAAACCTTTGGGGTCGCGAGCCGGATCTTCGAAAGGATATGTGGAGCGGAGCATCGAAATTGTTTCATCCGGACGGCCGCCCCATTCCGCTAGATGAATCTCCTATTGCAATATTGTTAAAAAAAGGGTTTGTTATCCCCAACCAGGAGATAGTAATAGAGCGGCCTGACGGTTCAACGCGAACAGTTATTCCACAGGTGAAGGTGATCGTGAATGACGAAAACAGGATAATTGGTGCTGTTAACATCGACGTGGACATTACCACTCAAAAAAATTCAGAGAAAGACAGTGCCTGGTTGGCTGCAATAATAGAATCATCGGAGGACGCGATCGTAAGCAAGACATTGGAAGGTATCGTCACAAGCTGGAACCCGGGAGCAGAAAAATTATTTGGATACACCGCCGCCGAAATGATTGGTCAGCCAATTGCCAAGCTCTTTCCGCCTGATCGCCTCGACGAAGAACCGGAGATTCTGAGGCGCATTCAATTGGGGCAGCGTGTATCACATTTTGAAACGCAACGGCTTACCAAGAATGGTGAACTTATTGATATTTCCCTTGCTATTTCGCCGATAAAGAACTTTAACGGGGTCATTATTGGAGCTTCAAAAATTGCCCGTGATATCACTGCTCAAAAGAAATTATCTAAAGCGTTATCCGATGAAGAACAAAATACAAAACTTGCAGTGGAAGCAGCCGAACTGGGAACATTTGAATGGGAGCTTGACTCCAAAATCTTTACCGGCTCGCAAAGACTCAATGAAATTTTTGGATTTAAAAAAAATCACAATATTACTCACGAAGACCTGCTTGGCCGGTTTTATCGGGATGACCGGAGTATTCGCGACAGAGCCGTAGCTGCCGCCCTGAAAAAGGGATCCCTTGCTTATGAAGTGAGGATATGCTGGCCCGACCAATCTATTCATTGGGTAAAAGTGCACGGTAAGATTATTTATGACGAAAAGCAGCAACCTGTTCGAATGCATGGGACTGTAATGGATGTGACTGCGGAACGAACAGCGCTGGCGGCGATGAAAGAAAATGAGGAGAGGTTGAATATCGCGATTGAGGCTGCTGAGTTAGCGACCTGGGAATTAAATTTGGTAACACGCGAACCCATTTACTCACAACGGTATTTACAATTATTAGGATTTCCGTCGGAAGCCAGGCCCACTCACCAGGAATTATTAGCTAAAATTCATCCGGAAGACATCGGTCTGCGCAACGAAGCTGTTAGCGATGCTAAAAAAAAGGGATTCCTCGATCTCGAATTAAGAATTAAACCGTCCGCGGATAATATTCGATGGATAAGGTCAAGGGGGAAAGTTATTTATGACAATAACGGCATGCCGGTCCGCATTTTAGGTACAACAGTAGATATCACTGATCAAAGAGCTGCCTTTGATGTGTTGCAGCAAAGTGAGGAGCGCTTTAAGGTTATTTCCAACAATGCGCCGGTCATGATCTGGATGTCGGGTAATGAAAAGTATGCTGGATTTTATAATACAAGCTGGATTCGATTTACGGGTCGATCAATAGAACATGAACATTTGGGCGATTGGCATGAAGCAGTGCACCCTGATGATGTAACGGAATACATTCAGGTATATGAGGATGCATTCAAAAACCAGGAAACGTTTCAAAGAGAGTACCGCATGAAGCGATACGATGGTCAGTATCGCTGGATTTCAGAACATGCAGTTCCCCGCTATGATAATGCGCACAATTTTATTGGCTTCATTGGTGCCGCGAGAGACATCGATGACGAAAAACGATTCAATGAAAGACTGCAGGCCAGTGAACTACTTTTTAAAACAATAGCCAACGTTTCACCCGTAGGCCTTTGGATGACGGACGTAAACGGGAAAAACAATTTTGTTAACGATACATGGGTTGAATGGACAGGGATATCTATTGACGACCACTACGACGAAGGATGGGTGGCGGCGGTGCTTGAAGCAGATAAAGGACATGTTCTGGATGTGTGTAAGAAAAGCTTTGAAGCAAGAGAAAATTTTGCTGTTGAATTTCGGATAAGGAGGAAAGACGGACAAACCCGGTGGATGCTTTCAGAGGGAGGACCATTTTATAATAATGACAAGGAGTTTGCAGGTATTGCCGGATCGGTTGCGGATATCACAGAAAGAAAACAGGAGGAGATATTGAAAAATGACTTCCTTGCAGTTGCCAGTCATGAATTGAAGACTCCGATTACTTCGATTAAAGCCTATACACAGTTGCTCGCGAAAACCTATGAAAAAACGGACAACGAATTTTTGAAGAGTGCGCTGGTGAAAATGGAAAATCAAATCAACAAGATGACCAAGCTTGTCAGTGATTTTCTGAACATTTCCAAAATTGAATCAGGGAAATTCCAGCTAAATATTGAATCCTTCGATTTAACCAAATTAGTAATCGAAGTAGCGGGCGATATACAGCTCGTTTCCGTTAATCATAACATCGTAGTTAAAGAAACAGAGCCTGTTTATATAAGTGCAGACCGTGAAAGAATAGCCCAGGTGATCACGAATTACTTAAATAATGCCGTCAAGTATTCTCCTGGCAACAAACAGATTTCTGTCAAAATTCAGAAAGCAGAGAGTTATGTTACCGTTTCCGTAACGGACAAAGGAATTGGAATCAGGCCAGATGAACACAAGAAAATATTTGAACGTTTTTATCGTGCCGAGTCCAACACAAACACCGCCTTTTCAGGATTTGGAATTGGTCTGTATATATGCGCCGAGATCATTCGCAGGCATGGCGGACATACAGGCGTGAAGAGCGAAGAAGGGAAAGGATCTGTTTTTTATTTTACGCTTCCGAGGTCTTAATTATCTTTCCAGTACATTTGGGAACAGGGTTAAGGCACATGAATAAAAGAGTAATAATATATGATGACGATACAGATTTGCTGGAAGTCTGTTCGCTCATTCTCGCATCCCGAAATTTTGAAGTAATCACCAAAGACAAATGCACGGAAATATTGACTGACCTGGAGGAACATCAGCCCAGTGTTATTTTAATGGATAACTGGATCCCTGACGTGGGGGGTGTAAAAGCCACCCAGATAGTTAAGGGATCAAAAGAGTTTCAACATATACCCGTAATTTTTTTCAGCGCGAACAATAATGTCAATGAACTGGCGCAGGAAGCAGGCGCCGATTTCTGTCTGCATAAGCCATTTGATATTGCCGACCTGGAAAATATAGTTTCGAATGCCATACAACCGGCAACGTGATTCGGCGCGTTCATCAAAATAAATTATTGTAAAAAACCTTGTCTCAACATAAAGCTGCGCAGGGTTTTGAGCGAGCGCGTCGATTGACTAATCTTTTATAAAGGGAAATGTTTTGATTATTTTTCCCTGTGTAAAACGAATGAAATACATTCCTTTCGCAAGATTGCTGATGTATATTTCTTTTGTCAGTAAAGGCCCGTTGATCCTTTCTGTCTTTACTAATTTCATATCGGCAGAATAGATGCTGATTTCTCCCTTATTCGCAACATTGCCAAAATTAATGCTGATCATATTTTTCGCTGGTACCGGGTAGACAAAAGCACGGGTCAATTCAGGATTAACTGTCACTGATATGATTTTGCTGTATGTATATTTTCCATCGTGATCCGTTTGTTTCAAACGATAGTAAGAGATTCCTGGCTGAGGTTTAACGTGCAAAAATTCATAATGCTGATCCGTGATGGAATTACCCTTTGACGCAACAGTTCCAATAACTTCAAAATCTATCCCGTTTCGGCTTAACTCGATATCAAATTGGCGATTATCCTGTTCGGATGCCGTTGTCCAGGTGAGTAGTGAATTTTGTTCAGTTGTCAGTTTCCCACTAAATTCTGATAGTTCAGCCGATAGTATCACGACATCGTCAACCAGGAAGAAACGGGAGAAGCCACTGAAGTTGGCCGTGAATACCGTGGTGCCGGAGCCCAGGGTGGTTACGGTTGGGGTCATTAGCACAGTATTGGTAATATTCGATGCGGCTACGGATGCTGCAGAGGTTTTGGCAACTCTTAGTAATGAGGCATTCTTTCCATCTAGTTCAGCATTTGTGAAATAAAGTGAGATCGTGTAACTGGTGCTGCTTCCATTGGTAGTTGGCGTTACTGTAAAAACTTTTGCCGACCGTTGGCCGCCCTGGAAGTTGAGCCACGTGGTTCCTGCTTCTTCCAGCGTCGAGGAAACACAGCCAAGTGAGTTGCTAATAGCTGTTAATCGCATCAACAGGCGGCTATTATTCGAATAGAAATAATCGCTACTTCCCGCAGCGATATGCAGGGTTGCGTTAGACGAAGCAACTGTTTCAATCGCTGTTCCGACGACCGCATTTCCGAGCCGGATAATTGGTTTTCTTCCTGACCCAAAATATGTGAGCGAACTAAAAACCTGGCCGCAGTTTATCCCGTTTTGAAAAACAGTGCTACCCTGCGCAGCAGTTCCGCCGTCAAGAAAGGTCCTCACCTGGTCGCCGGCGTTGGTCGGATCTGCGGTTATATTGTCCTGGCAAATTTCGATGGCAAGATTATTTATTCCATCCCATGTAAAGGGCGTAGACAACGTAAAAATGTTCCAACCTGCAACCGTAGTATAAGAAGGATTGGAATAGACGGTGGTCATGCCGCTGATGACAGTTGCGCTGCCGTTAACAAGGTATGCAACATTTGTGAGCGCCATCTTAATATTGAAATTACCGAATGGCCTTGTACTAAGCTTAGACTGGATAAATAATTGAAGAGAAGTGATGCTACCCGGACTGATCCCGGCGGCGGCCAGTTCGCTTGCCTTGTAAATAAACTGGGCCCTTTGGCTCTTTTGTCGTGCGTCAAACGGAGTTTGTGTTATAGCCGCCGATGAAGTACCAATTGGATATGTTCCGGATGATGAACCGACCGGTGCAAAATCATTATCGGGAATGGTAATCGTAAACGTAGGTGTGGCAGTGCCCTTATCCGCATCGCCGCCTCCATTATTTACTGTAAAATCAAGTATTGCTGTTTCGGAACTTTCTACATCAGCGTCATCGTAAATTCTTACCGTAAAAGATTGCGCTGCGGTTAATCCGCTGTTAAAAGTCAACACATCACTTGGACTGGCAAAATTTCCATTTGTTGTGACGTCGAAATCAATACCCCTGGTAGCGGTACCGCTATACGTAAGGGTAGCTGTAGCTGTCGCGGTCGGGGCCGCTCCAATCGCCATCTGGTAAGTGTAATCCCGATACCTTCTGCACCCGTTCACCGTTCCTGTAACGTCTTCTGTTCGCGATGCGGTTGCCTGGCTAAAATTTATCGTGGTTCCGCACGGGGTAAGTGCAAGATTGGAAGGAGATACCAGGCTACTTCTTGAAGGAAGACTCATGGCAGCCTGCACCCTTGCCTTCTGCCCGTTAGTGAAAAGTTTATAGCAGTTGGTATAACTCATGAAATTACTTTCCGTGTTAATGGTGTAGTTGTTTGGAGCGGCGCATCCGTTAGCACCTGTACGACAGGAAAAGTTATAAAGGCCTGTACCAACATTGTAGTTCAAAGTGACTGGGTCCGTATCGCAAACCAGGTCACCGGTAGTGGTGCAATTTAAATTGGAAGGACAATCGGTATCACTACCTGAATCTTCAAAGGGGTGATACAAGCTGAGGGCATGGCCAACTTCATGCGGGAGGGTTTTTTGGCCGGTGATCATTTGTGTTGCGAGCATCACGGTGCCATCCAGTGTGGAAGGAGAACCCGGGAAATATGCATAGCCTGCAATGAACTGGCCGGAAGTTCCGTCCGCGCCGTCAATTTTGTTGACGACCCAAACGTTGTAATAATCGGCAGGATTCCATCGGGCAAAATTTTTGAGCGTCAGGTCCGAGCAACCAGTGCTCCCCGCGGCGTTTACACCGTTAGCCACATAATTAGGAATGGACGAGGCGTCGACCCGGTCTATGCCGTTGGTGGCCCCACAAGCAGGCGTACGCTGTGCCAATGCAAACTGAACTTCCAGGTCCACCACACCACCTCCTTCGATTGGCGCGGTCATGCCCGGAAATGTTGCTGAGAACACCTGGTTCAGATAATTGATAGCACCTGTTATTTGGGCATCCGTGGGATTGTAAATACTTCCGACCGCACCGCCGGTATGCATTACATGTACAACTACCGGTATGGTATATGAAGCATTGGGCTTTGCTGCGGTTCCTTTTTTTTGAGGATGGGTTTCAATAAACTTCCTGATGGCCACTTTATTTTCTTCGATCCGCCTCGCATATTCAGGATCTTTTTGCAATAATGACTTGTGAAGTTGATCAAATGCACAGGGGGGCTGTGCTTCAAGATTTGTCACAAACAAAAACAGGAGGATTGGAGTAAGCAGGCAGAGTTTTCTCATGGGTCGGTTTTTCATAGGACTGGCGGCGGCAGAATGCTGAATTACAACTGATTAGGTCCGATTATGGAGCAATCTTCATCCGATCAGCAATCAAATCAGATCTTAAAACGATTCCGATTCGGGAAATAGTTTTCAGAAAAGATATTTTCCGGAAGAGTAGGAATTACAGAAAATATTATTAGCTGTTATTGAAGACCGGTTGTGAAAATTTGGCACTTATCCGCTGTCGATTTCCTGACATAGAATTAGAAAACGTCGTTGTTATCTGCTGAATCTGCAATTTTTTCACTTTGGTTACTCATGGCATAATTATTACGACTACCTTTGCCGTCCCCTAATCAAACGGTAGCATCCGGGCGGGAATCTAATTCAAAAACAAAATCAATACAATTATGGCCAAAAAAGTAAACGTTACCCCATTGCACGACAGGGTAATTGTGAAAGCGGCGGCAGCCGAAGAAAAAACTGCCGGTGGGATCATCATTCCAGATACGGCAAAAGAAAAACCACAACGTGGTATCGTGATTGCTGCGGGTCCTGGTAAAAAAGATGAACCCGTTACGGTAAAGACCGGTGATACGGTTCTGTACGGCAAATACGCCGGCACCGAAATCCAGATAGAAGGCGACGACTATTTGATCATGAGAGAAAGCGACATTTTAGCGATTGTATAATGTGCCATTTGGAAATATGCAAGTCATAATTCCGCAATTTAGTATCGTGCACATCCTTTTCAATTCAATTAATTTTTCAAATTAAATAATTATGGCAAAACAAATCTTCTTCGACGTTGAGGCAAGAAACCGAATGAAAAAAGGCGTTGACACATTGGCCAACGCTGTCAAAGTAACATTGGGTCCTAAAGGTCGGAATGTGATCCTGGAAAAAAAATTTGGTGCTCCCGGTATTACCAAGGACGGAGTTACCGTGGCTAAAGAAATCGAATTGGATGACCCCATTGAAAACATGGGCGCGCAAATGGTGAAAGAAGTAGCTTCCAAGACGGCAGACATCGCCGGAGACGGTACTACTACAGCAACAGTTTTGGCGCAAAGCATCATAAGCGAAGGGCTGAAAATGGTTGCAGCGGGTGCAAATCCAATGGATTTAAAACGCGGGATTGACAAAGCAGTAAGCCTTGTCGTTGAAAACCTGAAGAGTCAAAGTCAGACTATTGGCAACGATAGCAAGAAAATTCAGCAGGTTGCTGCAATCTCAGCGAATAACGATGAAAATATTGGTAAACTCATCGCTGAAGCATTTGGCAAGGTAGGTAAAGAAGGCGTAATAACTGTGGAAGAAGCAAAGGGCACTGATACCACGGTTGATGTGGTGGAAGGGATGCAATTTGACCGCGGTTATGTATCCCCTTATTTCGTTACCAACAGCGAAAAAATGGAAGCAGAATTGCAGAATCCATATATCCTTATCTACGATAAGAAGATATCTGCAATGAAAGATATTCTTCACATACTGGAAAAAGTTGCTCAAAGCGGCCGGCCTTTGCTGATCATTGCTGAGGACCTGGAGGGTGAAGCATTAGCGACACTGGTGGTAAACAAACTTCGTGGTACTATTAAAGTTGCGGCTGTTAAAGCTCCCGGTTTTGGTGATCGCAGGAAAGAAATGCTCACTGATATCGCCACATTAACGGCAGGTACCGTTATCAGCGAAGAGTTAGGGCACAAACTGGAAGGTGCTGATCTTACTGCGCTGGGACAGGCTTCTTCGGTCACAATTGACAAAGACAATACGACTATTGTAGGTGGTAAAGGCAAGAAGACCGATATCACAGGTCGTGTGAACCAGATAAAAGCCCAGATAGAAAATACAACTTCAGATTACGATAAGGAAAAACTCCAGGAGCGTTTGGCTAAATTGTCAGGTGGTGTTGCCGTGCTTTACGTGGGCGCAGCAACTGAGATGGAAATGAAGGAAAAGAAAGACAGGGTAGATGACGCTTTGCACGCAACACGCGCAGCAGTTGAAGAAGGCATTGTACCAGGTGGTGGCGTAGCTTATATCCGCGCAATCGAAAGCCTTGACGCAAAGGTTAAAGGCCAGACAGAAGACGAGCAAACCGGTGTTGCGATTGTACGACGCGCATTGGAAGAGCCCATTCGCATCCTGGTTGCCAATGCTGGAATCGAAGGCTCTATTGTAGTTCAGAAAGTGAAGGAAGGCAAAGGTGATTATGGCTTCAATGCAAGGACAGAACAGTATGAGAATTTACTGAAAGCTGGTGTGATCGACCCAACAAAGGTTACCCGTATTGCATTGGAAAATGCTGCTTCTATCGCCGGAATGCTGTTGACTACCGAAGCTGTAGTTGCTGACAAACCAAAGAAAGAGGAAGCTCCACACAATCATGGTGCACCCGACATGGGCGGCATGGGTTATTAATCAAAACCGATTAGTACAATAAACGGCCCCGTCTTTACAAAGACGGGGCTTTTTGCTTTAATATTTTAACTGCAGCAAATCAGTTGCCCGGCAACCGTAGCCGACAGGCAGTCGTTGTAGAGAGGGGTAAAATGGTCTGGATTTGCATCAATAAAATGGGGCTAGTTTTTTGATTATATATTGATTAGCAAAAAAATAATGATAATTTTAAGCAATCTCAGAACCCTAATTGAGTTTATGAAACATATGGTCAGGATTTTTTTAGTACTTCTGATAACTTTTGTTGTTTCCTATGATCTGCCGGCCCAGAACTATTTTTTTGCAGAGGCAAAAGAAAACGAAATATCCGCCACCCAAGCTGGAAAACGTGTCATAGTGCCGGAAAAATACAGGAGTTTAGTGTTGGACACCAGGGCAATGCAGGATTTTTTAAAATCTTTGTCTTCCAAAAGCAGCATTGCGGCCCGGGACCAATCCCGGATTTTTGAATTGCCATTGCCGCAAGGTGGAAAAGCTACCTATCGAATTTGGGAGAGCCCGGTGATGGAGCCTGAATTGGCCACCCGCTTTCCGGGAATAAAGACTTATACCGGGCAAGGGATAACTGATCCAACAGCAACAATCAAGGTTGATTTTACTGAACTGGGCTTTCATGCGATGATTCTTTCAGATATTAGTGACGACGTATTTGTTGACCCCTACCGTCAGTTGGATACAAAAAATTATCTCGTCTACAGTAAAAAGGACTTCACAAAAAAAAGCCCGTTTTCCGAAATTGGAGTGGTTGAACCGCCGGAAAGAAAATCCGGCAACAAACCAATGGCCGGACCTTGCGTCGGCGAAGAGTTGCATAGCTATCGGTTGGCTGTTGCATGTACTGGGGAATATGCAATTGCTGCAGTAGGAGTAGCTAATCCTAGTGTAGCGCAGGCGCTTTCTGCAATTGTCACAAGTGTAAACAGGGTAGATGGCATATATGAAAGAGAAGTTGCTATAAGCCTAAATCTTGTTGCGAATAATAACCAAATAGTTTTTGTCAACCCATCTACCGATCCGTTTACGGCTAATGATGACGGGTCCGCATTGCTGGACGAAAGCCAAACGGTCATCACTAACAACATCGGAAATGCCAATTACGATATTGGTCATACATTCAGCACCGGCGCGGGAGGAATAGCTCAACTTTCGTCTGTTTGTGGAGGCCAAAAAGCGAGGGGCGTTACGGGATCGCCTAACCCCGTCGGCGATCCTTACGATATTGATTATTTTGCCCATGAAATGGGTCACCAGTTTGGTGCATCGCATAGTTTTAATGCTACCACCAGTTCATGTAGCGGCAACAGGAATGCTCCAACAGCTGTTGAACCTGGTAGCGGTATTACGATCATGGCGTATACAGGCATATGCGGCGTAAATAACCTGGCAATTAACAGCATTCCGTATTTCCACGCTGCAAGCATGGACGAGATTAATACGTTCACTACGAGTGGTGATGGTGCAAATTGCGGATCGATTGCTGCAACGGGAAACATCGTTCCCGTGGTTAATGCAGGAAGCAATTATACGATTCCGAAATCAACTCCATTTGTTTTAACGGGAAGCGCTACTGATGGCAACGGCGACGCATTGACGTATTCGTGGGAGCAGATGGATGTAGGACCGGCAGGCAACTGGAATGCTCCCACAGGTAACGCACCTTTATTTCGTTCCTTTCCACCTGTAGCTATACCGGAAAGGTATTTTCCAAAACTTTCCGACCAAATTAATAATACTACAACCATCGGTGAAATCTTACCCTCTTATGGACGCTCAATGGTATTCAGATTAACCGCACGCGATAATCATGCGGGAGCAGGCGGCGTTTGTTTTGATGAGACAAGCGTTTTAGTAAATGGGGCAAGCGGTCCCTTTGTTGTCACCGCTCCAAATACCACGGGCATTTCATGGCCCGGCGGAAGTAACCAAATGGTGACATGGAATGTGGCCAACAGCGATGCAGCACCGGTCAGTTGCGCGAATGTTAGTATTCAATTATCTGTGGACGGAGGTCTTACATTTCCAATCACCATCCTGGCAAGCACACCCAACGACGGTAGCCAACAAATAGTCGTTCCCGATAATGTAACATCACAGGCAAGAATAAGGGTTATGGCTGTCGGAAATGTTTTCTATGACATGTCAGACAAAAATATTACGATCACAGCCGCACAACCGGGATTTGATTTCAGTGTTCCCCCACCTGCAAATGTCACGTGTGGCGATGCCGGTCCAACGACTGTTACGTTAGGTACTGTTTCAATCCTCGGTTATACGACACCAATTACACTTTCTGCTTCTGGTAATCCACCAGGCACTACTGTCACATTTTCATCGCCAACTGTTGTACCAGGTAACGATGTAATTGTCACCCTGAATAATACCGGATCATTGAAATTCGACAGTTCTTATACCGTAACAGTTACCGGTGTGTCCGGCACACTGACACGCACACGTGATATTATTTTCACCATTGCAAAAGGCACAGGTCCTGTGATCAGCCAGCAACCGGTTTCTCAACAAGTTTGTAGTGGTGGCGACGTCACGCTTAGTGTAGCCTCCAATGACCCGGTCGTTGCCTATCAATGGCAATTCAGCAATAACGATGGCCTGAGCTTTAATAATATTACCGGAGCTGTTGCCTCGAGCTATAATATTGCCAATGCGGAAGCAGCACAGAATAATTTTCAATACCGTGTCTTACTAAGGGGCCAGTGTAATGTTACCACATCAAATGCAGCGACACTTACGGTATACACATTGCCTGAAGTGGTGTTATCAGCATCAAAGACGAGCATTGTTCCCGGGGAAACGAGCACACTTACGGCGACAATAACGCCGGGTTCAGATCCTAACGTCGTCGCGACCTGGACTAAAGACGGCAATGTTTTCGACGTAACGGGCAATACCTATCCGGTAACGGTAGCAAATCTTGGCAGCTACCAGGTGCAGGTTACAGACGATAACGGATGCATGAACCAGTCTGCCGTTGTTACGATTACAGGAAAGGCGAGCTCGAGTCTATATATTTATCCTAATCCAAATGACGGTCAGTTTACCGTTTCTTATTACAATGCCGGCGGAAGCAATACAAAGCAAAGCGTCACGATTTATGACGGTAAAGGAGCTAAAGTTTTTTACAAACAATTCACCTTTGTTGGTTATTATGGTTTGCTTGACGTTGACCTTGGTAACCAGCCGAAGGGTGTATATATTG
>Ga0207643_10001611_pt1 | contig 12741 bp, 8 predicted proteins | sample KBSMisM62_FD_184313 | JGI IMG/M metagenome (GOLD analysis project Ga0207643, IMG submission 184313) | Miscanthus rhizosphere microbial communities from Kellogg Biological Station, Michigan, USA - KBS Miscanthus M6-2 (SPAdes) (version 2) | ecosystem: Host-associated > Plants > Roots > Rhizosphere...
CTCATCAACGCGATGTTTTTCTCGGACTTCAAGCAGCGCCTGCTGCCGTCGGACGTGGGCCGCACCACCATGTGCCCGACCGAGATCTTCTACGAAGCGTCCGAAGAGCCGTACATCAAGCTGCTGCCGATCGAATCGCGCCGCAACGATGAAAGCATCGCCAGCCTCAAGCACAAGCCGGTCGAGTGGGTGAAGGTCAAGCTGAATCTCGCCTCCCAGGAAGAGATGGCCACGGCCATGTCCAGCCTTGCCCAGGTCAAATCGGTCAGCGTGGAAGAAGCCGGCCGGCTTGGCCTGCTGGATGAAACCGATTTCGTGACGACCACTGTGGTCGTGAAACAAGGTGGCAAAGTCGAGATTCCTTGCTGGCGCCACGCCTTGATCAACTACCCGCACCCGCTGCTGAAGAAGGGGCTGGTGATCCTCGATACGCCCGGCCTGAATGCGCTTGGCACCGAGCCGGAACTCACGCTTTCCATGATCCCGAGCGCGCACGCAGTACTGTTCCTGCTGGCGATGGATACCGGTGTGACCAAGTCGGACCTGGACGTGTGGCAAAAATACGTGCAGAGCTATGTCACGCGACGCATCGCAGTGCTGAACAAGATCGATCTGATGTGGGACGATCTGAAAACCGAAGAGCAAATCGAGATCGGAATCGAGCGCCAGCTGGTCGAGACCGCGAGAATTCTCGGCCTGTCGCGCGATCACGTCATCGCGCTGTCCGCGCAAAAGGGCTTGATCGCTCGCATCCGCGGCGACGCCCCTTTGCTCGCGAGGAGCCGGATCGAGGTCCTGGAACGCTTGCTGGCGGAGGAAATCATTCCATCCAAACAGCAAATCCTGCGCGCGGCCGTCTCCAGGGAGATCGGCAACATGCTGGAAACCTCCCTGCAGAGCGCGACAACGCAGCTTGCCAGCACGCATGGCGAGTTGCAGGAGATGGGCAAACTTTCCGGAAAAAACCGCGAGCTGGCAAAGCTGCTGCTCACGAAGCTCGAGCAGGACAAGGGACACTACCTGCGGCACATGGAAAGCTTCAAACGCTCCTCATCCGTCGTGCTGAAGCAGGGCCACGTGCTGGTCGGCACACTGTCCGACGATCGCCTCGACGAAATGATGAACCGCAGCCTGCAGTCGATCGAGGGCAGCTGGACCACGGCCGGCCTGATGCGCAGCATGCAGGCGCTGTTCGATACCTTCTCGCGCCAGGCCGAAAAAATTCTCGAATTCGCGGTCGAAACGCGCAATTACGTCGACGGCGTTTACGGCGAATTCCACAAGCTGTACGGGTTTCCCAAGATGACGCCGCCGGCCCTGAACCTCGAGCGCCATATCCTGCATATGCATTCGCTGCACCAGAACACCGAGCGCTTCTGCAAGGATCCCGTCAATGTGATGACAGAAAAGCATTTCCTGGTGCGCCGCTTTTACAATGGCCTGGTTGCCCACGCGCGTGAATTGTTCAGCCAGCTGCGCCTGGAGCTGGACACGTGGGTCAGCTCAGCCTTGATGCCCCTTTCACTGCAGCTGAAGGAGCACCAGAAACTGCTTGAGCGCAAGCTCGAAAACCTGCGCAAAGTCGCGGGCGATATCACGACGCTTCAGGAGCGCGTTCGCCAGCTCGAGCAGCAGCAACTTCAGTTCGGCAAGCAAGTCGAGGAGCTGACCCAGATCCGCGACGTCCTGCAGCGCGATCCCGCACAGATGAAAGTCGCAAAGGTGGCGTGAGTTCGCTGCGGCGACTGGTGTATCGGTTTTGCGTTTCCGACTTCCCGCCCCGCTGCCGGAAGGACAAAACAAAAATAACGAATCTGTGATCCCATGTCATTTCTGCGCGACCTTTCCGTTTCGGCCGTTGTAGCCGGTTTTGTAACCGTCCTGGTCGGGTTCACGAGTTCGGCGGTCATCGTCTTTCAGGCGGCCCATGCGGTGGGCGCGGGTGCCGCGGAAATCGCCTCATGGATGTGGGCGCTCGGTCTGGGGATGGGCCTGACCTGCATCGCATTGTCTCTGCGCTATCGCATGCCGGTGGTTACGGCGTGGTCCACGCCCGGTGCGGCCATGCTGATAACCGGCGCGGCAGGCGTCTCGTTGGGACAGGCCACCGGCGCATTTCTGGTTTCCGCGCTGATGATCGCCTTCGTCGGCTTCTCGGGCTGGTTCGAACGCGGGATGAATCGCATCTCGGTGTCGATCGCATCAGGCATGCTGGCGGGTGTTTTGCTGCGGTTTGGCCTGGAATTGTTTGCCGTCATGAAGACACAGTTCCTGATGGCCGTTGCGATGTTCGCCGTCTATTTGTTCATGCGCAGAATGTCCCCGCGTTACGCAGTCATAGCGGCCTTCGCCCTTGGCGTCGCGATCGCCGCCGTGCAAGACAGGTTGCATATGGAAACCGTCCATCTGGAATTGGCAACGCCGGTATGGGTCACGCCGAGCCTTTCGCTGGCTGCAGTTATCGGCGTGGCGTTGCCGCTGTTCGTCGTGACCATGGCATCCCAGAACGTGCCGGGTGTGGCCGTGATACGCGCGTCCGGGTTTCCGATCCCGATTTCGCCCGTGGTGGGTTGGACCGGTGTGGCCAATTTCCTGCTTGCGCCGTTTGGCGCGTTTACAATCAACCTCGCCGCAATCACCGCGGCGATCTGCATGGGACGCGAAGCGCACGAGGATCCGAAGCGGCGCTATGTTGCGTCCGTCGCGACCGGATTTTTCTATGTGCTGGTTGGATTGTTTGGCGCCACGGTCGCAGCGCTATTCGCGGCTTTTCCCCATGAACTCGTCGCCGCCATCGCGGGTCTCGCATTGATCGGTACGATCGGCAACGGACTGGCAGCGGCGCTGGCATCTGAACGCGAACGCGAGGCCGCGCTGATTACCTTCCTAGTTACCGCATCCGGCGTAACGCTTGTCGGTATAGGCTCGGCATTCTGGGGTCTTGTTGCGGGTGGCTTGGCGCAAGTGATATTGCAGACGCGTAAGAACTGATCGAGGCAGCGTTGCGTGGGAAACCTAAAGACACGTTGGCAGTCGAAACGAGGACCGCCGAATGGCGACTCCGGGTTTTCACTCGTGAAGCCGAATGCGCATGAGTGATGCGATGTAGAACGATTCGCCGTTGGAGGGCCGAGTTGATTTACTCCGACATCCCCGCTCGACTCGATCGGTTGCCATGGTCGCGCTGGCACTGGCGCGTGGTGATCGCGCTTGGAATCGCCTGGATGCTGGACGGGCTGGAAGTTACGCTGGTCGGCTCGGTAGGCAGCATTCTCGAGAGGCCGGATACGCTCGGTCTTACGGCCGCGCAAGTCGGCTGGTCCGGTTCGGCCTATGTTGGTGGCGCCGTGTTCGGCGCCCTGTTTTTTGGCCGGCTCGCGGACCGCTTTGGCAGGAAACGCCTGTTCCTGCTTACCCTCGCGGTTTACCTGGGCGCGACGCTTGCCACGGCCTTTTCCTACAATTTCTTTACTTTCCTGGTGTGCCGGTTCTTCACCGGATTCGGCATCGGCGGCGAATATGCGGCGATCAATTCCGCGATAGACGAACTCATTCCCGCGCGCCTGCGCGGCCGCGTGAATCTCGCGATCAATGGCAGCTTCTGGATTGGCGCGGCGCTCGGCGCGGGCCTTAGCCTCGCGTTGCTCGATCCGCGATGGTTCCATGCCGACGTCGGCTGGCGCATCGGATTCGGTCTCGGCGCGCTGCTTGCCATTGCATTGCTGTTGGTGCGCCGGGACGTGCCCGAAAGTCCGCGCTGGCTGCTGGTGCACGGACAGAGCGAAGAGGCCGAGCGCGTGGTCGCGGGCATAGAAGCCGTAGTTACGCAACAGCGGGGTCAGCTCGACCGGCCTGACCGGACACTCGCCGTGACTTTGAGGGAGCGGCCCACGTTGCGCGAAGTCACTCACGTCCTGTTGCGACGCTATCCCAAGCGTACGCTGCTGGGATTGGCACTGATGATTTCGCAGGCCTTCTTCTATAACGCGATCTTCTTCACCTACGCCCTGGTGCTTACGCGATTCCAGGGGGTTTTCGAGGGAGAGGTCGGCCTCTACATCTTCCCTTTCGCGATCGCCAATTTTCTCGGGCCCGTAATTCTCGGGCCGCTGTTCGACCGCGTGGGCCGGCGCAGGATGATCGCGCTGACTTATGGCCTCTCGGGCGCCGGACTGGCCGCTACGGGCTACGGTTTCATGCAGGGCTGGCTGGATGCGACCACGCAGACGATGTGCTGGTCGGTCGTATTCTTCCTTGCCTCCGCCGCGGCAAGTTCGGCCTATCTGACGGTAAGCGAGGTGTTTCCTCTCGAGATGCGGGGATTGTCCATCTCCATCTTCTATGCCGTCGGAACGGGCATCGGCGGATTCATCGCACCGGCGTTCTTCGGCATGCTCATCGGCACCGGCAGCCGCGCCAGTGTATTCATTGGCTATGCGATCGGCGCAATACTCGTGCTCGTCGCAGCGGCCATCGCGTTGCGCTATGGCGTCGACGCCGAGCGCAAGCCCCTGGAGGAAGTCGCGCCGCCGTTGAGCACGGGAGAAGTGCAAGGTCCCGCCATGCCCTAATCCGGATATTTCACCAGGCCACCCCCGTTTGCTTGCAGGTGAGTCTGTGCAGCCAATCCAAGGATGGGGAATGAGGAATGGGTAATAGCCCTTTATGGCCGAAGACCGGTTATGGGCAGAGCCCGGTACCCTTTCGGGATCCCGCAACGCGGGGCACCCTTCACCCATCGCCCGATCCGAACTGTCTCGCCCAGTCCTCCGCCAAAACGAGCCAAGTACAATATCGCTTGCACTTGGCGAGTTTCGAGCGAAGCAACCTAATTCCGAGTCCTGATGAAATATCCGGGCTAATCTGCGCCGTCTCACATCAGGACTATGTCGTACTGCTCCTGCGTGTAGATCGTTTCGACTTGGAGTGAAATGGGCTTGGCTATGAACTCCTCGAGCATCGCCAGGCTTTGCGATTCCTCGTCAAGGAAGATATCGATGACTTTTTGCGAGGCGAGGATGCGGAACTCGCGTGCGTCGAACTGGCGCGCCTCGCGCACCAGTTCGCGCAGGATTTCGTAACAGATCGTTTGCGCGGTCTTGACCTCGCCGCGCGCCTGACAGGTGGGACAGGGTTCGCACAGGATATGCGCAAGGCTCTCGCGCGTGCGCTTTCTCGTCATTTCCACCAATCCCAGATGCGTGAATCCGTTGACCGTCATGCGTGTGCGGTCGGGAAGCAGCGCCTTCTTGAACTCCGAGATGACCGCATTGCGGTGCACCTCATTGTCCATATCGATGAAGTCGATGATGATGATGCCGCCCAGGTTGCGCAGCCGAAGCTGGCGCGCGATCACCTGCGCCGCTTCGAGATTGGTCTTGAAAATGGTGTCGTCGAAATTGCGCCCGCCGACGAAGCCGCCGGTATTCACGTCGATGGTCGTCAAGGCCTCCGTCTGATCGATGATCAGATACCCGCCCGATTTCAGCGGCACGCGGCGCGCCAGCGCGCGCTCTATTTCATCCTCCACGCCATACAGGTCGAACAATGGACGATCGCCGGTGTAGTGATGGATGCGATCGACGAAGGACAGGGTGTACTCGGTCGCAAACGCCTGCATGCGCAGGTAAGTCTCGCGCGAATCCACCAGGATGCGGCCGCTCTCGTCATTGACGAAATCGCGCAATACGCGCTGCGACAGGCTGAGGTCCTGATAGAGCAGCGTCGGCACGGTAATGATGCGCGATCTCTCCAGGATGTCGGACCAGAGTTTGCGCAAGTACTCGATGTCGGCGCCGAGCTCCTTTTCACTGGCGGTCTCCGCCATCGTGCGTACGATATAGCCACCGGCCTCTTCGGCCGGAATCAGGTGTTGCAGTTTTTCACGTAACAACGCGCGCTCGGTTTCGTCCTCGATGCGTTGCGAAATGCCTATATGCGATTCCTGCGGCAAATAGACCAGGAGGCGCCCGGCGATGCTGATCTGCGTCGACAGGCGCGCGCCTTTGGTTCCGATGGGATCCTTGATGACCTGGACCAGCAAGCGCTGGCCGTCGTGCAGGATGCGCTCGATCGGCTTGGCTTCTTCGTGGTTCTGGCGGTGGAACCAGATGTCCGCGACATGTAAAAACGCGGCTCGATCAAGACCGATCTGGATGAACGCGGATTGCATACCCGGCAACACCCGGCTGACTTCGCCTACATAGATGTTGCCCACGATGCCGCGGCTGGCGCTGCGTTCGACATGCAATTCCTGGGCGACCCCCTGCTGCATCACCGCGACCCGAGTTTCCTGCGGGGTGACGTTGATCAGTATTTCCCCGTTCACAGCAACTGAAAGCCGAAATGAGTCAGCAGACGGGCGGTTTCGAACATCGGCAGGCCGACGACGCCGCTGTAGCTGCCGTTGATGGATTCAATGAACATCGACGCCTTGCCCTGGATGCCGTATGCGCCGGCCTTGTCCATCGGGTCGCCGCTCGAAACGTAGCGCCGGATTTCATCGTCGGAGAGCTCGCGTAATTTCACGTCGGTCACCGACAGGGCTTCCTGCATGGCATCGTGAAATTTGACCGCCACCGCCGTATAAACCTGATGCACCGTGCCGGAGAGCTTCTTCAGCATCGCGACCGCATCTTCACGGTCGGTGGGTTTGGCGAGAATCACGTCATTCAAGGCGACCGTAGTGTCGCCAGCAAGCACGGGATGGCGCATGAGACGGCGCTGCTCCAGACGCAGCCAGCCTGCTTCAGCCTTTAGCCGGGCGACACGCACGACATACTCGCGCGGCAATTCGTTGCCGATTTGCGATTCGTCGAAATCAGCGTCGCGGCCGGCGCCTTCGCGCAGCAGCAGCATCTCGAAGTTCACGCCCATTTGTTTGAGCAGATCGCGGCGGCGCGCGCTGCGCGAGGCGAGGTAGATATGTTTTTCCAGCGATGCCACGTGTGTTCGGCTTTTGTTGTTGCGCCCTGGATCGGCGGCACTATTCCCGGTGATAAGGGTGGTTCTGGATCATCGACATCGCACGGTAAAGCTGTTCCGCGAGCAACACCCGCACCAAGGCGTGCGGAAGCGTCAGCGCAGACAACGCGAGCACCAGATCTGCGCCGGCTTTTAATTCCTGGTCGAGCCCGTCGGCACTGCCAATCATAAAAGCAACGTCGCGGCCTTCCTGCAGCCAGACTGCAAATCTGCGGGCCAAATCAGCGGTGGAAAGCGGCTTACCGTGCTCATCCAGCGCTATTCTTACACAGCCCGGCGGCAGGGCTGCAAGGAAGCAGGACTTTTCTGCCGCGAGGATGCGGGAAATCGACGCCGCAGACGGCGTTTTGCGGCTACGCGGGGCGGATTTGAGCTCGGTCAGCTCCATACGCGCCTCACGCGGCATGCGCCGGGCATAGTCCTCGAAGCCGGAAACGACCCAGTCAGGCGGCTTGTGGCCGATAGCGAGGATGTGCAGTTTCAACCGGGAGGAGGCGGCAAGGGCGCTTCGGCGACTGGCGAGTTCCTCCACGTGGTCGGATGCGGCGACGGTGGCCGTCCGCCCCATAGCTGCTCGAGGTTGTAGTAGGTGCGAATGGCCGGTTGCATCACATGAACTATGACATCCCCCAGGTCGACCAGAACCCATTCCCCGGTTTTTTCGCCTTCCAGGCCCTGGACGCGTAGCCCCAGTTCCTTGAGCTTTTCCTGCACGTTCCTCGCAAGCGCCTTGGTCTGACGGGCCGATTCGGCGGTTGCGATAATCATATAGTCGAACAGGGACGTCATTTTCCTGACGTCGAGAACGGTGATGTCCCTGGCTTTGATCTCCTCCAGCGCCTCGACGGCGGCTTGTTTCACTGCTTCAACGTGCATCGCGTTCCTTGTAAAGACGATGATGTTCAATGTAATCGAGAACCGCTTCCGGAACCAGATACCGCGCGCTCCCGCCCCCCGCCAACAGGCCCCGGATTTGTGTGGCGGCAATGTCCAGAGCCGTGATTTCCTTGGCATAAATGGCGCCCCCGCTGTCCCGGCGCAAAATGCCGGAAGAAGAGGCCAGCCGCTGCAGATAGATCTTGCGCAGCGGTCCGGGTAGGGAAGACTGCAACTGCTGCAGGGAAAATCCCGGCCGGTGCGCGATCACGAAATGGGCCAGATCGAACAACTCCTCCCAGCGATGCCATGTTGTCAGCGCGGAAAACGCGTCGGATCCCATCAAGAGACAAAGCGGACGGTCGCCTAGTTCGGTGCGTAGCTCATTGAGCGTATCGAAGGTGTAGCAAACGCCCTGCCGGCGAATTTCGCGGTCGTCCCCTTCGAAACGCGGATTGCCCCGGATCGCCAGGCGCACCATTTCCATCCTGTGCGGGCCGCTTACGCGCGGGGTGCCGCGGTGCGGAGGTGTACCGGTGGGAATGAATCGGACTTTCGACAGTCCGATGGCGTCGGCGCATTCCTCGGCCAGGCGCAGGTGGGCGCAATGCACCGGGTCGAACGTACCGCCCAGCACGCCGATCGGGCTTGACGAAGTCAAGCCGGGCGAACGGGATAGTGGACAGCGCCCAACGGCAAAGTCCGGTTTTGACCGTTCACCGTTTGCCGATCACCGATCACAGCAGAACGCGCCGGATATCCGACAGAATCGCCGTCAGATTCGTGATGAACCGCGCTCCCTGCGCTCCGTCGACTGCCCGATGATCGTAGGATAGCGACAAAGGCATCATCAGCCGGGGCACGAACTGGCTGTCTTTCCAGACCGGCTTGATCGATGACTTGGATACACCGAGGATGGCAACTTCGGGGGCATTGATGATCGGGGTGAAGTGCGTGCCTCCAATGCCGCCCAGGCTGGAGATGGAGAATGTGCCACCCTGCATCTCGCCGGGACCGAGCTTGCCGTCGCGCGCCTTGGCGCTGATTTCCGCCAGTTCCTTCGCCAGTTGCAGCACGCCTTTCTGGTCGACGTTGCGTACCACCGGCACCACCAGACCGCCGGGTGTGTCGACCGCGACGCCGATGTGGTAGTACAGCTTAAGAATCAGCGCATCTCCCGCGGGTGCCAACGACGCGTTGAATTCCGGATGGCTCTTCAGCGCGGCGACCACTGCCTTCATGATGAAGGCCAGGGGCGTGAGCTTCACCCCCTGTTTCTGGGCCTCGTCCGCCATGCCCTTGCGGAAAGCTTCGAGTTCGGTGATATCGGCTTCGTCGTTCTGCGTGACGTGCGGAATCGATACCCAGTTGCGATGCAGGAATGGACCGGAGATTTTCTTGATGCGCGAAAGCGCAAGGTTCTCCACAGGTCCGAACTTGGCAAAATCCACTTGTGGCCATGGCGGCAATCCGAGCGAAAGTCCCGCGCCCCCCGCGCCGTTACCACCGGACGGCTGCGAAAGTGCGCCCTTGACGAAGCCGGCGATATCTTCCTTGAGGATGCGTTCTTTGGGACCACTGCCCTTGACGCGACCGAGATCGACGCCGAGTTCGCGCGCGAAGCGGCGCACGGATGGACTGGCGTGCGCGAGTGAAAACGCTGCTTCATTGACAGGCGTGGACGCGGGCGCGTGCGCGTGCGCAGCAATTGTCGGTGCGGGCGCAGCAGCTTGGGGCTGGGGTGCAGCAGCTGGCGGCGAGGGCGGCGCGACGGGAGCAGAGGCCGCGGCTGCGGCTGGTTTCTGTGGTGCCGCGGCCGTTGGTGGCGCGGTAGCCGGCGCAGCTGCAGCCTCGCTGACTTCCAGACTCAGAATTGCCGCGCCTTCCGATACCTTGTCGCCCGCCTTGATCTTCAATTCCTTTACCACGCCCGCGAACGGCGCCGGCACTTCCATGGTCGCCTTGTCGGATTCCAATGTGATCAGCGAATCCTCCGCCTTTACGTTGTCACCGGGTTTGACCAGGACTTCGATTACCGGGATGTTCTTGAAGTCGCCGATGTCGGGAACGAGGACGTCTCTGAGGCTACCCATGTTGATTCAGTGATTGGTGAATAGTGAAGGGTTGAATCGTAAATGCGTGAATGAGTGAAGGCGTGAAGGGTGAAGGGTCTAAACCCCGATGCTTTTCGCGAAGCGACTCATTCACACATTCACCCTTCACGCATTCACCGATTTCATACAGTTACTGGATTGGGTTTGTCGGGATCGATGCCGTATTTCTTGATCGCCTTGGCGACCGTCGCTGCCGGGATGCTGCCCTCGTCGGCCAGCGCTTTCAACGCCGCCACGGTCACATAGTAACGATCCACCTCGAAGAATTTGCGCAATTGCCGCCGGTAATCCGAGCGGCCGTAACCATCCGTTCCCAGCACCACGTAGTGCTTGTAGATGAACGGCCTGATCTGGTCGGCGAACAGTTTCATATAGTCGGTTGCCGCCACGACCGGACCCGGTGCCGCGTTCAGACACCGCCCCACGTAGGACTCGCGCGGCTTGTCTTCCGGATGCAGCAGGTTCCAGCGTTGAACGTCAAGGCCTTCGCGCCGCAGTTCGTTGAAGCTGGGGCAGCTCCAGACGTCACCCGCTATGCCAAAATCCTTTTCCAGCAAATCCTGCGCGGCAATGACCTCGCGCAGGATCGCGCCACTGCCCAGCAGCTGCACGTGCGGTGCGTCTTTCTTGCCTTTCCCCTCGTCCCTCGTCCCTCGCCCCTCTCGAAGCCTGTACATCCCCTTGAGGATGCCCTCTTCTACGCCTTTGGGCATCGCCGGCTGGACGTAGTTTTCGTTGAGCAGCGTTATGTAGTAGAAAACGTCCTCCTGCTCCTTGAACATGCGGCGCAGGCCGTCCTGAATTATCACGGCGACTTCGTATGCGTAAGTCGGGTCGTACGAAATGCAATTCGGGATTGTCGATGACAGGATATGGCTGTGGCCGTCTTCGTGCTGCAGCCCTTCGCCGTTCAGCGTGGTCCGCCCGGATGTTCCGCCGAGCATGAAGCCGCGCGCACGCTGGTCGCCGGCTGCCCAGGCGAGATCGCCCACACGCTGGAAGCCGAACATCGAATAGTAGATGTAGAAAGGAATCATCGACACGCCATGATTCGAATACGACGTCGCAGCCGCGATCCAGGACGACATCGCGCCGGGCTCGTTGATGCCTTCCTGCAGAATCTGGCCTTGCTTGTCTTCCTTGTAGAACATCAGCTGGTCGGCATCGTGCGGCGTATAGAGCTGTCCGACCGACGACCAGATAGCGAGCTGGCGGAACATGCCCTCCATGCCGAAGGTACGCGATTCGTCGGGCACGATCGGCACGACGCGCTTGCCGATGGTCTTGTCTTTTACCAGGATGTTCAGGATGCGCACGAATGCCATCGTCGTCGACGATTCGCGCTCCTCCGAACTTTTCAGCAGCGGTTCGAAGTTCGACAGGGGCGGGATTTCCAGCGTATCGCCTTTGCGTCTGCGCGCGGGCAGGTAGCCCCCAAGCGCCTCCCGGCTCTTGCGCATGTATTCGAGTTCCGGCGAACCTGGCTCGAACGTTAGGTAGGGCATGTCCTCGAGCTTCTCGTCCGGGACCGGCAGCCTGAAGCGGTCGCGGAATGCGCGCAGCGAAGTCGTGCCCATTTTTTTTTGCTGGTGGGTGATGTTCTGCGCCTCGCCGGCTTCGCCCATGCCGTAACCCTTGATGGTCTTGGCCAGGATGACGGTCGGCTGGCCTACGGTCTTGACTGCCGACGCATAGGCTGCGTACAGCTTGTGAGGATCGTGTCCGCCGCGATTGAGCCGCCAGATGTCGTCGTCTGACATGTTGGCGACCATTTCCAGCAGTTCGGGATACTTGCCGAAGAAGTGCTTGCGCACATAGGCGCCGTCCCTGGCCTTGAAGGCCTGGTACTCGCCGTCGACCGCCTCTTCCATGCGCTTGACCAGCGTGCCGTTCTTGTCCTTCATCAACAGCGGGTCCCAGTACGCGCCCCAGATAACCTTGATCACGTTCCAGCCGGCGCCGCGGAAATCGGCCTCGAGCTCCTGGATGATCTTGCCGTTGCCGCGCACCGGGCCGTCGAGCCGCTGCAGATTGCAGTTCACCACGAAAATGAGATTGTCGAGTTTCTCGCGCGCTGCAACGCCGATGGCACCCATGGATTCCGGCTCGTCGATTTCGCCGTCGCCCAGGAAACACCAGACCTTGCGTCCTTCGGTGTTGGCCAGGCCGCGGTCCTGCAGGTACTTCATGAAGCGGGCCTGGTAGATCGCCATGATGGGACCCAGTCCCATGGATACGGTGGGGAACTGCCAGAAATCCGGCATCAACCACGGGTGGGGATAAGAGGACAGGCCTTTGCCGTCGACTTCCTGGCGGAAACTATCCATTTGCTCCGCTGACAGACGGCCCAGCATGAAGGCGCGCGCGTATACGCCGGGTGCCGAATGTCCCTGTACGAAAATCAGATCGCCGCCGTGGTTTTCCGACGGCGCATGCCAGAAGTGATTGAAGCCGACATCGTACAACGTGGCGGCAGAAGCGAAGCTGGCGATGTGCCCGCCGAGTTCGGAAGATTGCTTGTTGGCGCGCAATACCATTGCCGCCGCATTCCAGCGCACGTAGGAGCGGATGCGGTGTTCGAGTTCGTGATCGCCGGGAGAACGTTCCTCCTGGCCGGGTGGAATCGTGTTGATGTAAGCGGTATTCGCGCTGTAGGGCAGGTAAGCACCGGAGCGCCGCGCTTTCTCGATCAGTTGCTCGAGGATGAAATGCGCTCGCTCAGGCCCTTCGTGCTGCAGTACGCCGTCCAGCGCATCCAGCCACTCGT